>JACCDH011627210.1_pt1 | contig 15422 bp, 15 predicted proteins | sample 7442481 | NCBI WGS metagenome assembly JACCDH01 (sample SAMN15323433, study PRJNA562643) | freshwater metagenome | isolation source: river surface water | place: USA:Blue River Watershed | collected 2017-08-15
AAGAGGTTATTGTTGGTCCGGAGTTTATTTATAGTATTGGATTGGTGCGTAACAAAGATGTGATGGCTAATGTAAATCACAATAGGATTGGAGTGAATGCTCGCTGGAAATTTATTCATGCAGGCATATTTAAAGCAACAGGTAGCGAAATTAATTTCTGGGGATATCGAGTTGGACTCAGCTTCTAGTATTTAGTTAATAAGGTAACGGATAAGCCCGTTACCTTATTATGGTAACATTTCCTTTCAAACTAAATGTTTTTCCATGATAACCCTTTGCCGTAACTAAGTACACATAAACATCATCTTGGCATGGGGCGCCTTTAAAACTTCTGTCTCAATCGGTTCACCATGAATACATCAAACTACACTTTAGTAACCAGCTGTTATATCAGCTTACGGCTGAAAGCTTTATCCAAGGCGTCTTTGTATGGTTGTACTCATATAGGTGAAGAGTTGAGCGGGTAACATTTTTCTCCACATCACGTTATCCAAGTCTCCACCGAATACCAAATAGTAATCGATATTATTTTTACGAAACTCCTCCAATACATGTTCTTGAAAGTTTAACGCTACGATCCAACCCTCCTCAAGGTCTTGAAACCACTCCTCATAATAGCAATCATCGCTGCTATGAAAATTGAGTACGTTCTCTCCAATTAGTATAAATTTATTGATCCCATTTGCCATCAGAATCTCCGCCACTTCACGTTTAAATATCATTACATCGTTATTAATCGCATCGTTCCATTCTCCAATTAGCTCCAGTATGGCGTACCCTTCTGTGTAGTCTGCAAATAGAATCTTGGTATAAAGTGTAATCGAGCCAAACTCGTCCCATTGCGGATGTATCAAGTAATTGTATATTTTGTTGCTGTATTCAAACTCGCTGTATTCACGGTCGAAGAAAGGAGATAATCGATCATGTTCTGCCTGGTATAGGTCGCGCCACCTGAAATGGGGTTCAATATCTTGCATGCGCCAAAAATACAATCAATATCTATGTTTAGTAGGGGTTTTGCGAGCTTTTTAAAATTAAGTTTCAGGGCTTTGTAACTTCATATAAAAATGTATTTTTGCCCGTCTAAGTTTTAAAAAATCATAAACAAATAACCATGGCATATTTATTCACTTCAGAGTCGGTAAGCGAAGGACATCCGGATAAGGTAGCCGACCAAATTTCAGATGCGTTAATCGATAACTTTTTAGCATTTGATGCAGATTCAAAAGTAGCTTGCGAAACATTAGTAACTACAGGCCAAGTAGTGTTAGCAGGTGAGGTTAAATCAAAAGCATATTTAGATGTACAATCTATCGCTCGTGATGTAATCAAGAAAATTGGTTACACAAAAAGTGAGTATATGTTTGAAGCAAACTCATGTGGTGTATTAAGCGCTATTCATGAGCAGTCATCAGATATCAATCAAGGTGTTGATCGTAAGAAAAAGCAAGACCAAGGTGCAGGTGACCAAGGTATGATGTTTGGTTATGCAACTAATGAAACAGAAGACTATATGCCATTGGCATTAGACTTGGCACATAAGATTTTAATTGAGTTAGCAGCTCTTCGCAGAGAAGGTAAAGCAATTAAATACTTACGCCCTGATGCGAAAAGTCAAGTTACTTTAGAGTACAACGATAAAAACGAACCTGTTCGTATCGACTCTATCGTAGTATCAACTCAACACGATGATTTTGATGCTGAAGCTAAGATGTTAGCTAAAATCAAAAAAGACATCGTTGAAATTTTGATTCCTCGCGTTAAATCTAAATACAAGAAATACGCTAAGTTGTTTAACAACGATATTAAGTATCACATCAATCCAACCGGTAAATTCGTAATCGGTGGTCCACATGGTGATACCGGCTTAACCGGACGTAAAATCATCGTTGATACTTATGGTGGAAAAGGTGCACATGGAGGAGGAGCGTTCTCGGGTAAAGATCCATCTAAAGTAGACCGTTCAGCGGCTTACGCAACTCGTCATATTGCTAAAAATTTGGTGGCAGCAGGTGTTTGCTCTGAAGTGCTAGTTCAAGTATCGTATGCTATCGGTGTAAAAGATCCAATGGGTATTTATATCAACACATACGGAACTTCAAAAGTGAAAATGACTGATGGAGAAATTGCTAAGAAAGTGGAGAAGATTTTCGATATGACTCCTTATGGCATCGAAACGCGTTTGAAATTACGTAACCCTATTTATAGTGAAACTGCAGCTTACGGACACATGGGACGTAAGAACGAAATAGTTACTAAAACTTTCGTTTCGCCTGATGGAAAAAAAGTGAGCAAGAAAGTAGAATTGTTTACTTGGGAGAAATTAGACTACGTAGATAAAGTAAAAAAGGCTTTCGGAATCAAGTAGTTTGAAGAAAGTTTATCATAAAAAGAAAAGGACATCAGTTTGGTGTCCTTTTCTTTTAACTAGAAGTTTATTGTGATAAATTGTTGTTATGTAAAATAATCATACTTTTGTTGAATATCCGTTAAACAAAATTATTGCAGTGAGTTCTGTAGAAACCTATCAGTTAATTTTTGAGAATGCACCACACTGTGTGAAAGTAGTTAGTGCTGATGGTTACTTGTTGAATATGAATAAAGCGGGGCTCTGTATGATAGGGGCAGAGCAATTGGAACAAGTATTCAAGCATCATGTTAAAGATCTGGTTCATCCAGAGGACTATGATAAATTCTGTGAAGCACATGAAAAGGCATTAAACGGAGAGAAAGTAAGTCTTCAGTTCAGAGTGCGCACATTAACCGGTGAAGAACGTTACATGCAAAGCGTAATGAATCCGGCCGGTAATTATTGGAATGATGAATGGTGTGTACTCAGCTTAACGCATGATGTAACCGCTGAGATCAATGCTAGAAAAGCCATCGAGTTTCAAGCATTTTTATTGAATAGTGTTCAGCAAGCAGTTATAGCTACATCATTAGATGGCACCGTTATTTACATGAATAACTTTGCCGAAAAGCTTTACGGATATACTCGTGATGAATTGGTGGGAAAAAATTTGCGTTTACTGTCAGTAGAGGATCCTTTAATTCAAGAGCAAGCAGAACTGCTCATGAAGAAATTTGCTCACGGAGAATCGTGGTCGGGCGAGTTTTTGATGCGAACTAAAAGTGGCAGAATTATTTCCGTGCATACATCAAGTTCTCCTATATACGAAAATGGGAAACTCACCGCTGTTATGGGAATATCCTTTGATATTTCAGAGAAAAAAAGAGCAGAGTTAGAGCGTGAAAATCTGATTTCAGAGCTCACTCAACGTAATCAAGACTTAAAGCAATTTGGCTACATCGCATCACATAATATGCGTGCCCCTGTTACAAATTTACTCGGACTCTTTTCATTGCTTGATAAGACAAAAGTGAAAGATGAAGAGGCATTTGAAATTATAGAAGGAATGGAGCGCTCCACTCAAAACTTGAATAGTGTATTAAATGACTTAATCAAGATTTTAAATGTAAAAGAGCATGCAGGAACAGATAAAGAACTGCTATCTTTTCAAGAGCAGTTTAATCGGGTTGTTCAAAGCATGTCAGATGTTATTATCTCCTCCGGAACACAAATACAAACTGATTTTTCACGTGTTGACGAGGTGCGCTATCAGCAGAATTACTTGCAGAGTCTTTTCACCAATCTCATTTCTAACTCAATAAAGTTTAAGCGTCCTGAGGTTGCTCCCATTATTCATATCAAAACAATAGTAGACCAGGGTAAGGTTAAACTAGTTTATACCGACAATGGTCTTGGATTTGATATGGACTTAGTTAAGGATCGTTTATTTGGTATGCATCAACGTTTTCATAAACACCCTGAAAGTAAGGGCTTGGGTCTATATTTGATAAAAACTCAGCTTAAATCAATGGGAGGAACTATAAGTTTAGAAAGTGAACCCAATAAAGGATCCACTTTTACTATTACATTTTAAAAGTCGAGTACCACTTTTTCTCTATCCTTTTTCATACGATCAGGAATAGCAGCTAACAATGATTTGGTGAAGTTCTCGATTAACTGTTTTTTCAAATCAATGCGGTGTGTTACCACACTTATCTCTCTAACGGGGTCTGGTTTTTTGAAATAACGCACGCGCTCCATTTGATCATCGTTAAAATCAAAAATACTCAACTCGGGTAATATAGTAATGCCATGATTGATTTCTACCATTTTCTTCAAGGTTTCTAAACTACCTGTTTGGTATTGGAACTGTTTATTTTTAGAAGTGCCTTTATTACCCGTACACAAGTTTAATACTTGATTGCGTAGGCAATGTCCTTCATTTAAAATCCATGTTTCCGAAGCATCAATATCTTCCGGAACAAGTGTTTTCTTATTAAATAACTTGTTGTCTTCACTCATGTAAGCCACTAATGGCTCATAAAATAGTGGAGTATACTGCAAGTAACCTGCTTCAATTGGAGTAGCCATAATACCGCAGTCTAACTGATCATTTTTAAGTTGCTGTAAAATTTGTGAAGTGGTTATCTCTGCAATTTCAATCGTTACTTTTGGGTGTTTCTTCATGAAATCAACCAAAAATAACGGCAACACATAAGGTGCTATAGTTGGGATAACACCTACACGCAAATGGCCATTTAATTCGCCTTTACGTTGTTCGTTTACCAGCTCTGTTAATTTACTGCATTGCTTTAAAATCTCACGAGCTTGGCTAATTACACGTTCACCTATTTCTGTAGCTACAACGGGTTGTCTGCTTCTATCAAATATGCGTATGCCTAATTCTTTTTCCAATTTTTGAATCTGCATACTTAATGCAGGCTGACTAACCGAGCATTTCTCTGCTGCTGTCAAAAAATTGCCGTGTGTATCAACAGCAATAATGTATTCCAATTGAGTGATGGTCATATCAACAAAACTAATCAATAAAATTAATATATAGCTTTAGTTGATAAGAATCAATTTTAAAAATGACTAGGATTTGATAAAGGTAATGAGGTGGTTGGCAAGTGTTTCCGGCTCCTCTATATGAGCCATGTGTGCACTTTTGTTTAACAGAGCAATGTATGGTTGTTTAGATGATATTGCTTGCTCTAACATAACCTGTGCAGGGATTAATTCATCATACATTCCAATACCCCAAAAAGAAGGCTTATCCGTTTGTTGAATAACCTCTAGGCTATCGTTTCTGTTTTTCATAGCTATTAGAGCTTGCGTTAAACCTTCCTCAGAAAATGTTTTAGCCTCTTCTAACAACGGCTGAATATGCTCTTCAGAGATGTTTGATTTAAAAAGGGGAGGAATAAAATGTTGAGCATAAAAAGCAGCTCCCTTTTGCTCAATAACCTTAACTGCCTGGTCGCGTTTCAGTTTTCTGGCTTCATCATCAGGTTTTGCTGTACTATGCAGCAATCCAAATCGTTTTATTAAGTGAGGATACTTTTTAACTAAGGCTAAAGTAACGTAGCCACCCATGCTATGTCCAATAATAGTTGCTTGCTTAATGTTCAGATTTGAGAGTAATTCGGCCACTTGATCGGCCATTATTTCCATGCTCGCATGAGTTATGGTTGTTGATTTTCCTGCCCCGGGTAAGTCGGGAAGAATCAGTTTACAATGCTCCTTAAGCAACAACACCTGCTTATCGAAGCAGGTGTTGTTTTCACAAAATCCGTGAATGAGCACTAACGGTTCACCGTGTCCGGTTAATTCGTAGTGTAGCATATGAGTTATTAATAAAACTTGTAGCGGTTATCTTCTACTTTCTTCAACTCTTTCAATGTTTCGAATGTAGCATATTCAACACGTTGTGAAAGTTGATTTTGAGCTTCCATACGGTAAGCACTGAAATCGCTTTGAGCAGGAGCTTCGTTTACTTTGTTGATAGCAAAAACATAAACGGCATTATCACCCTTAACCGGGCCTAACACTTTACCCGTAGTTTTTGTACCAAATAAAGTTCCTATCATGGTATTGTCCGGACCTAAATAAGGAATGTTTGCATTCTCAAAAGTTTGTCCCATCATTGGAGTTACTGATAGTTGAAGTTTTGAGGCTACTGCTTGAATATTTGCAGCACCCGAAACAGCAGCAGTTGCTTTTTCTAATAATTGTTCTGCCTTCTTCTCTTTACGGTAATCAGCAGTAACACGATCTTTCACCGCATCAAAGTCTGCTTTGTCCTTCTCTCTGATAGCTGTTAATACGGCTACAACAAACTTATCACCTAAGGTAAATACTTCAGATACATCACCCTTCTTGGCGTTGTATGCCCAACGAACCACTTCGCGAGCTTCCATGATACCGGCAATTTGTTTATCGTTTTCTCTCACATACTCAGCAGTACGTTTGTTTAATTGTTTCTCAGCAACCATTTTCTCAAAATCCTCAGCTGTTGAAACACCTGCTACAAATTGGCTTGCTGCATTGTAAGCTGTACCAGTTGTATTTTCACTAGGAGCAATGCTCTTACTCAACACACCTGCACAAACTAACTTCTTCGTTTTGTCTTCAGTAATTTTTACGATGTGAATTCCGAATTGTGTTTTTACAATTTTCATATCGCCTTTCTTACCGTTTAGTACTGCATCGTTAAATTCTTTAACCATGTTACCTTCTGTAAACCAGCCTAAGTCACCGCCTTTTTGAGCAGTACCATCTGTTCCGTATTGAGCAGCCATGGCTGAGAAGTCAGCACCGCCTCTGATTTGAGCCATTACTTCATTGGCTTTCTTTATTGTAGCAGCTGTATCGCCATTTTCTGTTTTAAAAAGAATGTGGCTTGCGCGCATTTGGAATAAGCTATCTTGTTTTGTTCCTACTACTTTGTATATGGTAAATTTACCATCAGCGAAAACAGGTCCAACGATGCTTCCTACTGAATCGCGGAATAAGCGATCAACTACTTCCACCGGATAAGCTGAACGAGGTTTTGCAGTTGGATCAAATTTAGTTTCGCTGTTTGCATCAACGAAGGTGGTATCATTTGTTGAAGTAGCAAATTTGCTTAATTGCTCGTTAACCCATTGTTGAGTCGCAACAGTATCATCATGACTAGCCACTGCATCAAACATTACGAAATCAAGTTTGCGGCTATTTTCACGCTCAGCATACTTTTTCAAATTCTTGTTCATGTACGCTTTCAAATCACCCTCTTCAACTGCAATGGTTGAATCAGGAATGCTGAAATAGCTCAATGCAACAGCGTCAGCATCAATTGTACGTGAACGATTGTTGTAAGTTGCTTTAGCTTCTAATGATGTTGCGTAAACACCTTTACGAATCAAACTGTAGTATTTCTTTTGCATTGCATCTTGAATCAAGTAAGTTTCAAAATCGTGCAAACGTTTTTTTGCATCAGCATCACCTTTTTCGTTAATCTGTTTAAGGTTGCTAATCACTAACGATTTATCAAAAACTCCAGTTTGAGGATTAGTGAATGATTGTTTCACTTGTGGGTGAATGTTATCACCGGTAAATAAGTCTAACAATTCTTCATCGGTAACTTTAATACCAAGATTTTCGTATTCACCTGTCATAATGCCCTCCATTACCAACTGGCTCCAAGTTTGTTCACGCACCATGTCGATGGTGTTTTGGTCCATTTTAGCATCAGGTCCCATTTGTTGGCGCATTAAATCAGTGTTTTGGGCAACTTTAGCTTCAAAAGCCTTCACACCAATAGCTTCCCCATCTATTTCTCCCACATTAGTACTTTGTGAGCCACCGAAAATACGGCTATTGCTTTGTAATGCATCCGAAATAACAAACAGCGCTAGCGCACCACCAACCGCCACAATGGCCAGTCCTGATCTGTTTCTGATTTTCTCTAATATCGACATGTTGAGTTTAAATTATTTACGTGTTCTTTTTAATTAAGCGAGCGAAAATAAATTTGTTGGGGATATAAAGCAACAAATTTTAGTTGCAGGATAGCTTTAAATCTGAAACTTTGCAAACTTTAATGAGAAGAAAATGACGAATAGTATGCCCGAAGGACCAGGAAAACCTCGTATTTTATTAATACCCAATTACCTTTCTGATGATAATCCGATTGATTTTATTGCGGATTTCGTGCGTAAACAGGTGCATCATGTTCGCCATTTTGTGGTAGAAAATGAGAAAGTGGCCAGAGGTTTAATTAAAAAAATGAGCCTAGCTACTTCGCAGCAGGAACTTACCTTATGCCTTTGGAATGAGCATAGTAAGCCTGAAGACATGAAAGAAATTGTGGCGTTGTTTAAATTGGGAGTTGATGTTGGTATCATTACTGATGCCGGTTTGCCATGTATAGCCGATCCCGGTGCTGATGTGGTAAAAATTGCTCACGAACGCGGAATTGAAGTGGTTCCTTTACCCGGCCCATCTAGCATTTTTATGGCCTTAATGGCTAGTGGATTTAATGGACAGGGTTTCGCATTTAACGGATATTTACCTATTGATAAAGTGCAACGTGCCAAGCGAATTAAGCAATTAGAGTCGGATGTGTTTACTCGGAAACAAACTCAAATTTTTATGGAGGCTCCGTATCGCAACAATCAATTATTGGCTGATGTATTGGCTAATTGTAAAGGCGATACCAAATTATGTATTGCATGTAATATATCTTCCACAGCCGGGTTCATCAAGACATTGCCAATTAGCAAGTGGAAAACACAACTCCCCGACTTACACAAACAACCGGTCATTTTTTGTCTCGGTTTTTAGATAGTGCTCTCTTAACTTCGTGTTATGAATTACAACCCTAATCAATTATACTCTAAGGAGCGTCTAGAAGCGCTTAAATCATTAGCTATTATGGATACTCCATTTGAGGAGGAGTATGATGAGGTGGTTAAGCTAGCTGTGCAATTGTGTGGCACCTCTTCAAGTGTAATTTCTTTATTAGACGATCGCAGGCAATGGTATAAAGCCAAGTTTGGGGTTGATAAAACAGAGACTCCGGCAGAAGAGTCGTTTTGCAAATACGGAATTGAAGTAAATGAAATTTTCGAGGTAGAGGACGCTACTTTAGACGAGAGGTTTTCAAATAATCCTCATGTAGTTTGTGATAATGGAGTACGTTTCTATGCAGGTACACAACTCAAGTCCCCGAATGGATATAATGTGGGTATGCTTTGTGTGATGGATACGAAACCTAACAAACTTACTACAGAGCAACGTGTTGCGCTTGCTACTCTAGGGCAACAAGTGGTGAAACAGTTTGAATTAAGATCAGCGCTAAACGAACTTGATAGACAACGCAAAGAGTTAGAGGACTTGAATAGGTTTAAAAACAGAGTCTTTGCGGTTATTAGCCACGATTTAAGATCACCGATAGCTAACATACAACAAATATTAGGCTTGTATAAATTCGGTGATTTAACCCCTGATGAGTTTGGTTCTTTTGTTGATACTCTGGATAGACAAATGGCGGGTACAGAGGCTATACTCACCAACCTGATGGCTTGGGCTAACACACAGAAACCTAAGTTGGTGAAAACAAATTTGCAAGCGCTCACCAATCAAATCATCTTAGGATTGAAGTTAAACCTAGAGGTTAAGCGCATTAAACTAGAAACAGATATTGATTTAAGCTTACAAACTATAATGGCAGATCAAGAAGGCTTACAAATTGTACTTCGAAACTTATTGAATAATGCTATTAAGTATAGTTATCCGGATCAAACTGTGAGTTTAGTAATAAAGGCCAATGGAGAATTTTTAGACATAAAAGTATCTGATCAAGGTAGAGGTATTGCCGAAAAGGATAAACCGAAGTTGCTAGATGAGGGAGCATTTCTAACTACCTTTGGGACAGCAAACGAGAAAGGAACCGGCTTAGGATTGCTAGTTTGTAAATCTATCATACACAACAATGGAGGAACTATTCAACTAGTTTCAGAAGAGGAGAAGGGAACCACAGTAACTTGTTCGCTTGCATTTTCAGGAGTAGCTAATTAGTGTAAGGAATCAGTAATTAAAATAGGTTAAAATCGTTCTTACTAAAGGTTTTGTTATTTCTTTCAATAAATGAACTAATCTTGTTTACCTCTCGTATTTAGTTCAATTACAATTATTGAAACGTATGCTTAACACAGAATCTCGCCTCAAGGCATTATCAGATTATGCCATTATGGATACTCCTCCTGAACGTGAACTCGATGAGGTAGTCGAGTTAGCCTCAAAAATTTGCGGGAAACCTATCTCACTCATATCACTGCTTGATAGCGAGAGGCAGTGGTTTAAAGCCAAAGTTGGGTTACCAATAAACGAGACACCAATAGATATTGCTTTCTGTAAACATGCTATTGAGGAAAAGGATGTTTTTGTGGTAAATGATGCTACCAAAGATGCACGTTTTGCAGAAAATCCGCTTGTAACCGGAAGTCCTGATATTCGATTTTATGCAGGAACACCGCTTACTACACCCGAAGGTCAAAATATTGGAACACTCTGTGTAATTGATAATAAGCCGGGTGATATCACACCGGATCAAATGGACGCATTACGTATTTTAGGAAAACAAGTCATTAAAAATTTAGAGCTCAAAAAAGCAATACGTGTGCAGCAAGAGTACGTTGCAAAAATTGAAGAGCAGCGAAAAGAATTAGAGCAACTGGTGCAGTTTAAGGATAAAGTATTTGCCCTCATTGGGCATGATCTTAAAGGCCCAATTGGTTCACTTGCGCAAGTGATGTCGATGTTTAGAACAGGGATTTTAAGTACTGATGAAATTATTGAGGTTGCCAAAACCATGGAACTTCAAGTAAGAGATACGGAGAGTGTGCTTAACAACGTGCTCACTTGGGCTAAAACCAATACCAATGGTTTTCAACCTAATAAAGCTGATGTAAGTTTATCCCATTTAATAAAGGAAGCTATAGCTCAGGTTTCGTTGGAGGCTGTAAATAAGGGAGTCTATGTTGATATTGATCAACTTCCGGAGCATGACCGATATCAACTTGATGAAGAAAGTGTAGCTATTGTGTTGAGGAATTTACTTCGCAATGCCGTGAAATTTTGTAGGAGGGGCGATGTTGTAAAACTTGGTGTTTCTGTTAACTCGGAATATCAACTTCAATTTTATGTGAAGGATACCGGAGTTGGATTTGATGACACCATAGCCTCTCGTTTGTTTAAAGAGGAGGAGCATGTAAGTACGTTTGGAACGGCAAAAGAAAAAGGAACCGGCATTGGATTACTTATTTGTAAAAACTTGATTCATCGTAACAACGGGAAAATTTGGGCTGTAGGTAAACCCAATGAGGGAGCTACCTTCTTTTTTACTTTACCTATTTAAATTTGGTTTTTTGAAAGGATATGCTAACTTTGCCTAACAAGTGTTAGGTAGTATGTCTGACTCATTCATTATCAATCGAAAAGAGCAGTTATTAGCTGCAGCGGCAAAACTCTTTAAGCAAAAAGGGTATGCCACCACCACCATGCGCGATTTGGCAGCAGTGGTTGGAATAGAGGCGGCTAGTATTTACCATCACCTAAAATCAAAAGAAGAAATCTTAGAATTGATTTGCTTTGAAATGGCCAATCAACTCACTACAGCCATAGCGGAGGTTAACGATATTTACTTCAATGCAGAAGAGCGTTTGCGTATGGCAATTAAAGGTCATGTGCGCATCTTAACTCAACATCCGAATTACTCAGCAGTATTTATTCAAGATTGGAAACATTTATCTGCCGAAAAGTTAACAGAGTTTATCGCTTTGCGCGATGCTTATGAGAAAGGCTTTCGTGTAATTGTGAAAGAGGGAATGGATGAAGATGTTTTTGATCAAGTGGATGAAAAATTTGCTGCTTTAACTATTCTCTCAGCCTTAAATTGGATAAACGAGTGGTATAGCCCCGAAGGCAAAATGAGCCCGGATGAAATAGCTACCAAACTCAGTGATTTTATTATGGGTGGATTGAGAAAGAAGTTAGTTACTGATATCAACTACAAACCCTAAAGTTTAAAACCAAGAACTAGGAACAAAAGACAAGAACAACAAACTAATAACGAATACATATGTACGGAAATGCTTACATCGATCCAAATGAAAAAGCCAACGGAATTTTGGCAGGAGAGGATCCAATTAAACTAGCGGAGTTTGAAGCAAGAATTGCACGTGGAGAAAAAATTGAACCAAAAGATTGGATGCCGAAAGAGTATCGCAAGCAACTCATTCGTATGATTGAGCAACATGCACACTCCGAGATTATTGGTGCATTACCTGAAGGTACTTGGATTACTCGTGCTCCGGGTTTTAAACGTAAAATGGCTTTAATGGCCAAAGTACAAGATGAGGTAGGACATGCTCAATTGCTATATAGTGCTGCTGAAACATTAGGTAAAAGTCGTGAAGCGATGACCAACGATTTAATTACCGGTAAGAGTAAGTACAGTAATGTATTCAATTATCCTGCATTTACTTGGGCTGATGCTTGTATCATTGCTTGGTTAATTGATGCAGGTGCAATTATTAATCAAGTGGCTAATGCTAAAGGTAGCTATGGACCATATTGTCGCGCGTTAGATCGTATCTGTACAGAGGAAAGTTTCCATTTAAAATACGGCCATGATAATGTGGTAACGCTTGCAACAGGAACTCCTACACAACGTAAAATGGTTCAAGAAGCATTAAACCGTTGGTGGCCTCCCATCATGCACTTCTTCGGTCCAAGTGATAAAATTTCGCAACACACCGAAATCTTGATGCGTTGGAAAGTTAAAATGGCAAGTAATGACGATATGCGTCAGCAATTCTTAAACATGTATGTACCAAAAATTTGGGACTTAGGTTTAACCGTTCCTGATGCGAACTTGAAGTTTAATGAGGAAACTAAGAAGTGGGATTACACTGAGCCGGATTGGGACGAATTTAAGCGTGTAATTAATGGTGATGGTCCTTGCAATGCAGAGCGTTTGGCTGTTCGTAGAATGGCAGAAGAGCGTGGTCGTTGGGTTCGTGAGGCCTTATTAAATAAATCAGAGAAATACGTTACACCTTTAGCATAAATCGGTATGATAAAATCACTAGACCCCCGCATTACCCGCGAGCAAATAGAAGAGAATAATCCAATTGTGCCTTTAGCGGAAATGGATAATTGGGAAACGTATGAAGTATTTCATCAAAAGAAACGTGGCGACCAGCACATGCATGTAGGAATTGTTCATGCACCAAATCCGGAAATGGCCTTGTTGTTCGGTAAAGAGCAATACGGACGAAGAGGAATTACAGCAAACATTTGGGTAGTAAAAACTGCAAATGTGTTTGCTAGTGAGTATGATGATATGGACATGTTTGAAACAACTCCTGAAAAACAATACCGCGAGGCCGGTGGCTACAAGGTGATGGAGAAAATTAATAAGTACAAAAAAGCACAAAAGGCGTAGGTATGAATACAGAAGCTATTAAAGAATTATTATATAAAATGGCGGATGATTTACTAATCATTGGTCATCGTAACAGTGAATGGACCGGCCTTGGTCCTATTTTGGAAGAAGACATTGCATTCTCTTCTATGGCACAAGATAAGATTGGTCAATCACAAGCATTGTTTCAATTGCTACACGAGCTTGGTGAGCAAGAACCAGATACTGTTGCATTCACTCGTAATGCTAATCAATTCCACAACTCACAATTTGTAGAGTTGCCTAATGGTGATTATGATTTCAGCACGATGCGTCATTTTTTATATGATGTAGCTGATCAACTTCGTTTTGAAACGCTAGCCACCAGTAGCTATGAACCACTAGCAAAAGTAGCGCGTAAAATTAAAGGCGAAATCAAATACCATGTGTTTCATGGTAATACTTGGATAACCAAATTAGGTTCATCAACCGAAGAAAGTCATGCGCGTATGCAAACTGCTTTAAACGAAGCATGGAATTATGCGTTGGGTATGTTTGAGCCGGGTGCACACGAAGCACAACTGATTGCTGACGGTGTATTTATTGGAGAGGAAGCATTGAAAAGCCGCTGGTTAGAGCAAGTAAAAGTAATTTTAGATAAAGCTACACTAAACATTCCTTCTGAGTCAACTTGGGCCCCTGTATATGGCGGCAGAAAAGGTGTTCACACCGAACATCTGTCTCCACTTGTAGATGAAATGAGTGAAGTATTCCGTATCGATCCATCAGCGGAGTGGTAGTAAAAAAGGCATTACAAAGATTAGAAAATTAAAAGACTGCAAAGTTTCTCATCATTTAATTCTTTAATCTTTCAATAGTTTAATTATGTATACCGAACAAGAAATTTGGAAAGCGCTTGAAGAGGTTAAAGACCCGGAGATACCAACGTTAAGTATGGTTGATATGGGTATTATCACCAAGGTTGAAGTGCGCGGTGAGAATAACGTTTTTGTAGAAATGACACCCACATTTACCGGTTGTCCGGCTATAAAAATGATGGAGAATATGGTGGCTGATCGCTTGCGTGAAATTGGTATCACACAACCAGAGGTAATAACAACTTTTGATAAGCCTTGGGATAGTAATAAACTCACCGAGCGTGGACTACTTTGTTTGAAGAAACATGGTCTAGCTCCTCCTGTAAAACATGAAGGAGAGATTACACAGGAGATTATGGAACATGTAGCTTGTCCGTTTTGTGGCAGCACCAATACCGAGTTTAAAAGCCCTTTTGGTCCTACACTATGTCGCAGCCTGCACTACTGCAACAACTGTCTACAAGCCTTTGAAGGTTTTAAACCGGTTGTGTAAAACCGAGTACCGGTATCTAACTAAACTTAATGATATTTGAGACCAATGAATAAACGCATTGGTCTCTTTTTGTTTATAGCACTTATAGCACTTGCTTCTTGTAAGAGTAAAAAAGGTGTAACCTCTAAAAAAGAGAAAAAAGCTACCAACAGAGAACTACAGGTGTTGAGCGAAAAGCTGAACTTAGAAGTAGAAAAATCAGATAATATTAAGCTTTATCAGTATGTGGCCAATTGGTTAGGAACACCACACAAATTAGGTAGTTGTACGAAATCGGCAATTGATTGTTCGTGCTTTGTGAAGCAGCTTTTTCAAGAGGTTTATCAATATAATCTACCACGTACAGCTGCAGAAATGCACAAAGCTTGCAAGCGTATTGATGAAGACGAGTTGCAAGAAGGAGATCTGATTTTTTTTAAAATAAATGCCAGTAAAGTTTCTCATGTAGGCGTATATCTAAAAAATGGGTGGTTCGCACATGTTAGCACATCAAAGGGTGTGATGATTAATAACTTGAGTGAGGCCTATTACCAAAAGCATTTTACTTCTTGCGGAAGAGCTTCTTAGCGTAGCAACGTTAGTTGTCCTCTTTTCGAAAATTTCTCACCGGTAGAGAAAAATCCTTCTACAAACCAAATGTAAACATCACTTGCACACGCTGCCCCTGATGAATTGCCATCCCTCTCGGCATATGGATTTGTGGTTTCGAAAACACATTTTCCCCAACGATCGTAAACCTTGAATACATAA
>JACCDH010301823.1_pt1 | contig 15421 bp, 7 predicted proteins | sample 7442481 | NCBI WGS metagenome assembly JACCDH01 (sample SAMN15323433, study PRJNA562643) | freshwater metagenome | isolation source: river surface water | place: USA:Blue River Watershed | collected 2017-08-15
GTATCTTGATCTAAATCATCATTACCAATGCTTAATTGTGTTAAGTTAGTCTTATTTAATACTTCTTGTAATTGATCTACACTTGGTGCATTATTCCATGATCTAAAGAACATTCTTAAGTTTCTCTTATTATCAATTCTATACATCATGAATCCTGATGGCAGAAAAGAAGAGAACTTTCTGTTTAAATCATATTCTTGTGGAAACTGTTGTTGATTATTTAATATGGCCTCTTGTGCATTCACACTTATTGACCACATCATTTTTCCTTTTTGAAATCTATAACCTAATCCGACTGACTGAGTTGTATAAACACTTTTGAAAGTATTACTCAAACTCGAATCGAATAATGAATAACTATCATTAGCAATTGAATAAGCGTTACTTATACGATCAGAATTATTGTAGTTTCTATTATAATTCGCTTGAATGATAATGGCATTGAAAGAATCTAATGGCTCTGTATAGGTTACGTTATTATTAATTGCAAAAGTGTATTTATCTAAATTTGTTAACAGGTTCAATGTATCATTGAATGTGCTATCTGTAACTGAGTTGAATTCGTTTTTCAAATAACTATCGCCCACTTGATTGGTATAAGTAGGAGTGATGTTGATTGAAAAAGTACGTCCGCGTTTTTCAAAAGACCTACGATATAACAATGGTGCAGAAATATTTGAGCCAGTTAACTCTGACTCTTGTAAGTTCACAGAATTAGAAATATTGGTTCCGTTTTGTTTATTAGCCCCAATAATTGAAGCTAAACCTTTATTGTTTTGAAAACTTACTCTTGGTTGAAAAGTAATGTTATTGAAGGTGTCAATTTTATAATCGAACTTTAAATTAAAACGGTGATTATAATTTTCACTAGAAGAAATATTATCTTCTAAATATTTTAATTGTTGATCAGAACCTGTGATGAAAGTTCTATCAGTATTACTCACACTTGTGTTCTTTGTATAATTGAAAAAGTAACTACTACTAATTTCAATTTTCTTACCCCATTTATCGCTATAGTTTACACCGAAAGCATGTGTGGTATTAATACCATTATTTGAATTCACTAAAAAGTTAGAAGCATCATTTCCACCGAAGCCGCCCATCATTCCACCACCACCCATCATCATGCCACCTCTACCACCGCCACCTCTGTTACCACCTTGATTACGGTTACTAGCATTTGTACCTACCACACCTAATAAATCTTCTTGAGCAAAATTCTGCTCATTCACATTATTGCTCTGATATAATATTGTAAATCTTCTATTGTCTTTGAATTGGTTTAGGTTAAGTCCGACCTTATACTGCTCATCTAAATTCAGCCCTGCAAAAGCTCTACCGAAAATTCCATTTTTAAAACTAGGCTTAGTAATGATGTTCAAGGTTTTTTGTGCATTACCATCATCGAAACCAGTGAATTGTGATTGGTCAGATTTTTTATCAAATACTTCTATTTTATCGATTACTTCTGCTGGTAAGTTTTTTAATACTGCCGATGGATCTTCGCCAAAGAAGGGTTTGCCATCTACTAATACTCTTTGAACTTGTTCACCTTGTGCTTGTACTTTACCATCAATCATGGTAACGCCTGGCATCTTAGTCACTAAATCTTCTGCGTTGGCATCTGGGTTTGTTTTGAATGCATTTGCATTGTAGACGCTCGTATCACCTTTCTGAGTTCCAATTATTGCTTTATCTGTCACGGTCACTTCTTTCAGTTGATCAACTTTCGGACGAAGTGCGATGTTGATAGTTTGAACATCCGAAGTAGAACTTATACTTACTCTTCTAAATGCAGCTTGATAGCCTAAGTAATTTACTCTTAAAAGGTAATTACCAGCTTTGAGCGCGTTGAAATTATAATCACCATTCTCATTACTCAAAGAATATTTTTTGTTGCTTGTATCAGGGAAGGCTAATAATTCTAATCTAGCTCCAATTAATACCTTTTGATTTTGGTCAGTAAGTTTACCTTTAATTTGTGCGTTTTGTGCAAATGTTAAAGTAGAAAGAGCGATAAAAAGTATACTTAGTAAAAGTTTCTTCACGTTTAGATGTTTTAGAATTATAAAGACGCAAAAATAGCTGAATGGTTTAAAATATTCGAAAATATTCGGCCATTCAGCTATAATATGTGATAATGTTTAGTTTACAGGTTCTAATTGACGTAAATCAACTGGTACCACTCTTGACACACCTTGCTCAACCATGGTTACACCGTAAACAACATCTGTGCTAGCGATAGTGCGTTTGTTGTGCGTAACAATAATGAACTGTGATTCATTCGAGAACTTACGTATGATCTTGTTGAACTTATCGATATTGGTATCATCTAATGGTGCATCAACCTCGTCGAAGATACAGAACGGTGCTGGCTTCAATAAGTATAGAGAGAACAAGATTGCTGTAGCAGTCAATGTTTTCTCACCACCTGAAAGCTGGTTGATGGTCAATGGGCGTTTACCTTTTGGTTTAGCGATAATATCGATATCAGATTCTAATGGATCTTCAGGGTTCAATAAAATTAAGTCACAAGAATCTTCTTCGTTGAACAACGATCTAAATACGATGATAAAGTTATCACGTATTTGAGTGAAGGCATCCATAAACTTTTCTTTTGCAGTATCATCAATTTCTTTGATAGTATCTAAAAGAGAAGCTTTCGCATTCAACAAGTCAGCCTTTTGTTCTTGAATAAATGTATAACGTTTATTCATTTCATCGTAGGCTTCCATGGCCATTGGGTTAATCGGACCGTAATTATCGATTTGGTTGCGAAGTCTTTCAGTTTTAACTCTTAGTTGATCTTCTGACTCACCCTCTGGTATTTCTATTTCTTGAAGCTCATCAATATCAACACCGAACTCAACAGATAGTCTTTCTTTTAATGAAGTTAACTCCATTTTCACTTCTGTTTTACGTTCTCTGATTGACTCAAATACTTGCTCTGCTTGTTCTTTGTTATTTCGTATAACGCGTAATTGTTCTTCTAATTCAGTAATGATATTTTTAGAACCATAATAGATTTGCTCAGCCTCAGCTGTCGCTTTTTCCATTTCTTCTTTCTCATTATACATCGCCACTAATTCAGTATCAGATGTATCATGAGTAACCATTACTTCTTCAATGCCTGCTTTGGCTGCATCGTATTCACTTTGATTGATGTTAATACGATCTTGCAACATCTTCAAGTTATTGAGTTTGTACTCTAACTCTTTATCAATTCCACTAACTTTATTTTGTTGTTGATGAAACTGGATGTTACGTTGATTATACTCAGCACTCTTTTCAGTTAATCTATCATTTAAATCATTGTAGTGTAACTGTGCATCTTGTAAGTGTTCTTGAAGTTCATCTTTTTTAGCAACAGCTGTTTCCAATTCAGGAATCATGCTAGTTAGTTGCTGATTATAATCTTCAATTTTTCTTTCAATATCTTCTTTACGAACAGAGCTATCACTAATGAAATTATTGTATTGCTCTTGACGAGTTTTGTATGAAATCAACTCAGTATTTACTTTGTTGATCTCATCTTTAATACTTGATATTTCTTCGTTCTTAGTACTTTGTTTTAATTCTTGTAGTTTATATACAAGATCATCAATTTCTCTATTATACTGATCGATGAATGCATTGATGTCTTTTATCTCTTGCTCTAAAACTTCTAAGTTTTTAGCACGACCAATTCTCTTACCTTCAAATAATCCAACTGAACCACCCGATAATGAAACTTTAGTTCTATTGAATTTACCAGATTTCGCTAAGTAAATTTTTTGTCCGTCTGTCTCTTTATTGATAAACGATTCTTCATTAGCGTCAATCACCCATACATTAGATAATAGATGGTTGGCTAATCTTTGGTATTTATAATCAACATTGATGACATTTAAAGCAGAAACTAATTCGTTTTGGTTATCATTATTGGTAGCGGGATTAATTTCTTTTAAACTCTCTAATACAAAAAAGTTTGCTTTACCTTTTGCTGACTGACCAAGTAATTGAATACCTGCTAATGCCTCTTGGTAAGTATCTACTACATAGTAGTTCAAATAACTTTCTAAGTAATTTTCAATAGCAATACGATAATCTTCTTTACAGAATAAAATATCTGAAAGGAGAGGAGCGTTCTTAGACCACTCTGTATTTTTCTTTAAAAACTTAATTGACTCTGGAAAACCTTCTAAGCTTTCAACTAAACTTTTTGTTAAGTTAAATTCGTTCTGCTTAGCATCTAAAATTCTCGATTCTTTTGCGAATCGATCTTTCATTTCATTGATTTTTTTCTCAGCAGCTTCGATCTCTAACTTTAAGCTTTCTTCAGAGCTAAGTAGTTTTTGATAGAACTCAGTTTTCTCTTTACTTAATGCTTCAAGTTTTTCAATTTCTTTATCGAACTCAACCATCTCTTCTTTACGAAGATTAGTTTCAGTATTGTTTCTAGCAATTTCTTGCTCTAAGCCTTCTTTCTGAATTTTAACGATTTCTAACTCTTTCTCATTTTTATAAATGATACTTTGGTTATGTTGTAATTCTTGTTGTGCTTGTTCTAACTTAGTTCTACCTAATTGATGCTCTTCTTTTAAAATATCAACTTCATTTTTTAATTGCTCTAGTTGATATTCTATTTCTGCTAATATTTTTTGTTCAGATTGATTGGTTTGTTCAAGAGTTTGCATTTGCATTTGAATGCCATGCACCGATGATTTATCGAGTTCTAAATCACTTGATAGTCTACGTTCTTTCTCTTGTAAAAAAGTTAAACGTTCATTCTTAATTTTCTTCTCATTTTCATAAGAACGAATTTTAGAAATATGATCATTTAATGCTTTTTGCTGAACACCTAAATTCTTTTCTTTATTTAAACTTTCTAATTTCTCTTCTTGAATCTTCGCTTCAATTGAATCGATATCAGTACTGAATTTATTCTTGTCTAAATTATGAACGCTTTCTTTCTCTTCTAAATCAAGCATCGATTGTTTTAGTCCGACAATTCTATACGATGCCAACTGTGTACTCAACTCTTTATACTGCTCTTTAAGCTTGTAATAACGTTCAGTTTTCTTCGCTTGACTTTCTAATTGCTTTAAATTCTTTTCAATCTCAAATAGTAAATCTTCTACACGATTTAAATCGTCTTCAGTATCTTTTAATTTATTTAAAGTCTGCTTTTTTCTGATTTTATATTTTGAAATACCTGCAGCTTCTTCAAATAAAGATCTTCTAGAATTGTCTTTATTATTTAAGATTTCTTCAATCATTTTTAATTCAATGATTGAATATGAATCAGAACCAATACCTGTATCTAAAAATAAATCGGTGATATCTTTCAAACGACATTGTACATCGTTTAATCTGTATTCACTTTCACCTGATCTATATAACTTTCTTGTAATGGTTACCGTTGAATAATCAGTAGGGAGGATGTTCTTTGTATTATCAAACGTTAACGATACTTCTGCTAAGTTGGCTGGCTTTCTGTTTTTTGTTCCATTAAAAATGATATTTTCCATTTTCTCAGAACGCAAAGTTTTAGTACTCTGCTCGCCCAATACCCAACGAATAGAATCTACAACGTTCGATTTACCGCAACCATTGGGGCCTACGATCGCCGTAATACCATCATCAAAATTGATGCTGATTTTATCTCCAAAACTTTTGAAGCCCTTGACTTCTAATGATTTTAATCTCACTTTTCCTCCTTGTTTTAAATGCGCCTAGTTCTTCTGAAATAGAACTTAGGAACCTTAAATATCCTTTAAAAATTTGTTAATTCATGATATTATTATCCACATGAAATGTGTATAATAAAGCATTAAAATAGTTATTAAGTTATTGTTAATTAAGTTATTATGCTGGGTGTTGTTAATATGTTAACAACCTGAATGAAATAAAAAAGGTCCGAAATTTTCGGACCTTTTTCTATGAAGTATATTTTTGACTAGTAGTATCTTAATCTGATTACACCGGCAATAGATTTAGCTAATCTGATTACCTGACGAGTATAACCGTATTCGTTATCATACCATACGTATAATACAGCACCTTTAGAGTCTTTTGCTATAAGGGTAGCCGGACCGTCAACGATAGATGCATGAGAGTTACCAATTAAATCGCTAGATACTAATTCGTTTGAGATTGAGTATTCAATTTGTTCTACTAAATCACCGAATAAAGCAGCTTGCTTTAATTTTTCTTTTACTTCATCTAAACTTACTTCTTTTTTGAAGTTCAAGTTTAAAATAGCTAATGAAACATCTGGTGTTGGTACACGTACAGCATTACCAGTTAATTTACCAGTTAAGTGTGGTAATACTTTTGAAACTGCTTTATCTGCACCAGTTTCTGTGATAACCATGTTCAATGCTGCAGAACGGCCTCTTCTATATTTATCGTGATAATTATCTAATAAGTTTTGGTCATTTGTATATGAGTGAACTGTCTCAATATGTCCTTTTTCAATACCAAATGCATCTTCAACAACTTTTAATACTGGTACAATTGCATTTGTTGTACATGAAGCAGCTGAGAATATTTTTTCGTTTGCATCATGACCTTCATGGTTCACACCAAATACGATATTAGGTACACCTGAACCTGGAGCTGTTAACAATACTTTACTAATTCCTTTTGCTTGCAAGTGCTTCGATAATCCTTCACGATCTCTCAATACACCTGTATTGTCAATTACTAATGCATCATTGATGCCGTATTGAGTATAATCAATTTCTGAAGCATCTTTTGCAGCAATCATTAATATAGTTTGACCATTAATGATTAAGGCTTTGTTTTCAAAATCTTCTACGATAGTACCATTGAATGCACCATGAACAGAATCATATCTTAACAAGTCAGCTCTTTTTGAAATGTCTTTATCTGAATTGCTTCTTGTAACAATAGCTCTTAATCTTAATTGCTCACCTTTACCAGCTTGCGTAATTAATTCACGAGCAGCGATACGTCCAATTCTACCAAAACCATATAATACAACATCTTTCGGAGTTAATACTTTTTTGTCTAATCCGATATGCGCTGCTAACTTAGTTTTAACGAATGATTCAATAGAATCAAAATTTCCTTTTTCTGCTATCCACTCAGATGCTAAACGACCTAAATCAATACGCGATGGTGCTAATTCTAATCTGTGGATTGTTTCTGCTAAAGCATAAGTCTCATCAATTGTAATTGGTTGACCTACAATGTTTCTAGCGTATAAGTGATACCCTAAGATTTCACTTGCACTTACATCAACTAATGGCTTTCTGAATAAGATAAGCTCGATTGAATGATCAAACCATAGTTGTCCGACCACGTTAATTAACTGTATCGCCTTCTTTTCCTTAGCTATCCAGTCGTTTAATTCTGATTCGTATTTGTTAAGCATCTTGATATTTTGTTAGTGTTTTGTATGCCGCAAAAATAAAAAAAGATTGAACATTAATAATTAATTAACATTCAATCTTTTTCACAATTCTTAGGTTTTTATTAACCTAAATATGACTTCAATATTTTACTTCTAGATGTATGTCTTAAACGCTGTAAAGCTTTGTCTTTAATCTGACGTACTCTTTCACGTGTTAAATTGAACTTTTCACCAATTTCTTCCAAAGAAAGTGCATGATTTGTTCCTAGTCCGAAGAATAATACAATTATCTCTCTTTCTCTTTCTGTCAATGTAGCTAATGAACGCTTAATCTCTTCACTTAGAGATTCGTTAATTAACATACTGTCAGTATCTGGTGTATCTTGGTTTTCTAATACGTCTAATAAAGTATTTTCTTCACCTTGAACAAATGGAGCATCCATCGAAACGTGACGACCAGAGTTACTCATAGTGTCAGAAATCTTATCAACGGTAGTTTCTAATATTTCTGCTAATTCTTCTGGTGATGGCTCTCTCTCGTACTCTTGTTCTAACTTAGAGAATGCTTTGCTAATTTTACTTAATGAACCAACTTGGTTTAATGGTAATCTTACAATACGTGATTGTTCTGCAATAGCTTGTAAAATTGATTGACGAATCCACCATACTGCGTATGAGATGAATTTAAATCCTTTCGTCTCATCAAATCTCTTTGCTGCCTTAATCAAACCTAAGTTACCTTCATTGATTAAGTCACCTAATGTAAGTCCTTGATTCTGATATTGCTTAGCTACCGAAACTACGAAACGTAGGTTGGTTTTAGTTAATCTCTCTAAAGCGGCTTGGTCTCCTTCGCGAATCTTTTGAGCTAATATTACCTCTTCTTCTGCTGTAATCAAGTCAACTTTACCGATCTCATGTAAGTACTTGTCTAATGACTGACTTTCTCTGTTGGTAATTGACTGGGTAATCTTCAGTTGTCTCATTTTCCTCCTGTATTCTAATTTTTAAAGGGCTGCAAAAATACGTTTAATATTTGTCTATTTCAAGCATTTAGCGTTTATATGCTGAAATGTACTAAATAATGTACAATATTCTTTAAAACAGCTTATTTCGGCTTATATCCACAAAAATCATACCTGATTTATCAAAAATGATTAAATGTCAGACAGTAAAAAGCTGTTTTCGATTTTAATTCCTCTTTCTGTCTCTATCAATGTAGCGCATTCTACCTTTGCATCATGCTCAAAACATAAGATCCAGTTTTCTTTAACTGCAATTTTTAACAATTCTTCTTTCTCTGTCATTGACAGTAGGGGGCGTGTGTCATATGCCATGACCCATGCTAGTCCTAAATGTCCAGAAGACGGAATCAAATCTGCACAAAACACTACTTTTTTACCCTTGTAATTTATTACTGGCAACATCATATGATCTGTATGTCCAGAACTGAACCTTAAACTAATATTATCACTGAAAGCTTTTGACTCGTCAACAAAGCTTAAATGTCCGCTCTCTTGAATCGGCATTATATTCTCTTTTAAAAACGATGCTTTTTCTCTTGGGTTAGGCTTGGTTGCCCATTCCCAATGATCTTTATGTGACCAATATTTTGCATTCGGAAATGCTAGTTCCCAACCAGCCGCATTATTTGAATTTACAATACTTCCGCCACAATGGTCGAAGTGTAAATGGGTTAGTAAAACATCTGTAATATCTTTGTTTTCTACACCTAATGACTTCAATGATTTCTCTAATGAATCATCTCCATGTAAATAATAATGGCTAAAGAATTTTGCATCTTGCTTGGTGCCGATGCCATTATCTACTAAGATCAACCTATTACCATCCTCAATCAATAAACAACGCATAGCCCAAGTACACATGTTGTTTTCATCAGGCGGATTTACTTTTTGCCATATAGATTTAGGAACTACGCCAAACATAGCGCCTCCGTCGAGTTTGAAGAGGCCGGTGTTGATTGAATGTATTCTCATGTGATAGTACTTAAGTAGCTAGTAGCTAGTAGCTAGACGTATCTAGTTACTAGTTACTAGTAACAGGTTACAAGTGAATAACTTCTCCATACGCATCTGCAGCAGCTTCCATTATAGCTTCTGACATAGTAGGGTGAGGGTGAACCGATTTTATAATTTCATGGCCTGTAGTCTCTAATTTTCTAGCTACTACTGCCTCTGCGATCATTTCTGTTACGTTCATTCCGATCATATGGCAACCTAAGAACTCACCATATTTAGCATCGAAAATCACTTTTACGAATCCGTCTTTTGCACCAGAAGCACTTGCTTTACCTGAAGCGCTGAATGGGAATTTACCCACCTTGATTTCGTAACCAGCAGCCTTTGCAGCCTTCTCTGTCATACCTACTGATGCAATTTCTGGCGAACAATATGTACAACCTGGGATGTTACCGTAATTTAATGGCTCTACATGTAAACCTTTGATTTTTTCTATACAGATGATACCTTCTGCTGAAGCTACGTGTGCTAAAGCCGGACCAGGTACAATATCTCCAATTGCATAAACACCCGGAATGTTAGTGCGGTAGAACTCATCTACAACCACCTTACCTTTGTCAGTCTTTACTCCAACATCCTCTAATCCGATGTTCTCTATATTCGAAGCAATACCCACAGCCGATAATACTACCTCTGCTTCGATTACTTCCATTCCTTTTGCTGTCTTGATATTTACTTTGCAAAGATCTCCTTTGGTATCAACTGATTCAACTGAAGAATTGGTCATGATGTTAATGCCAGATTTCTTGAATGATCTTGCTAAGTTTTTAGATACATCTTCGTCTTCTAATGGAACGATATTGTCTAAGAATTCAACAATAGTAACTTTCGTTCCCATTGCATTGTAAACATATGCAAACTCACAACCGATAGCTCCAGAACCTACAACCACCAATGATTTTGGTTGAGTTGATAATGTCATTGCCTCTCTGTATCCGATGATTTTTTTACCGTCTTGTTTTAAGTTTGGTAACTCTCTAGATCTTGCACCTGTTGATAAGATGGTATGTTTTGCAGTATATTCTGTCTTCTTACCTTCAGCATCTGTTACTTCTAATTTGCCACCTTTTTTGATTTTACCAGTTCCCATAATGACATCGATTTTATTCTTCTTCATTAAGAACTGAATACCCTTGCTCATGCCATCAGCAACATCTCTAGATCTTTTTATTACTGCATTAAAGTCTGCACTTGCTTCGCCTACTTTAATACCATATTCTGATGCATGATTAATATATTCAAATACTTGAGCACTTTTGATAAGAGCTTTCGTTGGTATACAACCCCAGTTCAAACAAATGCCACCTAAGCTTTCTTTTTCGATTATTGCGGTTTTAAAACCTAACTGAGCAGCACGAATAGCGGCTACATAACCACCTGGACCACTTCCTAAAACGATTACATCGTAATTCATATTTATTAATATTTAATTTATGTTCAAAAGTATAGAATAGAAAACGAATATCGAAAAATTATTACCAACCTAATAATATCATTTTCTTAGGGTATTTAATTTCAAACTCATAGCTCATTTTTTTAGTCTCTTGAGGTTTGATTTCGTAGCTCCAAGTTAGCTTACCTGTTTCTGCTTCTACACTAGCATCTGTTGCAGACCATTTTATTTCTATATTTTTATCACCACTCAATGGAATTTGATCTAATACATCAATTTTAATAGCCTTCGATTTCGTATTACGTACATTAATCTCGTATTTCTGATTAATCTTTTTAGTAGAGCCGATGTTCTTAGAAGAATTCATATCGTTAACCAATTTTCTCTCTACTTTTATTGATTCATCATCACCCAAGCTGAATTCTAGGGAGTCTTCGATGGTAGCTGGATTGATAATTGTTTTGCTGATAAATGCTCCATTGATAAATACATTCGCTTCAGCATTCGTCAACATCAACTGATCCCAATCATTAATACTTGCTATTAAATATGCTTTGTTGTCTAATTTCGGAATAGTCACATATCTATAATTAGCTTTTGCAGATTTAGATTGTATTTCAACTATTTTCTTTCCTTCACCACTTGAAATATCAAATGATTTGGTGATATGATATTCAATTTTATTTAAGCTCTCAGACGTTTCTACAAATGAACTCATACCTTGAGCCATTGATTTCATATTCACTACAGCTTGATCAGCTGCTACCTCAGCATTCATCAATGGTTTCGAGTAGCTAATAACTCTTGGGTCGTTAGCTGCCAAGCTCAATCTCCAATCATATAATTCTGGTTTTACGCTGCTATTGTTAGGTCGGCCTGTTGAAAGTGTTAGATCAATATTATTAAAATCAATACCTGAATTTTGCCAAACATTAGCTTTTAAAATGAATGATATTTCATCGCTTTTATCTTCAGATCTGATGTCATAGAATGCTGACCAGCCTGCATCGTAACATAAGTATTTTATGATTAAATCTATGTTTTGATTTTCTGGATTCATCACTCTTACCAATACATCTACATTGTTGTTTCGATTGCCTTTTTCATTGATTAAATTTTGAAAATAGCTGATCTTTTCTTTCAGCTTTAACATGTTTTTATCATAGACATAAGACTCTCTTTTCAACTGAGGAATTCTAGTTTTATAGACCTCTGCTAAATCTTCAAGTTCAACAACGTTACCTGCTTTTGCACCAATGTTCTTATTGCTAATCCACAAGCTTATCTCTTCATCAACAGCATATTTCTTGATCTTTATAAGCTCATACGAGTCTTCATACGTCTCTAGACTATCTTTTAAATCTTGATATTGCTTACTTTTCTTAAAATTATCTGGATTGCCGACTCTAGATTCAACAGAAACTATATTGAATTTATTGTTCGACAATACTTGTATAGAGTTGAGATCTATATTGTTAGGCATTTGCCCAATAATGAGTAAATGTTCCCCTTTACTGAGGTATTTAGATGCACTTGCCTCAATGCTAGCCGATTGCCAATAAATTGTCGCTTTTTTAACTTGAGCATCTAACTGAATCTCTTCTGCAAAAGTTTCATTATTAAGTAATAAAGCAAATAATATGCTGAATATAATAGTTTTTTTCATCTGCTATTTTTTCGATTATAACGATCAAAAATAGTATTTATTTGACAAGATTAAATAATACATTTTTTTCCTATTTTCGTGTCCTATTTAAATTATACTATGACAATTAAGAAAATTTTATTGGGATCAGTGCTAGTATTAAGCAGCTTTGGTCTTAGAGCTAACACACCTGACGAAGGTATGTGGTTGCCAATGTTGATTAACAAGAATTACGATGAAATGAAAAAAATCGGATTCAAGTTAACAGCTGATGATATTTACAATGTAAATAATTCTAGTTTAAAAGATGCCATTGTTTCAATGGGATTCTGTACTGGTGAAATGATTTCAGCTGAAGGATTGATGTTGACAAATCACCACTGTGCTTATGGTAGTATTCAATACAATTCAAGTGTTGAGCACGATTACTTAACAAACGGATTTGTTGCTGAAAGTAGAGATAAAGAATTATCATCACCAGAAGTTATTGCATCATTCTTAGTTAGAATGGAAGATGTTACAGTTAAGATTTTATCTGAGACTAACGGATTGCCAGATGCTGAGAAAGACGCTAAGCAAAGAGAGATTATCAAGAACCTAACATCCGAAGCAACAAAAGGTACACACTACCAAGCGATTGTTCGTGATGTTTTTGGTGGTAACCAATTCTTGATGTTTGTTTATGAAAGATTCCCTGATGTTCGTTTAGTATTCGCACCACCATCGTCAGTTGGTAAGTTTGGTGGAGATACTGATAACTGGATGTGGCCACGCCATACGGGTGACTTCTCTATCTTTAGAGTTTACATGGGTAAAGATGGTAAGCCAGCACCTTACTCAAAAGATAACGTTCCTTATAAGCCAAAGCGTCACTTAAACATTTCAATGAAGGGTGTTAAAGAAGGTGATTTCGCAATGATCATGGGTTACCCAGGTAGAACTAATCGTTATGCGTTTTCTAAAGAAATGCAAAATGCAGTTGATAGAGCAAACCCAGCGATTGTAAAATTAATTGGTAAGAGATTAGAAGTAATGAAAGCTGATATGGATGTTGATGCTGCTACAAGAATTAAATTAGCAGACTCATATGCATCAGCAGCGAATACTTGGAAATACTACATCGGACAAAACGAAGGATTGATTAAGTTAGACGTGATTGCTGGTAAGAAAGCAGTAGAAGATAACTTTATTAAATGGGCAAATTCAAATGCAACTACTAAAGAAAAGTATGCAAATGTAATGACCAATATAGATGCAATTTTTGAAGAGTACAAGCCTTATGCATTGAGAAGTTCATATTATTCATTAGCGGGTATGTCAGCTGTTTCAGTAGGTTATGCTTCACGTTTAACTGCATTGAACACAGCATTAACTAAAACTCCAGCTGATCAAGAGGCAATCAAAAAAGAAGTAGATAAATTAAAGCCACAATTAGAAGAATTATATAAAGACTATGCTTCTGCAACTGATCAAAAAGTATTTGCTGAATTATTGACTTTATATTATAATGATATTCCACAAGAGCAACAGCCTGCTGTGTTAGCGGAGATATTAAAGAAATATAAAGCAGCAACAGTTAAAGCTTCATTCGAAAAATTTGCAGCCGATGCATTTAAAAAATCTGTAGTTACAAGCAAAGAAAAAATGGAAGCATTTTTAAATGCACCATCAGCTAAGAAATTAGCTGCTGACCCATTGTTCGCATATGTTACTAAGATGAATGAATACAGAAATTCATTTATTGCAAACATCACTAAGTTCAACACTGCATTAGCAAAAGAGAAGAAGGCATATATCGCCGGATTAATGGAGATGAATCCGAATCAGTTAATGTACCCAGATGCTAACTCTACTATGAGAATTACGTATGGTAAAGTAGCTGGTTATACTGGTAAAGATGCTACTGTTTATAACTATTACACAACCTCGAGAGGATTGTTAGAAAAGTATGTGCCGAATGATCAAGAGTTTGACATACCTACTAAATTAGTTGATATGTTGAAGAAAAAAGATTTCGGACAATATGTAAATGAAAAGGGTGAATTACCTGTTGCATTCTTAACAGATAACGATATTACGGGTGGTAACTCAGGTTCACCTGTAATCAATGCTAATGGTGAAATTATTGGTACTGCATTCGATGGTAACTGGGAAGCAATGACTGGTGACTTAGTATTCGATAAAACATTTAAGAGAACAATCGTTTGTGATATTCGCTATGTATTATTTATCATGGATAAATATGCTGGTGCATCACACTTGATAAAAGAAATGACTTTAGTAAAGTAATACTAAATCAATTCAAATAAAAAAACCTCTATGATTTATCATAGAGGTTTTTTTGTGGTGTATTTTTTAGATAGCTGGACTATCGTAATATAAATCAAATATTTTACCGTCGAATGATCTGAAATAAGCATAAGGGCTAGATCTCATTTCGAAAGTATTATCATCTAATCCGATATACTGTACATGAATGCCTTGATGGTAGGGTAGAACACATACCTGTAAAAAACCAGGTTGTGAACCAAAACGCGGATTAGTAACAGAACCGGTATTGATGATTAAAGGACCTTTGCTCATATCAGGAGCTTGTTGTCTCTCATAATAATGGGTACTACCTGAGACAATTAAATCACATTTTAAATAGACTAACCTTCTTAAATCAGCATTTAAATATTCTGTAAAAAATCCGTATTTACTATGAGCAGCTAATACTATAATATCATTAGGTTTTTTGTTAATACCCATCAATGCAGAGTATAAAAAGTTCTTACTGCTTTGACGAAATGCAAGCTCTGGCTGAGCAGGTTCATCGGGGTAATAAAGTGAAATGAAATGCACATTGAATCCGCTTGGGTCTTTCATGATTGCATAATAATCTGTGCCTTCTTTACTGAAAGTTACATTAGGTCTTCTATGTATGTCTAATGCGTCGAAGAAACCTCTGCCAGCGCCCCATTCAGATTGATCACTTCCATACA
>JACCDH010306612.1_pt1 | contig 15419 bp, 8 predicted proteins | sample 7442481 | NCBI WGS metagenome assembly JACCDH01 (sample SAMN15323433, study PRJNA562643) | freshwater metagenome | isolation source: river surface water | place: USA:Blue River Watershed | collected 2017-08-15
ACTATTTTATGGTGCTATACCCGTAACAATGCATTCAAAAAGGATGGTGTTGATTACCATACTGCTGCGGATTTAACCGGACAAGCAAATCATATAGGTGTAACTATCCAAGCAGATATCATCAAACAAAAATTACCTACAGTTAATGGGGGTTACACTGCTTTAAACTTTGGTAAAACTCACAATAAAGTATACACTGAATTATCATCAAACCACCCAATTGACTTAACTCGTTACCAAGTAGCAAACTGCTATATGGGTCGCCAAGGTTTAATTAACTCGGGTGGTGAAAGTAAAGGTGCCAGCGATTTAGCTGAAGCAGTTACTACAGCGGTAATTAACAAACGTGCCGGTGGTCAAGGTTTGATTTCAGGCCGTAAAGCCTTCCAAAAACCAATGAACGAAGGTGTTTCATTGTTAAATGCTATCCAAGACGTTTACTTAGATAGTTCAATCACATTAGCTTAATCACTAAGAACAATACTAAATGCGGAGATGATCAACTCATTTCCGCATTTTCACATTTATAACATCACAAATATGAGTTGGTTTAAACGTGTAAAAGAAGGGATTACCACATCAACCGAAGAGAAAAAATCGGTACCTGATGGGTTGTGGCATAAATGTCCGCGTTGTAAAAAAGCCATTACTACTGCCGAGCACGAAGCGAACAAATACGTTTGTCCTAGCTGCCAGTATCACGATAAAATTGGTTCGAAAGAGTACTTCGAAATTTTATTTGATGAGAGCAAATACACCGAACTTTTTGCCAACATTAAACCTACTGATCCGCTTGAGTTTAAAGATACCAAGGATTACAAATCGCGTTTAGCAGATAGCCAGAAAAAAAGTGGCATGATTGACGCTATGCGTGTGGGAACCGGAACTATTCATGGGTTCTCTATTGTAATTGCCTGCATGGACTTTAATTTTATTGGTGGAAGTATGGGTAGTGTAATGGGTGAAAAAATTGCACGTGCCATCGATTATGGTCGCGAACATAAAATGCCGGTGATGGTGATTTCAAAATCAGGTGGTGCACGTATGATGGAGGCCGCATTTAGTTTAATGCAAATGGCTAAAACATCCGCTAAATTAGCGTTGTTGGCCAAGGATGGCATTCCTTATATTAGCTTATTAACTGACCCTACCACAGGTGGTGTTACGGCATCATTTGCTATGTTGGGTGATTTTAATATTGCCGAACCGGAGGCGTTGATTGGTTTTGCCGGTCCTCGTGTCATTCGTGAAACTATTGGTAAAGATTTACCTAAAGGTTTCCAAAGCTCAGAGTTTTTATTGGAGCACGGTTTTGTTGATATGATTGTAAACCGTACCAATTTAAGAGATCAATTAGGACAACTACTTTCCTTGTTAGCTAATAAACCTTTGGTTAAACCGGAAGTAGCTTAATAGCATTAATGAATATACTTGAAGGCAGTACAACCCAGTTGTGCTGCTTTTTTGTTAGCTCAACCTCTCCGAGGTTCATTCCAATCAACTAGAGAACTAATTCAAGCCTTGGAAGGATATGAAACATAACCCACTCAACACTTGCAAGTTTCAATTATTTGCATACCTTTGCGGCTCATTTTATTAAACAATAAAAATTAAAATTATGTATTTGACCACCGAAACGAAGCAAGGAATCTTCGAAAAGTACGGTAAAGCCAAGTCGAAAACCGACACTGGTTCTGCTGAGAGTCAGATCGCATTGTTTACACACCGTATTAACCACATTACGGGCCACTTAAAGGTGAATAAGAAAGATTATTCAGCTGAGTTAAGCCTAGTGAAATTGGTAGGTAAAAGACGCGCTCTGCTAGATTATCTAATGAAAAACGATATCTTCCGTTACAGGGCTATCATTAAAGAATTAGAAATCCGTAAATAATGAATTTATTCATGGATCTTACGAACAATCAAACGGCATCAATAACCGTATGGTTCTCGTAAAAAACTTTCACAGAAGCAGGGGCATTAATCGTCTCTGCTTTTGTGTTTTTAACTAGTATGAAACAAAAGGGGAAAATCACCCTAAATACTCCACTTAACATATGTTGGTGACCAATTGAGAACCTTAAGAGTTAAAACAAATAAATAAACCTTGCAGGGAATAGGCCCTGTGATTTAAAAAGAAAAATGAGTACAGCAATTACAAAAACGTTTGAATTGGACGGAAAAACCATTTCAATCGAAACAGGCCGCTTAGCTCGTCAGGCAGACGGAGCGGTTGTAGTTAAAATGGGCGACACGATGATTCTTGCTACGGCAGTATCGGCTCGTGAAGCTAAAGAAGACGTTGATTTTATGCCGTTAACGGTAGATTACCAAGAGAAGTTTGCAGCTGTTGGCCGCATTCCGGGTAGTTTCCACAAACGCGAAGCAAAATTAAGCGACTACGAAGTATTGGTTAGCCGTATTGTTGACCGTGCTTTACGTCCGTTGTTCCCTGAGAATTACCATGCAGATACGCAGGTAATGTTACAGTTGATTTCATCAGACAAAAACTTAAACCCTGATTGCTTAGTAGGTTTAGCTGCTTCGGCTGCTTTAATGGTAAGTGATATTCCTTTCAATGGCCCAATTTCGGAAGTACGTGTTGCACGTATTAACGGTAAGTTTGTATTGAATCCTTACATCGACCAATTGGCCGATGCCGATATGGACTTAATTGTAGCAGGTACAGAAAAAGACCTAAACATGGTTGAAGGTGAGTGCAGTGAGGTGAGTGAAGAGGATATGTTGGCTGCTTTAAAAGTTGCACACGAAGCCATTAAACTTCAATGTAAGGCACAATGGGAATTATGCGAAATGATGGGTGGTCGCAAACCTGCACGTGAATACAACCACGAGCGTAGTGACGAAGCTTTAGCAGCACATATTCGTGAGTTTGCTTACGATAAAATTATGGCTATTGCTAAAGGTGCTTTAGGTAAAAACGAGCGTAGCGAAGCATTTAAAGCAGTGCGTAAAGAATACGTTGCACAGTTTTATCCGGAAGGCAGCGAAACGCAACCTGATAAATTTTTAATGAACAAGTACTTCCACGATGTGGAGTATGATGCAGTACGTGCCATGATATTAAACGATAAAACTCGTTTAGATGGACGTAAATTGGATCAAGTTCGCCCTATTTGGAGTGAGGTGGGTTACTTACCTGCAGCACACGGTAGCGCGGTATTTACTCGTGGTGAAACACAATCGTTAACTACGGTAACTTTAGGTACTAAATTAGATGAGCAGTTATTAGATGCTCCAATGAATGCCGGTTATGCCAAATTCTTATTGCATTACAATTTCCCTTCGTTCTCAACCGGTGAGGTAAAACCAAACCGTGGTCCCGGACGTAGAGAGATTGGTCATGGTAACTTAGCATTACGCGGTTTAAAACGTGTGTTGCCACCGTTAACCGAAAGCCCTTACACCATTCGTATTGTAAGTGATATTTTAGAATCTAATGGTTCATCATCAATGGCAACAGTTTGTGCCGGTTCATTAGCATTAATGGATGCAGGTATCAAAATTAGTGGTGCTGTAAGTGGTGTGGCTATGGGTTTAATTAGTGATGAGAGTACAGGAAAATATGCCATCTTAACAGATATTTTGGGTGATGAGGATCACTTAGGTGATATGGACTTTAAAGTAGTTGGTACCGCAAAAGGTATTACTGCTTGCCAAATGGATATTAAGATTAATGGGTTGAAATGGGAAATGGTAGAAGAGGCTTTAAAGCAAGCTAACGCTGGCCGTTTACACATTATGGGTGAAATGAATAAAACCATTAGCGCCCCTAATGCTGATTACAAACCACATGCTCCTCGTATCGAAACCATTATTATTGATAAAGATTTTATTGGTGCAGTAATTGGTCCGGGTGGTAAAGTAATTCAAGGCATACAAAAAGATACCGGTGCTACTATTAGCATTACCGAAGTAGATAACAGAGGTATTGTAGAAGTAGCTGCAACTAACGGAGAAAGCATGCGCAAAGCTGTAGATATCATTAAAGGTATTGTAGCAGTTCCTGTTGTGGGTGATGAGTACGTTGGTAAAGTAAAAACAGTGGTTGACTTTGGTGCATTCGTTGAATTCTTACCTGGTAAAGATGGTTTATTGCACATCAGCGAAATTAGCTGGAATCGTTTACCAAGTATGGAAGGTGTATTGCAAGTAGGCGAGGAAATTAAAGTGAAGTTGATTGAGGTAGACAAGAAAACAGGTAAATACAAATTATCACGTAAAGCTTTGTTACCACGTCCTCCACGCCCTGAAGGAAAGCCTGAAGGCAGACCGGAAGGATCAGCTCCTACAGCAGAATCTAAACCAGACAACAACGCTTAATAAAGAGCGAAGTATCATACAAAAAAGGCGAACCAAATTGGTTCGCCTTTTTTATTATTCTTTTACCACCTTAACGGTTTCACTCTCTTCCGGTGAGGTTATTCTCAGTGTATAAACACCTTTTGTTAGATGACGAACATCTATAGTAAAACTTGAAGTAGCTTGTTTGGTATCTGCTTGTAACACTACTTTACCTTCTGTATTCAAGAGCTCAAATGTGGTATGATGCAGTAATTCTTTAGATTCAATTACCAGTTGTTGTTGTACAGGATTTGGAAAAACTTGGAAGGAAGGTAACACAGATTCCTGAATGCCGGTTCCGTTTATGTAGGTAAAAATACCCAAGATAGAGTTACCTCTATTACTTGTTACCATTACATTTCCGGTTGCTCCTGCACCAACAACAGCCGTAATTTTTTGAGCATTTACAACCGTAAAACTTTTAGCGGGTATATTGCCAAAGTACACGTTAGTGATATCAAAAAAATCAGCTCCTGTAATCGTTACTACGGTATCACTTTTCCCACTTTTCGGAGTGAAATCCATTATTCGAGGTGGTTTACTTGGATCGAGCACACGAATACTAAATGTTCTTTTACTATTACCTAATCTCGGACAAGCATTGTCTGTTAGTTTTACAGTAAGGTAATATGGTCTATTACGCGCATCAGCAGTATCCGTTTGCCAGCAGAATTGCCAAGAATCTTCGCGAGGACGTGGAATATTCGGACCGACAAGATAGGTTGGTACAAATGTTGTCTTACCGGGGCGAGTGATACCTTCATTCCATGAAATGAAGGTAGAGTCGAATCTTGGTATTGCCGGATAAACATCGGTATCTTTTGCTGTTATCGTAAAACAGGTTTGTTGGCCTCCATAAATTTCAAAGTCGAACATGGGTTGGTATCCGGGTTGCCTTGAAGGAGCTGTTTGAAATAGAGGTACACCGTTTGGATTGGGACAGTTTAAAACATAATACTGGAGATCGCGCATAGTTATGCCAACCAATAATGGATTTCCCCTCATATCATACGACCATTGTTTTACGTAAATGCATAAATCTCCTGTAATTATCGTGGAGGTATTATTGATAGGTGTGAAGTTAAAATCACCTGTTAATGGATTTATTTTTACCTCTTCTTCAAGCATTGGAAAAGGGAAGGTTTTACTGTAGGGTGGAAGATAGGTTCCTTGTGTGCCCGGATATGATTTTACAGCATACCCGATCTCATAACTCAACGAATCATCGTCAGGGTCAATGGCACCCACATTATCATTTACTTGACTATTGGCACAAAAAACTTGTGTCGGTTCATAACTGTAAATTGGACTACTATTATGGCAATCAGCTCCAGAGCGATTGAAAATATTGATGGTGGACCCAATAGAAAAATCTTCAGACGGCATATTACTCATGCCGTTGTTCCTAGCATTTGATGTGTAAGAAACATCCCAATAAGTGCAGTTACTTGAATTAAGTGATGGAAGGTTTAAGTTAAGTGTTCCTTCAAAAATCCACTTTTCAATAGAGGGTGTAAGAGGCCCTGCACTATCAGTATTTAAATTAGTACATCCATTTTTAGCAATCATACCGCAACGAGCTATCGCTTCTTTACCTTCATCTTCCACTTTTTGAAGCGTCATGTTTACATTTACTAAGTTTGGTGTAGCTGTGCAGCCCGGTGGATTTAATGTGGTGTTTGGCTTAGCAACTAATCCCGGAGTTAAAGGACTACCTAATGATGCATTGGAAAAACAAGTTATACAACCGGAACAGTCGCGGTATAAAACCAAAGTGATTTTCCATGTTCTTGCTCCTAAGCAAGTGTAAGACATCTCACCACCAACAAAATGACTCGCTTGGGTTGGAATGGATAATAATAATAATAAAACGGCTAGAATAAACGTTTGAAATCGATTCATAGTGGTATAGATTAGTAATCACTAATGTACGATTTACTTTAATAATAAAAAGGGGAGTAGCTCCCCTTTTTATTACGAATACTATTTCAGTTTTATCGGTAACGTAATATCTAAATCACTTTCCGTAGATGGGGAAGTTGTTTTGGGTACACCATCATAATGGCTCAACAACATGCGAAGTGAGCCGCTAACCGGTGTGGTATAACTTTGGTCGGAAGCTGTTACTAAGTGAAATTCTAATCCAACAGGTAATGCAGGATTATTGGTATCAAAGTCTAATACTTCGGTACTTACTTTCCCACTCAATTCATTACTTAATGTGTAGAAAAACTGATGCACGTTTCGCTCGTTATAAATCTCCTTCGATATCGTATCAACAGGTGTTTTGCTCTTATCTAAAATCAATACATGAACATGGTATTCTATTCCGGTATCAAGTGTTAAGGTATCGAATGAAGGTGCGTTGCCTCCCGCTCCATCTAAGTCTTCCCACTTATAGGTGAACGAATGTAAGGAGTCCGATGGGTCATCATGGTTATGCCCTTTAAGAATAACCGTAGTGATTAATTCTTGTGCATTTGAGGGAGTGGGTTGTTCAGGAGTTGCATCATTTTTTTTGCAACCCCAAATGGCAAGTACTAGTGCGCTTGCTGCTAAAGTTAGTTTAGTTTTCATAAAATTAGTGATTAATGCTGTTGTTGTTTTTTGGGTTGATAAATAGTAAAAGGTATGCTTAAACGAACGACTAAATTTCTTCCTGTATCATTTACGAAATAGCGAAATCTACTCAGATAGTCACGATAGGCTGTGTTAAACACGTTGTAAATGCTAATACTCCAATTGAGGTGTTGCTTACCCCAATGCGTTTCAAAACCTAAGTTAAAATCTACTAACGAATAAGCGGGTGGAGGAGAAGTGTAATCTACTCCCTGTGGGTAGCGATTTTGTTTGGCTACATAGGTGAATTGAAGTTGAATGAATAGGTCGTGAAGCTTACTGAATTTTGCGTTTTCGTAACCAATATGTGAGCGGATACGATTGGCAGGCATAAACAGTAAAGGCTCATGTAAACTTTTATTTTCTGCATGCAAATAGTTGGCCGATAACCCTGCATTCCAGTGCTTTTTGAGTTGAAACGTATTGCTCCATTCTACACCTTGTAAAACAACATCATGTTGCACAAATGCAAACTGAGGAAATGCTCCTCTAACGGTTAGGATAGGTTGTGGTAACGGTGTTTTATAAATGAAATTACTGATGCTGTTATGAAAGTAACTGAGTTCTGATTGCCACTTGCGTTTGGTTGCTTGTATGCTGATTTCTTTATTCACGCTTCTTTCCGGATTCAGTTGTGCATTACCAATCTCGTAAGTTGCAGTTCCTCCATGCAAGCCGTTACTGTATAATTCATTCATGCTCGGTGCTCTCCATGCCGAACTCCAATTTCCTTGAATTTTCCATGCTTCATTTAGCCAATAGCTGCTCCCTAACGAAAACGTTCCGTTATGGTAGTTTTTGGCTGTTTGAATAACTTGATTATTCTTCCATTCAAACGTAGTTTGATCTCTCCAATCGTAGCGAACTCCTGCTTCTGCATTCCATTTTTTGTAGTTCCATTTTTCAATCACATATACACCATAGGTATACGCTCTAAAGTTTGGAATAATAGGTTGTAATCCCACACTCACATTTCCTTGATTCATCCATGAAGCGCCCATAGCTCCTCTTAAATTATTCCACTTACTGTGTTCCAATTTCGTTTCAACCAAATTGGTATTGAGTTGTAAATCGTATTGAGGTGTTGGATTATTGAGTTGTGATGTGGCCCAACGTGGAGGTCTATCGTACTCTTTTCTGGAGTTTTGTTGTTGGCTCCATTGTGCACTTATGCGAACATGTTTTGTTAAAGGATAATAAGCTTTAACTGCCGTTACCACATGCGTAACTTCCTGGTTAGGTTTATCAATTTTATAGGTAAAAGGAGCAATGTATGTTGGTTCACCACGTTTTAATGCATTCATCAAATCAGTGCTATTACCAATATGCGCTGCTCTGAGTATTCCTAAAGTAGTGCTGTAGTAACTCTGTGAAAGTTCGGCATGAAACTTTTTGTATTGGTAGTGCAATGCATAGTTGCTACTCCACTCTTCAAATGCGGTATTAGATAATACATAAGTTGCTGAGCGAGAATCTCCGGCTTTTCTATAAGATGCTTGTGCTCTCCAACTCCATTGGTGTAGGATTCCATGATGTCCTTCCAGTAAAGTTGACCCTGAAACTAATCCGTTATTCGTTGCAGCATTTAGGAATACTGATGCGTTTACACCTGCTGTTGTTTTAAAATCTCTAGGTAGTAAACGAATTACTCCACCAATAGCTTCTGCTCCATATTCAACAGATGATGCGCCTTTAATGACCTCGATTCGGTTAGATGCAAATGGATCTATTTCTGTTCCATGATCAGCGCCCCATTGTTGTCCTTCCTGACGAATACCATTGTTTAGGGTTACTAATCTATTGCTATGTAATCCGCGTATAACAGGTTTACTAATATTAGGTCCCGAGTTTAAAATACTCACTCCATTAATTGATGCTAACTGCTCGGCTAGGTTATTACCCATGTTTCTTGCCATCCACTGTTCATTCAGCATACTGCGTGAGCGTATTCCCAAATCACCGGATTCATCGTGATGTGAAATAACTTGTACCTCATGTAAATGTGTTGATGAGGCGCAAAGTAAAATACTCACGCGTAAATCATTGTCAATATACACTTGTCGTTGTGTAGGATGATATCCTACAAACGAACATTGAATGGTGATCCAGCCTTTACTCAGCGAATCAATAGATGCTAACCCGCTTTGATTGGTGGTGGTGTAATAATGGTATTGAGGTATGCTAATGCTAGCTCCTTCTAACGGTGTTTGAGCAGTACTATCTAAAACCACCAATTGTAAAGAAAACTTTTTGGGTGGTTGATGCGTGGCTTTAACTTGTAAGAAAGAGAAACATATACATACCAGCCATACTAATTTGCTTGTATGCATGTGTGTGTACTACGTGTAAATGAAAAAAATAAAAGTCGGTTTGAATGGCTTAAGCGCAGGGTGGACCTTTATTACTAATACGTGTCACTGCTTTTTGCAGTGCGATAGAAATGAAATTGAAAGATAGCTGTTGCTCAAATACTGTTTTAGTCCAAGTAAGTTTACTCGCTTGAAGATAGTTTTTAGTAAAATGATAGGAGCAACTAAAGCATTTATGTTTTGGAGTGCTGATGTGAAAAGGATGTTCACACGATAAATCAGGATTTTGCTCGCAAACTAAATCATCTAATTCACAGTGATGCTGTTCTTTGGTAAAATGATGGTGTTTGGCATATGCATGTTCGTGTTCGGCATGCGAATGCATAACCTCATATGGCAATAACGTAAGCGTTACTATTAGTGCCATGAAAACAGAAACATATGTTTTAATCGTATTCAACACTTATGCAAACATACAAAAACTTATCAGGTTTACCTGAGTTTGTGATAGACGGTTTTTAGCAAGATTACGTGAATTAACGTATAGATTAACCACGATGGATGTCTGTTTTTTGAATAAAAATGTAATAACCATGACTAAAAATTTTCTCCTTTTCATACTGCTTATTGCGGTAACAACAAGTGTTAATGCACAATGGACAAATCTCAACCCTCCTGATTCTAATTACGAAAACTATTTATCGATTGGTGTTTCTCAACAGGGCAAAAACATTGCCATGTCGTGTACAAGTTTAAATAGGGTAACTTTTGAAATAACCAACCCTTACATGATCTCAAACGATTATGGCGCTACGTGGAATGTTAGACCGGGAAAATCATCACAATTTGATTACTTATTTTGGGAAGGTGATGTTTTGTATGTTAAATCGGTGTTGCCTGGAGGTATACGTTTACTAAGCTCCAACGATTTTGGCGCTACCTTTACCTTAATAGATAGTGCTTTCGAGAGTAACTCACCAAGCATTATTAGTGCACCAAATGGTAATTGGTATCACAACTTAGCGGGTAATATTTATGAGTCAACTAATAAAGGTCGAACATGGGTAATGACAAGTGTAAGTGATGTGAACTTTATGGATTACACCATAGCTGATAATGGTAACATAGTAGCTACGTATAGTAAAGGTGTTGGCTACAGTACAGATAGTGGGAAGAACTGGAGCTTGGCTTCATTTTCAACCACCGATACTTGGACAGAGAGTGCTAACTCTATCAGTAAGGCAGCAGATGGTTCGCTAATCTATATGGGAAAATCAAGAACCAGAATGTACAAGTCAGTTGATCATGGGGTAACTTGGCAATTGCTTGCCGCTGTTCCTCCTGTTAACACCATTAAACTACTTCATAGTGGTAATGATATTATTGCCATGACAACTACCGGTGCTACCTATAAGTGTTCTGATGAAACATCATTTATTGAACTAACTCCAGCAGTTACCGGAATTTTAATTAATGGTAATGCTATGGCTAAAGCAGGTAATTATGTTTTTGCTTGCGGAAATTCAGGTGCTTATCGCTATGGAAGTGGAAATACAACAGGAGTGAAAGAAGCTATGATTATGAATACATCTGTTTATCCAAATCCAACTGCACGTTATTTAACAGTAGATACAAAAGACTTAGTTGTACAGTTTAAGATTTATAATGTGATTGGTGAACAAGTTGATGGTGGTGAATTCCTCTCATCAACCATTGATGTGAACGAATTAGTGAATGGTATATATTTTTTACATCTCATCAATAGTGATGAATCATCAGTGATAGTGAGATTTGTCAAGCACTAATTTGATACGAAAGTTTGGTATAAAAAAAAGGGCTTTGCTCATCGCAAAGCCCCAAAACCAAACACTCATCGCTAAAGTTTTATACATTTTATGCGATGAATAAAACCATTGTTCTCCACCTTTAAGAAGAAAACCCCGGTGGCCAACTTATCGATACCTTCCAATTTCGTAACTAAGGTACCGCCAACATGATCAATGGTCCATTTATGTAGCACATTACCACTTAAATCAACTAGCTCGCAGTTTAGTATTCCTGCTTCAGTGGTAAGCTCTATGAAACCTTCCGAATGCATAGGATTCGGATACAATTTGATAAACGATTCAGCACTATTTGTGTTTTGTATTTTGATAACAGAACTGAAATTTAATACTCCGTTAAGGTCTGCTTGACGTAAGCGATAGAATAATACTTCTTCATCTTTTACTCTGCTATCGGTAAAGGTATATGTGTTTACCTGATTGCTATTTACAACAGCAGAAGGAACGAATCCTATTGTTTCAAATTCTTCTTCATTCGCACGTTTACGCTCAATGTAGAAGCCTTTGTTGTTGCGCTCCATAGCCGTTGCCCAGTTTAATACCACATCATCACCATTACGTTTTCCGTTAAAGTAAATCCAGTTTACAGGTAATGGTGTTCCCACATTTTCATCAGCACCCATGTAAGGGAATGTGGTATTTCTTAATTCACCATCAATATCGCGTGTGATAGAAACCAATGGAATACCTTTTAAATCTAAATCACCAATCGAACTTCCTGTTACATGCAAATCGTTATAAGAAACAAATTGAACATTCTTGCTCATTGAATTTAGATCGCGGGTGGTTGCTGTTTGCCATGCAGAGAAGAACTGATGCGCAGTAGTGCCGAATAATCCAATATTACCATTTACACCCGATGTGTAAAGTAGATTATTATTTGATGTTAAGGTGGTAGTATCATTAATCCCTACAGCATAATGTGAACCACCTGTTGCCACGTTGTTTGAACGCTCGGTATACAAGATGTTATTCACCAACGAATCAACTCCGGTTGTAGTTCTTTGATAAGCAAATGTATTTACGTTTCCAGAGGTTGTTACATTAATACCAATCATTCTTACGCTGTTAAATGCTATGGTGGTGTTACCGGCTTGTTTTTGAATACCCACAAAATTGTGTTCTTGTGTGCGGTGTGTTCCAACACTATCTGTACCTAACGATACAAAGTTGTTTGCCACAGTTGCAGTTCCGGCAATATGTTGAATACCTGCTAAGGTGCAAGCTGCGCTACTGTTAGCAAATAAACCACTCACCTTATTCTCGCTAATAATAGATGCTTGTGTTGAGGTGTTGTTGTGTACAATACCACCTACGTTTGCAACAGCAGTTGCGGCTGTTGTGTAACAGTTTTTAACGGTGTTTCTACGGACGATTTTTTGCGCTGTTCCACTCGATCCAACATACATGCCAATTACAGCCGCGTTAATGCCTGTTCCGGTTTGTGTTGTAGAGTTAGAAACTAACTGTTGAATAGTATTATTTTCTATTATGGCAGGCGTGCTTCCCAGGTATTGAATACCCATCAATATGCCGGTGTTAGAAGTAAGGTTTGAAATGGTATTGCCAACAAAGCGTTGAGTAAAGGTTGTATTTGAGTTGCGATTAATTAATCCGAAAATACTGTTTGGTGTATTTTGACTAATACTATTTACTCGTGTTGGGCTACCAATAATATTGTTTTCAAAAATGAAGAAACCTGTTGTGCCTGCATAATCAATACCACGTAAACTAATTCCTGTTCCTGTTCCGGTTGCTGTAATACCACCCATAAAATTATTACTGATAGTAATGGTATCAAAGTTTGGTGTTAAAGTACCTCCGGCACCAATAACATAGAAGTTAGATTGAGCTGCTCCGTTATATACAATGTTGATTGAACTAGCCGCAGTATCATTTCCAAATACGTTGTTGCTGCAATTGATTCTACCATTTAGTAAGAATACTAAGCCATGATTTGCTCCGGTATTCGTTGTAGTTAATGTCATGTTTGCAAAACGGTTCCCGGTAATTTGGTGTGAAGTGGTATTATTACCTGAGAAGTAAATCAATTGTAACAACTGAGCTCCTGTTACTAACATAGGTGTTGTTCCACCACAAGCAGTGTCGCTACCTCCAATGTAATTGTTAGTGATTACCATGTTTGATCCGGTGTTGTTATCCATGTAAACAGCCGAGTAAGCGGCAGTTACCGAACGAGATACAGTTTGGTAGAAATGGTTTCCGGTAATGGTTGTGTTGTTGTTATTGGTCGTAACAAATACACCGCGGTTTGTAAAGTTAGAGATGTAATTCTCGCGAACAATATTACCGCTGTTTGGAATACCTAAGGTACCTGTCATATAAATTCCACTATACGGAGTAGTAGTAGGTGCGATAGAGGTAATAAAGTTGTTCTCGATGATATTGTTATTATTACCTAAAGAAACTGATGTATTGAATACGATTACACCACCTGTAGCTGAGGTGTTTGCTCCGCGCAAAATGCAATATTTAATCACATTGTTTGAAGCATCACTTCTAAATAGAATGGTGTTAGAAGTAGTGCTTGTATTTTCAATAATCATTTGATGAGCCGGAGTACTTAAATTGTTGTAACCAATCCATTGAACAAAACGTGTTCCTACAAAACGGATAAGTGCATCCGTTACCGAACCTGTAATACGAGTTGATAAGGTATTACCCGGTCTGAATACTACCGGATTTGACGAATTCATACCAACAAACGTTCCGAATTCAATTGGTGTAGTGATTGTGTATAACGTATCAGTCAATAAGAAATTTACCGGTGCGGATACACCTCTTAAGTTTAACGCACCAACTGCATCAGCAATAGTATTAAAGTCTCCTCCTACCCCTACGTTGTAGTTGCCAGCTAATGGTGCTTGGGTAATGATGTAGGAGTTCGGATTAGTTGGTGCAGTAACGATACTTAATACACTTGTTGCATCAAAATTTAAACTAGGATTACTTCCTACATTCGAAGGAACGATGGAGTCTTGTGCAGTAACAAAATATTGGATGGTATCACCCACTGATACAAAACCTCCATTTATAATATTGTAATCAATAGTGAAACTAAACGGAGAGCTCGTATTGTTAGCTTGTACATATTTCCATCCGTTATCTGCAGCTGTGTTACCCACGAATGCGTTCGCATCAGTGCGTTTTTTGTAGTATAAAGTTGGTTTGTTAGTACCTGTTGAAATGACACCACTCACATCAGTAATCGTAGCGAAATCGGTTAAGGTTAAGTTAGCAGTTGAGGCTTGATTGGTAAGTGGAGTATATTGAATAATTGGTGCATTTAAATCAACACCTTGCTCAAATGCTCCTATACTTGGCGCAGTTGCACTACGGGTAATGTTTCTAATATCCACGTTAAATCCCGCAATTGGTGTGCCTGCTCCCAATAATGGTGAATTTAATTGCGGACGTAAATTGGTTATACTTCCAACAATTGGATCACCAGAAACCGTATTACTATCTTTCGCTGTAGCTGTTTGCCAATCAGCAAATGTGGTACGAGCTAATGTATTGAAGAAACCTAAATGACTTACCGTTGTACCTGTTGAGTTTAGGAAATAGCGGTTATGATTTACGGTAGATGTTGCATAAGAAGTTAAATTAGAATAATGTACGTATGGTGTTGCTCCTGCAACAGATGCGCCACGTACTATAAATAAATTATTGCGCAGTTCTAATGCAGACGTATTAGCTGTTTGCACTGCATTACCGTTGCTAAATGCTGCAAATGGTCCGGCTGCTGCATTTACGTTACCTCCGGTTGGGTGGCTTAACTGTACGGAGTTAAATAAAATACGATCACCATAACCTCCATAAGTTCCTATACCTGTTAAACTCCATGCTGTATTTCCTGTTGAGGTATTATGAATATGATACAATACGTTATCAGAAAATATATTGTTTGATGGTGTTGTTATAGTAGCAAAGTTTGGCGACTCGGTAATGATACCATGGTTACGTTGGCTGCTTGATCCCGCTAACGTATGAATGGTGTTATAACGCACAACAGTGTTTTGGTTATTTCTAATATAAATACCAAATAGGGTGCTTGCCGAACCTGAAATACTCGTTAAACCTGCACTACCGCGAACGTTTTGAATAGTGTTATTGAGTATGCTTGCATTTTTAGAGAAGTATAAAGCAATACCACCTCCATTAATTGCTGCTGTAGTACTACCTATAATGTTGTTGTTTACTACTATACCTGAATCAATCGTATTTGCAGCAGCAATATTTAACACCCCAAATTGAACAG
>JACCDH011103760.1_pt1 | contig 15415 bp, 14 predicted proteins | sample 7442481 | NCBI WGS metagenome assembly JACCDH01 (sample SAMN15323433, study PRJNA562643) | freshwater metagenome | isolation source: river surface water | place: USA:Blue River Watershed | collected 2017-08-15
CACCCGGTCTGACCAGTAGAGCGCCGGACCCCTTGAGGTTAAACGCACGGCGAGCCATACGAACACAAACGGCACCAAAAGCACAACAGCAGCGATGAGGGCAAGGATGAGGTCGAACAAACGTTTCATTGAAAATGCACGCTAAAGGAATGTGCTTATTTTAACAGAGCAGCGAGCCGTTTGATAAACGGGATTAGCGTACATCTCCTTTTTGCAAATCAGACAAGTTCTCATTTAATAATGCGTCTCAGTCCGATTTAGCACCCCACTCTTGGTTCGCATCGACCAAGCGGTTCTTGATTCGCCACTCGTGGTGCTTCCTGAATTCAGTGAGGGTTCTCATAAAGGAACGAGTCAGGTCATCGTTTGCTCTGCGGGTACTATCTGATTGCATAATCTAGAGGATTCGCTCCTGCTTAATCTGAATTACCGCCTCCTCTATCATAACCTTACGATCAGTGCACCAGAAACCTGCTTCATAAAACTCAACAAATTTCTCAAAGACGATCGAAGTGATGAGGCGCAAAGGCTGATCCCCATGGAGAACTTTCTTAGCCACTAGATCCTCATCCAAAACATCTACCCCTGAAGATGAAATTGTGTGGCGATAGACGTTTACAATGTTATCGTAGATAAGAGAATTAAGCTTCTTAACCTCACTAAGTTGATCAGTGTTTATTTGCAAATGGACTAAAGGCTTAATGTGAGCCAACGTCTTACGCGCATCCTCTAGCGATTGATTATCGAAGAATTTGAGCAGTTCCCAAAAGTCAAAACGTGCCTGATTAAACTTCAGACCTGAATCGATTAACTCCTCTAATGAAATAGGTGCATTGGATCTCTTGATAAAGTAATCATTCTCTAGCTTCTCGAGACGAAGTTTTTTCCAAGTGAGCACAGCCAGCTCTCTTACTAGAGTAGTCTCAATCATATCCGCAGGATGGAAGTCATGATTGAAGTGATCAATAAGCTGATTAAATTCCTCTTCATTCTCGTGAGGAAGAATTGGAAGGGTTGAGTAGGTGCCAGTTTTAAGGGCATTCTTTGAAACAGCTAATTTACCTTCTGCTGTCTTAGGTCCACCGCTGCGCTTGCTGTTCTTAATTACTATAAAGATTACTTCAACCTTACGCCAGGACGGTCGTCAGGGGTGCCGACAAATTCAACGCCAGCTTCTTCAAGCGCTCTTTGAATGGACTCAACAAGCCTAGCATTGCCTGATGGAACCCCAGTCATCAATTCAAAACGACGAATTGTCGCAACGCCAACACCCGAAGTCTTTGCTAACTGATCAGCAGTAACACGAATCAGCTGCCTTGCAGCTCTAATTTGCTCAGAAGTTATCACTATTGACTCTTTTTGATATTTAAAATATTATTAAATCGTTAATTGATTAGGATTTTGAATATGGATAACATCATACCAAAAGAAATACTTATAGAAACAATAAAAAGAATAGAAGGTGCATATGCCCCAGCAACGATACGCGCATATAAGTCTAACTTTGAAAGATTCATTGCATTTTGTGATCAAAATAAAACAGCAGCACTTCCTGCAAATGATGAGTGGGTAGCAAACTACATAAAGCACCTGTCAAAGGGAAAATTAAAGTCTGCAAGTATTCGTATCGCAGTAGCATCAATATCAGCAATTCATCGCTTAAATGAATATTTTGATCCCACAAACCATCCCAACGTTAAGATAGAACTTCGAAGGATGCATAGAAGTCTTGGGAGAGAATCTAGACAAGCGGCAGGCATTAATAGTGATTTATTGAGAAAGATGTTAGATGCAACAGATAAAAGTCTTAAGGGTTTAAGAGATAGGGTTCTTCTCATGACAGCGTACGACAGCATGTGTCGTAGGAGCGAATTGGTGTCACTCAAGATAGAAGATGCTGTTATCGATAAACAAAATAAGACAATTAAAATAAAACTCAAGCGAAGCAAAACAGATCAGGACGCTATTGGTCGGTGGTTATACCTTAGTGAAAAGACACAACTTGAACTAATGGCTTGGATAGACAGCGCAAATATAGAAAGTGGGAAGTTATTCAGGGGAATCAAGAGAGGACAGGTTATTACCAAAGGCCTAAGCTCCGCTCAGGTGAATAGGATATACAAATCGATTGCGGCTAAATCATGCGCTGATGAATCATTAGTTAAGCATATTAGTGGACACTCAATGAGAGTTGGAGCAGCACAAGACTTACTAGTTTCAGGATCTAGTTTACCCATAATTATGCAGAGAGGTCGTTGGTCGAAAGCAGATACGGTAATGCGATATATAGAAAACTCATCTTTCTAATGATTGCGAGAAAAAATACTCAAAATACAGCCAATCTTAATGGGGCTTTGCAATAAGATGCCACTACGTGTTTAAACAACGTTAGGCTAAGCTACAAAATCTTGATCAAATTTTATTGACCTGCTTATTTTTTCTTTCTAAAAACCTTTATCAAAAGTACAATAACATTTAATCAGTCCTCAGAACACCAACATGTCAATCGTCAAAAATATTTTGAAGTCTCTTCCGTTTTTCAAAAACTTAGACAATCAGTTTGAACGTGATGACTTTGTTGTCACCGAAATTAAAAAAATACAAGCGGGTAAGTTGTTATTAGACGCAGGTTGCGGAAGCCAACGCTATCGTGAACATTAACTACAAAGCACAAGACTTTGGGCAATACACAACAGATTTGAAAAAAATGATTGGTAGTGATGGGGTTGGTGGTGAGGAAGGATACAAATATGGCGCTTTGGATTACTTAGGTGACATTTGGGACATAAATGAACAAAGCAATACATTCGACGCGATTCTATGTACAGAAGTTTTTGAACATATCCCGTATCCAATTGAAACTATAAAAGAGTTTAGCCGTTTACTAAAAAAAGATGGGAAGCTAATCCTCACAGCACCAAGCAACTGCTTGCGACATATGGACCCATACTTTTTTTACAGCGGCTTTACCGATAGATGGTATGAAAAGTTTTTAGGAGACAATGGCCTAAGAATCGAATCAATAAGTGCCGTTGGCGACTACTACAGTTGGCTAATGGTTGAAATGGCAAGAACAGCTACTTCGCACTCCATCTTTGCCAAGTTAGCCCTCACGCCCGCATTTTTGTATTTCTACAACAAAAAGAAAACAGCTACTTCAGTTAATACCCTATGTATGGGCTATCACGTAGTTGCCACAAAAACCTAAACCAACTAAGGCCTTTTTAGGCATAGCAGGACGTAAGTCAATATAGCGTTGTGTAGTTGCCATATTGCTATGTCCTGCCACAAAACAAGTGCTGTGTAAGTTGCTTTTGTTTGTGCGCTGCCACATAAGCAGCAAGTTCCACACGTATCTTTTCAGCAAACCAAACCTTACGTACTTTGTTGCCCTTCGTTTGTGCCGCACTAAGCGTTGTACCCGTTTTAATCTCTCCGTCTACGTCACAGCAGTGCAATGCGGCCTTGACCCTCAAGCAGCATTGAGTAGTCCGTCAACTAAAGTTCGGCCAATTCTGTAAGTGCGTTTTAATTGTTTTATGTCGTCCTCTAACAATTAAACCCGCGTCAACGTCTTTTTGTCATCGCCTTAAATATTTTTCAACGCCCACTTTATGTAGTTATAGAAAAATATTTTTTCCATTTTTGCTGATGGCATATATTTCTACGTATGCTTTTTTTTGCTTTTTAAATTGCTGAAGTTCTACTACAAGTGCGCAGACTTTTACGTGCGTATTTGCGTCCGTCTTTTAGCCACAACCTAAAGTGCCAATATTCGCCGCGTTTGTAAACGACAGCTTCGTCACATATTGCTACTTCTTTGTCGTTAAAGTTTTGCTTTTTGACTGCCATTCGCGTTGCTTCTTGCCACTGTTTTCAGTAGTCACAGCTTTGTGTGACATTTTATGTAACTATTAACGAAAACCGTAGCAAAACAACGCTTTAGGAATTTATTGAATGTTTTTTTAACTAAAAAGTAAATAGAATCAATGCTAAAGCCTAAAGTTACCACTCCCTACCAATAGTATTTTTTAAGCTTCAGCATGAAAGATTAGGCAAGGCTTTTACTCAATCTAACAATGCAATCAAAGTTTCTCGTTTTTACATCCCAAATAAAATGAATTAGCCTTAAAGAAAGTGGATCAACACAAATATTCTGCTGGAGCTTATTGAGCTAAAATTAGCTTTTAAATATTTTTTAAAGTTGTAGTCATTTTGCACAAGATGCATGAAGTGCAAAAATATAGAGAATTACTTAAAAACACTCTACAGAAAATCAAGAAAGTCACGCGTAATGATTGGACGACCTATATTTACTTATCAACATACCAGCAATAACTGATAAAATTCAAAATTTTTCAAGGATCTCCGTCACAATGTCTTCAACCGACAAAGTCAATTGGAATCATGTAATTGAAGGTTACCATGACATAAAAGCTGCTTTAAGAAGTCGTGGTCTTGCTAGAATGCTAGCCTGGCAGGAAATAACGCAGAGATATAGAAGATCAACTTTAGGCCCGTTATGGATAACATTAAGTTTGAGCATAATGATTGCAACAATGGGGCTTATTTTTAGCCAGCTCTATCACATAGATCCTTCTGATTACTTACCCTTTCTTTGCAGCGGACTAATTATTTGGAATTTCGTTTCTAACGTTGTTTCAGACTCATGCTCATGCTTCATGTCGTCTCAAGCAATCCTAAAGCAGCTCCCAATACCTTTATTTACTTATCCACTAAAGCTTATTTATAAGAATCTAATCATTTCTTTTCACAACATCATCATCTTCCCTATTGTTTTAATCATTTTCCATAAAAATGTGGGATTGATTAGCCTATTGAGCATACCTGGATTGGTGTTATTAATATTAAATATAAGTTGGATTTCCATAATTTTAGCTCTAATAAGTACTAGATACAGAGATTTTCCGCAATTAGTTAATAGCATGATGCAAATTATTACTTACGTCACCCCCATCATGTGGATGCCAAAGTCACTTTCAGCTAATGCATATTATTTCTTAGTTCATTTAAATCCTGTGCATCACATTCTCAATGTAGTTAGAGCACCACTTTTGGGAGATATCCCATCTGTAAACAGCTGGATACTCTCTAGCATTAGCGCCATAATTGGTTGGACAGTAACCCTTTATTACTTCGGAAAACTAAAAAATAGAGTTGTATTATGGATATAAAAAAGACCAGCATGGAACTCAAAAAGGTTACGTTGGAGTTGCCAATTTATCAGGGCAGTAGATTGTCAATCAAAAAAGATATCATTAACTTCGCTTCTGGCGGTAGAATTTTCAAGTCAAACAATAGCCATCTGAATGTCAGAGCTATCGATGAGATAACTTTGAACCTTAAGAAAGGTGATCGTCTAGGTATCATTGGAAAGAATGGATCTGGAAAAAGTACATTACTTCGCTTAATGAATGGAATCTACAAGCCATCTAGAGGATCTATAAAAATTAATGGCTCAATTGGCTCTCTAATAGATATCTCATTAGGCACAGATCAAGACATGACTGGAAGAGAGAACATATTTACAAGAGGTCAGTTAATAGGGCTCAGCAAACAGTACATATATGAAAGACTCAATGAAATAATAGATTTTACTGAGCTTGGTGATTTCATCGATATGCCAATGTCCACCTATTCAAGTGGCATGAATCTGAGACTGGCATTTGCTGTATCAACAATAATTGAACCCGACATACTTCTTATGGACGAATGGCTTTCGGTGGGTGACGAATCATTTAAGATTAAGGCTGAAAAAAGACTAAAAAAAGTATTAGATAAGAGCGGTATTCTTGTAATTGCATCTCACTCTTATGATGTTGTAACAAAAAATTGCACGAAAGTAGCTTGGCTTGAAAATGGAAAAATAAAAAAATTGGGCTTGCCGATGAATTTATGTAAAGAGTATTTTAATGTCTAGTCAAAGCAATAAACATCATTATGTTGTGGTCAAACTTTCCGGAGGATTAGGAAACCAGATTTTTCAATGGTTGTTTGGGAAATCAGTTGCCTTGGAAAGTGGTGCAAAGTTAGTTTTTGACACCTCAGAGTTTAATTCAGCCAACCCTCGTGAATTACTTCTGCCACTCCTGTTCAAGAACGATCTATTTTTTTCATTCTCAAAAGAATTTAACTTAAGTGGCGAAAAGGATCTAGTAAACCTTACTAGCCATGAGTTTGATATTAAAAAACTCAAAAAACTATCGGTAATTCGTGAGAATGGAATTCCTTATCAACCAATTCCAAAAATTGATAAGGAGACTTCGTACTATTTCATAGGCTTTTGGCAATCTTACAATTATTGGGAAAAACACAAATACTTATTGAACGAAATAACTCTGTCAGTTGAGAGCTATTTAAAAGCTTTTCCAGAAATTTGCAAAAAAATATTACCTGCACAAGATGATGATACCTGTGCAATCCATATTCGAAGAGGAGATTATTTATCAAAAGATAATCTTGAGTATCATGGATTTTGTCAAATCGAATATTTCAGGTCCGCAATGAAATATTCTGGTGCAAGCAAATTTCATGTTTATACAGATGATATTTTATTTGTCAAAAATAATTTAGTTGGCAACAATGTAAAAATCATAACATCCCCAAACTTAACTGAATTATTAGATTTTCTGAATCTGACACGTTATAACAAACTGATAATATCCAACTCATCATACAGTTATCTTGCTGCAATGATTGCCGATTTAAACAAGAGTAAAATCATAGCACCTAGCAGATGGTATTATTTTACAAATGACGGCCCTGATATACCTAACAACTGGATTACATTAAACAGATCCAATGGGGCTAATTTTAACGAAGAAATGCGCCTAACAAAGTTAGCAACCGTATCAGTTGTGATTCCAGTTCACCATCGGACTGAGTATTTAGAAAGAGCAATAAATACATGTATAAATCAATCACACAAACCAATTGAGATAATTGTCAGCTTAAACGGAAGCACGGACCAAGTAGCAAAAGAAGTACGACAAATAGTCTCAAGATTTAAAAGTGAAAGTGTCAGGCTAATTGAAACTCCAGTGGGTTCATTATCAAAAGCCAGAAATATCGGAATAATAAACGCACAAGGAGAATACATAGCGTTCTTGGATGACGATGATATATGGGATGAGAGTAAGTTAGAACTTCAAATAAAAGCTAGTATAGCTAACGATGCAGATGTTGTTAGTTGTAATTTTTATCAATTTAATGATAATGGAATCACATTAGAAAAAGGGCACCTTCATGTCGATCCAACCAAATCATGGGCAAGCAGGTTATCAATAAACAACTGTTTGTCTGGTGGCTCTTCAGTTATAGCAAAAAGAGAAAGCCTTATTAACTGCGGCCTATTTGATGAAAGTATGCCATCGTGTGAAGATCATGACATGTGGAGAAGACTTGCGATTGATGGGTATAAGATATTTTTTATTAATGAGGTTCTAGTTGGTTATCAAATCCATAAAAGCAATATGACCAATGATCAAATCAGAATGCTTATTGGTGAGATTATTCACTTTAGTAAAATAATAAGTTCCGGTGAAATTTACCGGCAGGAGGCTAGATTTTTTTACTTTAACTTAGAGAAAAAAATTAATCTTCTTCTAGATAAACAAGTCATTAATAGGCCTATTGAATCATTACTATCAGCTCACTTAAATTCAATTCTTTTTGACTCAAAAAGAAGCTTTGAATTACTTGAGTTATTTAAATCAAAGGCTTTTAATGGCAAAACTATTAAATCTAAGATACCCCTCAAACTAGCCTATTACCTAGTTTTTTTACCTGCTTTTAAATTTGGTTTAGGTCTGTCCAGATGGTTATTTAGAAAAAAATGAAATTGAAGCCCTATCTTTATCATCTATAAATATAAAATTGTGTGTACCGAGCGTGTCTTCTCCTGATTCTAATATTGCTTTAATTTGAGCTCTATCGACTTCCGTATTAAATTCATCAGCCGCGATGGAAATGTACCCATTCCCCCAAAATAACTCAAATGTTGATAATAGATTTGGATTTACTTTTACTCCATCTGGCTGATGTTCAGCAACAGAAATTTCAACCATCCATATTGGTTTATTTTCTCTCTCGAGAAACAAAGAAGCGCCCTCAAGCATCATTTTTTCAGCCCCTTCAATATCGACTATAAACAAGACCTTCTCGCTTTGAAATCTATGCCCAAGGATAATATCTAGAGTGGAACATGGAATTAATTGTTTTTGGCTTTCCGATTGACCAGCCCAACCTCTAATTAATGACGCTCCTGTCCCACCTCCATATATCTCGATTATTCCTGTTTTATTACTAAGTGCAATTGGGAAAATTTCAACATAGTTACACCAATCATTAGCTTCAATATTTCTTAGCAAATACTTTAAGTTTAAATCTATCGGCTCAAAAGCAATTACATATTTCTTTTGACTCAATGCGATACATGTGTAATAACCAATGTTAGCCCCAACATTTACAACGGTATTTACATGCGTTAAAAGTTTTTTCACTATATTTGTTTCAATTGGTTCAAAAAACCCCTCTGCCATAAATTTGTTACCATTAAACTTAAAACCCAGAACTGTACTCTCAGGTTTCTTACTCAAATAAGCTGCATCTCTTATTTGACGATAACTCAATGCAATTTTGGGGAATTTCTCAACAAATGGTTTTAGAAACCGAATGACATTAATAATCATTTACCAGTCTCTCTTTTAGAATCTTTTAAAAGATGAGTAATGTATTTTACATACCTGCCAACTACATCTTTCTGGTCATATTCAGATATCACGCGTCTTTTTGCATTATTTCCCATAATTTTTCTCATATCCGGATTATCAATCAAAAAAGTTATTAGTTTCGAAATTTCATCAATACTCTTGGGCGTATGAAGCAACCCTGTTTCGTTAGGAACGATTGCATCTGAAATCCCATATATATCAGACCCAACTACAGGAACTTCGAACAATCCTGCTTCTAGTATTGAGATGGGGAAGCCCTCTCTGTAACTTGGAAGAGAAAAAATATCAGCTATTGCGTAATAGTTAAAAGGCGTCTCAGTAAAACCCAGAACTTTAAATCTTTTAGTCCGGTCTGATAAAAGCTTCATAATATTTATAGAAAGTTGTGCTTCATCTGGTCCAACAATCAATAACCATAAATTTGGGTGCTGGTCAGATATTTTTGCAAACGCATTTGCCAAATCAAAAATACCTTTATCCTTATTTAAACGCCCAATAAATAGTAAAACTAATGCATCTTCTGGAATGCCAATATTTTTTTTAAATGCTCTTTTATCAAATGAGCTTAAATCAAAACTTGAAACATCAACACCAGAAATTGAACCGCTTCCCAAAACTGAAATTTGATTATTTTTAACCACTCCCTCTTTTAGGAGAAATTCTTTTTCGGAGTTGCTAACCGCTAACAAATCTGTTGATGCAGAAGCAGTTATTTTATCCATAAATTTCAAGATATTTTTTATAGGTAGAACTTTAGCTGCCCAAACCTCGCCCTGAAATATAAATAGTCTTTTTTTTATCCCAGCAAATTTTGCCGCAACCATTCCAAGAAGGCCCGCCTTTGGCCCTACAGCCCAAACAAGCGAATAATCATTTTTCAGAAAATGAAAATGCAACCTAATCAATGTAATAATATCTTTAAAGATATTGACTTTCCTCTCAATTCCAATCGAAATCAACTTAACTTCCAAATCTAAAATTGAAGAGAAATTATCAACATCCAGATTTGTTAATATTGTTATATCTATTTTCTTAGAAAGCTGTTTTATGTGGGGACGTAAAAAAAAATGGATACTAAGAGGTGTTGTACAAACAATACACATGGAATCTTTAACATAATTTTTTACGCTCATGTGATGTTTAATTCTTCAAGTAACAAATTAAATTGTTTTTTAGCTGGATCTTCAATTTTTCCGGACATTCTTAAAAAAAATAATTTACTAAAAAATGGTAAACTGGCCAACAAATCAAGAACCACTTTAATTAAAAAAAACAGCAATGCGCTAGTAAGGTTGGTATATTGAGATCTAGATAAAAACAATCTTATTTGAGCCTTAAGCAAAAATTTTCGAGAAACCCAAGTTTTTTTGAACGAAAAATCGCCTTGCCGATATGCGAGTAATATTTCTGGTATGGAATAAAAATTACTTTGGGGGTAACTGCGAAGGAGCAATTCTTGATCCTCAGCTCGAATTGTTTCTGGTAATTTATATTTAAATCTTTCGAACCATGACTTTTTACCCATCCAAGTAGGGTGAGGCATACAAATAGATTTCCATGGCCTCATGACGAGATCTTTGTGAAACTCTAAAAAAGGAAGAACACCTATCAATTTATAATCAATTTTGGTAAAAACAATTGCCTTTGAAGATACTAAATCCACATTTGGGTGGTCATTTAAAAATTCCACCTGCCTCTTTAATCGATTCGGAAAGCATATGTCATCAGAATCCATGCGGGCAATATATCGCCCACGAGAAAGTTCAATTCCTTGATTTAATCGAATAGCCAACCCTTTATTTTGATAGTCCTGAAAAATTTTTATTCTTTGATCGTTCAACAAACGTATAGCTTCGATCGAGTTATCATTTGATCCATCATCTATAAGCAACAACTCCCAATTTTCAAAACTCTGCTTAATCAATGATTTAACAGCCAACAATAGTGAAGAACCAGCATTGTAAGAAGGCAATATAATCGAAACCGTAACAGAATTATTTTTAGACCCAAGCATATCTATCCAACGAAGTAGATAAAAAGAACTAATCTCATTCGTCTCCTTTCTGGCCGAAATGTACTCGATAAAAAATTTGGTTAACTTTTCTTAAAATTCTAGAGTTAAGAAAGATGAAATGATATTTCACATAATCAAAGAAATTAAACTCTTTTTTTTGCACCATAGAATTTAGTATATAAAATTTTTTTGTCTTACTTCTTAAAGCATGAATTGGATACTTAAAAATGTAAGAGTTTTTATAATAAAGGTCAGGAGGAAAATAACTTCTTTCTCTGAGAACTGGCAAATCGTACTTTTTCATCAACATACTAAATATTGCCTGGTCATGCCTATGCTCTATAAATTGTTTCGTTTGATGAGTGGAAATAACATCATTTAGATAAATAAAATTTTTAGCTTTTGAAATATGAAACCATTCACTAATAAATTTTTTTGAAAAATCACCAACTCTTAATATAAAAAAAGTGGCACAAATTTGCTCATCATTTAAAAGTTTTTTTGGTAAATTAAATAAATCTAACAACTCTTTTTTACACCAATGATATTCAGATTGTTGAGTAAATGTATAAAATCCTAGTAATTGATTTGATTTCATTTTTTCAATGTATTTGAAAAATTTTTCACCCCCAGCAGGAGAAAGTTCACACCCAATATCACAATATAAAACGATATCTCCGTCTGAAAATTTTTCCAAAAGTTTATTTAGTATAAAAGGTTTCCAAATCCAGTATCCGTAGCCTCTAGGGTTTTCTTTTATAAAATCTGAAAAAGTTGTTTTGAATTGTAAAAAAACGAGCTCGTCTTCCTCGCTAACTACGTTTATGGTATCAATGTAATCACAACTACTGGCCTGCGCAGTAAATCTATCAATAATACTCCTTTGATCTGTTAAGCCAGCTGCGAAAGAAACTAGATGAACCTTCATAATATTTCTTTTTTTACATTCATATACGGTCTGTAATTGCTTATAAAATTGTTAAACTCCACAGATCCTTTTTTATGCTCATTCAAATATTCATAAATATTTTTATTTAACCCTGACCTTGGCTTTCTGGTTGCTCCATCTTCACTAATTGAATAAATATGAATTGGCAAATAGCCTACCCGCTTACCCCATTCAGCAAACATTTTACGATGATAATCATGATCATCATTACCTAAAAAGAAATTCTTTTCATCTAAATAATTGGTTTTTTCAAGATCTGATTTTCTAACCAACCAAGGGCCTCTGGCTACAGTCTCCCCTATAAAACATACATTTTTTTCAGTAGCAATCTCTCGCTCAAATATTTTCATACCCAACCTTCCAACCCCCTCAGGAGCTCCCAATCCAATTACTCGCCAAAAAAATAATTGAAAAGGATAAGTTAACCAAGAGCGCCTTCCTTTTAGCATAGAGTAACTATGAACATGCCGACCACTGACAGCGGCCAGTGATAGCTTATTCATAGCATGAATCATTTTTAAATCAAAATCCTTTTCCTCGACATGAATATCGGATTGAATTTCAATAAGGTATTCAGTTTCCGCGAATCGAAATCCTTGGTTATCACAAGCCGTTTCATAAATGGGAACCGCATTGTTTATGACTGTGAATTTACCGACTTTATTTTTCAAACCATCCCTAAATTTGAGAATTTCATGCAATGATCGATCATCCGAAGCATCATTTACTATAACAACATTGAAGCAATACGCTGCATTCTTATGTATCTTACTCAAAACCTCACAAACTCTTATTTCTTGATTAAAAACAGGCATAACTAGAGTCCAGACTGCTTTTTTATTTGTAATTAATTTGGAAGTTTCTTCGGCTGGAACTTGCCAAGGATGAACAAGATTATGCATTTTTATTCAATCAGATAATTGATGATATGTTAGTTTTTTAGAGATGCGTCCTGCTTTTAGCTCTAAAATATAGTCACAGTTTCTAAGTGTGCTTAACCTATGAGCTATGATAAGAATAGTTAGCTCAGAGCTAAGCCCATCAATAACACGCATAATTGAATCCTCAGTTTCAGTATCGAGTGCACTTGTAGCTTCGTCCAAGACAATAAGTTTAGCATTTTTATAAAGCGCTCTTGCTATACCAATGCGCTGCCGCTGACCTCCAGATAGTTGCATCCCTCGTTCACCAACAGTGGTTTTATACCCTTTCGGCTGTGATTCTATGAATTCCGCTATTTGCGCTTGTTCTGCGACAATTTTCAACCGCTTGTAATCTATATTACATTTGCTACCAAAAACAATATTATCTTCAAAGCTTGCATCTAACAAAAAAATTGATTGGGGAACATGAGCAATATTCCTTTGCCAACTTTGGCAGTTTTTAGAATTCACAATTACATCGTCAACTTTCATCGTTCCATTTGTTGGTTCAAGCAATCCCATGATTACATCAAGCAAGGTACTCTTACCACTTCCAGTTTTACCAATAAAGCCAACCCGAGTTCCTTTTTTAATTATCAAATTAATTTCTTCTAACACTGCTTTTGAAGATTGCTTATATTTGAAATTTATATTTTTTAAAACCAAGTTACTCTGAAATGGAATTGGATTAATAGTCATTGAATCCATATAAGGTGGCAGTGGTTGATTAAGAAGAGTCAACGTATCTAAACCTGCATCATGTGCTGCAATTATGCAACTCCACGATGAGTATGCTTGCTGAAGCATAGGCAGGAGACGCTGAGCACCAAATCCAATCATACCCAACATTGGGACAGCTGATGAAATGCCATTTGAGCTTTGAGTCAATGTAAATGCGACAAAAGCTATTAAAACCAATCCAACAGACTCCATGATGTACCGTGGGCTATGACTTATAAAATGATTCATCGCCTGAGCATTTCGCATTGCCTGGTCCGCAAGTTCGTAAGTCTTACAATATTCCTTTTGATTACCCCCAATCAGAACATCACGTATTCCCCCAAGACCTTCCTGAAGAAGCTTGATAACTTTAGTTGACTCTTGAGCTATTCTAAAGCTATTCAACAGTAAACGAGTCTTGGTGAACTTAATAATAGTTAAATAAGCGACCCCGAAACCTGAAAACAAAAAAAATGTAATCCAGAAGTTGATTGTCAGCAAAACGGTCAGTATGACTGAAAGCATAATCATACAAGTTACTAAAGTTAGACCTCCTAACAATAATGATGAAATAACAATATCAATCTTTTTTGATATTGCATTTATTATTTCACTACTATTTCGTGCAACATGAATTTCATATTCCTGATATAAAGTTTTTTCATATAAATTGGCACTTAAACTGGTTCCAATTGAATACGAGATTTTTGTAGACGCCGAAATCAAGAGCACGCGCATTGCACCAGCAATTAAAGCTGCCGTTGCAAATCCAATAGTAAATGGCATAACTAATTGTCGGGGGTTGGTTAGTCCCAAATAATTGATTGTAGATTTTAGTATTGGGTAGTGAAAAACCTTTTCAGGGGAAACTAAGACACCTAGAAATGGCAATACAGAGCCAATGCTTAGAACCTCAAAAAGAGATGTGATCAACATCAAAAATAACAACATAAAAACTTGGCGGCGGTGTTTTTTTGAAACATGTGCCCACAGCCCTATCAATAAAGACTGATTTTTTTTAAGTTCACTCAAGGCAGCACCCAGCTAATCATTCATTACTCAATGAAATTAAAAACCCATTTTCCCTCAAAAACGCATGTTGTTTAGCAACAGTCAAATCACTCATGACCATTTCAGCACACATTTTTCGCACAGATATTTCAGGACTCCAACCTAATTTTTCTTTGGCTTTTGTTGGATCACCTAATAAAGTTTCCACCTCTGTTGGACGGAAGTAACGTGGATCAATCTGCATGATAATATCGCCAACCTCTAAAGCAGGTGCGTTATTCCCTTCAATTTTAGCAACAAATGCTTTTTCATTTACACCATCACCTTCAAAGCAAAGTGTTATTCCCAATTCAGCAGCTGACCACTCAATAAACTCACGTACTGTGTATTGAACACCTGTTGCAATCACAAAATCTTCAGGCTGCTCTTGCTGTAGCATCATCCATTGCATACGCACATAATCTTTGGCATGACCCCAATCACGAAGCGCATCAATATTCCCCATGTACAAACACTTCTCCAAGCCCTGCGCAATATTTGCGAGGCCACGCGTGATTTTACGTGTCACAAAGGTCTCACCTCGACGAGGACTCTCATGGTTAAACAATATGCCGTTACACGCATAAATACCGTATGCCTCACGGTAGTTCACTGTAATCCAATAGGCGTACATTTTTGCAACCGCATAAGGGCTTCTTGGATAGAAAGGTGTTGTTTCTTTTTGCGGGATCTCTTGCACCAAGCCATAAAGCTCGGAGGTCGATGCCTGATAGAAACGTGTTTTCTTTTCCAGACCGAGGATACGAATGGCTTCAAGGATTCGAAGTGTCCCCATAGCATCAACATCAGCGGTATATTCAGGACTCTCAAAACTGACCGCCACATGACTCTGAGCACCCAAGTTATAAATTTCATCAGGCTGCGTTTCCTGGATAATTCTGACAAGGTTACTCGTGTCGGTCAGGTCACCATAATGGAGTTTAAAGTTCGCGTTCTCGATGTGCGGATCTTGGTAGATATGATCAATACGCTGCGTGTTAAAGGA
>JACCDH010478093.1_pt1 | contig 15411 bp, 14 predicted proteins | sample 7442481 | NCBI WGS metagenome assembly JACCDH01 (sample SAMN15323433, study PRJNA562643) | freshwater metagenome | isolation source: river surface water | place: USA:Blue River Watershed | collected 2017-08-15
AGATGGACCAGGTCATTCTGGACAAGAAAGAGTGCACCTACTCTTACTTCGCTGACCCCATGTACGTTTGCATGGACACCGATTTCAACCAGTACGAAGTCGAGGCCACCAACATGGGTGACGCTTTGAATTACCTCGAAGACGGCATGGAACTCGAAGTGGTGTTCTACAACGAGAAAGCCATTTCGGTCGAATTGCCTACCAGCGTGGTGCGCGAGATCACCTGGACCGAGCCTGCCGTCAAAGGCGACACCTCGGGCAAAGTGCTCAAGCCCGCCAAGATCGCCACCGGTATGGAAGTGCCTGTGCCTTTGTTCGTGAGCCAAGGCGACAAGATCGAAATCGACACCCGCACCGGCGAATACCGCAAGCGCGTCTGATCTTCCGATCTGTCCAACAAGAAAGCCCCGCAAGGGGCTTTTTTCATGGGCATTTCAAACGGGACTTGTCCGTCAGTTGGTTCAGGCGAAGGCACAATAAGCGCATGCAATCGACACAAAATCTCAAGGCCCCCTCCCTCCCCCATGCGTGGGCAGAAACCCCCGCCGATTTCCAGGATGCCGCCTGGCTGGAACCACAAGCCGAGCGACTGGCTTTTGCCGACCCTGAATTTTTGCTGCGCCGAGAAACCCGCGGCATCCGCTTTCAGCTGGAAATGCTCAAACCCGATCTGGCCCAGACCGATGCGGGCATTGAGCACACGGTGGTGGTGTTTGGCAGTGCACGTTTCGCCGACATGGCGACGGCACAAGCCCATCTAGAGACCGCAAAAACAAATAATGACAGCGCCGCGATTGCAAAGGCACTGAGCCAGCTGCGCAATGCACAGCATTACGAAAATGCCCGCGCGTTTGCGCGCTTGGTGGCGCAATCTTCTGCGTGTCTGAGCGAAGAGGACAAGCTCTACATCTGCACCGGTGGAGGCCCCGGCATCATGGAAGCGGCCAACCGCGGTGCCCATGAGGTCGGCATGCCCTCTGTCGCACTCAACATCGCCTTGCCACACGAGCAGCACCCCAACCCCTATGTCACGCCAGAGCTGAGCTTCAAGTTCCACTACTTTGCCTTGCGCAAAATGCACTTCATGATGCGCGCCAAAGCTTTGGTCGCCTTCCCGGGCGGCTTTGGCACGCTGGACGAATTGTTCGAAGTGATGACCCTGGTGCAAACGCGCAAGGCCCGCCAAGTGCCCATTCTGTTGTTTGGCACCGATTACTGGACCCGATTGATCAACATGGAAGTGCTGGTGGAAGAAGGCACCATTTCCCGTGAAGATCTCCAGCTGTTTCACTATGTGGACACCCCTGAAGCCGCCTGGAAAGCCATTTGCGACTTCTATCAGCTGGATACGCCGAAGGCTTAAGTCAACGGCAGTTCAAGTGGCTTCAGCCCTGACTGGGTGGCCAGTGCCTCAGCCTGCAATGTCGGACCTGAAGGTGCCGACCTACAAAGCCAAGCTTACGGTAGGTCGGCGGCTTTAGCCCCGACATTCGGTGCGCCTACTCAACAGCGTCGGAGCTGAAGCTCCGACCTACGGATGATGACGCGGTCGCAATTTGAATGCGGCGCTGGACCCCATCCCCACCGCCGCACCCACCACCCAGAACACGGGTGCCACGCCCGCAATGGCCCCTGCTGCGCCAAACAGCATGGGCATGAGCACGCTGGAGGCATTGATGCTCATCAGGCGCAGGCCCAACGCCTCGCCCTGACGGTGCGCAGGCGTGATCTGGTGCAAGGTGCTCATGACCATGGGTTGCACCGCGCCCAACACCAAACCCAGCAAGATCGAACACATGCCCATGGCCCAGGGCGTGGGCATGAACGGGTAGACCCCGAACAGGACCGCCGTGCACACCATGGAAGTGGTGATGATCTGGTATTCGTGCAGATGGCGCGACACCCAAGGCAAGCAAACTCGAATGACGGCCGCGGCGACCGCAAATGAGCCCAGGATGGTGCCCACCACCGAGGCGCTCAAACCGCGCTCGTGCCCCAGCAGCGGCACCACAAAGGTGTGCACATCCCAACAAGACGAGAGCAACCAGTTAACGCCCAGCAAGCGCAGCATCAAGGGCTGCTGCAGCAGGTCCAGCACACGCTTTTTCTCTTTCGGCCCTTCAACCAACGGCGATGTCATTTCGCGGACATGACGCACACACAGCAAGGTAAGCAGAGGCAAGAGCGCCATGAGCAAGAACGCGACCCGAAAGCCTGTCTCGTGCGCACGCGCCGGACCGGCAAAGTCGATCATCAGACCTGCCAGCACAGGCCCCAGAAAGTTGGAAATGGCCGGACCAATCGAGAGCCAGCTGAAAGCACTTTTCAGCTCGGCGGCTCCATTGGCCAAACGGCCCACGTGACGCTGCAAGGCAATCACCGCCAAGCCGGTAGCGCCGCCCGAGGCCAAGGCACTCACACACAACATCGGAAAGATGGGCCAAATCGCCGACAGGCTCACGCCGGTGAAGGCCACGGCCACGCTCAAGGTCAAAGGCGCTTTCAAGCCTTTGCGGTCAGCATAGCGCCCTGCCGGCAAAGCCAGAAACACCTGGGTCAATGCGAACAAAGCCAACAATGCACCCACGGCCAAGGCGCTGAAGCCCTGCTGCAAAGCCAGCAAAGGCACCGCCATGCGAGTGCCCGCCATGCAGGCGTGCAGGAAGATTTGCCCGGCAATCAGCCGCGAGAGCTCGCGCTTCATGCGCACCGCCGATCAAGCATCGCCACCGGGCAGCAAGGCTTGGGTCTCGGACTCGGGCAAGGCGTCCACCTGGCGCAGGGCGCGGTTCATCACGTTGCTGCGGGTCTGCGCCTGGTCGAGCGTGTTGAGCACGGTTTGCGTCTGGTTGCGCACCTTGTCGAGCACGTCGCCAAACTTGCCGAACTCGGTCTTGACCGCGCCCAGCACCTGCCAGACTTCGCTGGAGCGCTTTTCGAGCGCCAGCGTGCGAAAGCCCATTTGCAGGGCATTGAGCATGGCCAGCAGGTTGGTGGGGCCTGCCAGCGTGACGCGGTGGTCGCGCTGCAGAGTTTCCATCAGGCCGGGGCGGCGCAGCACTTCGGCGTACAGGCCTTCGGTGGGCAAGAACATCACCGCAAAGTCGGTGGTGTGCGGCGGCTCCAGATACTTTTCTGCAATCGACTTGGCTTCGAGTTTGATGCGCGCCTCCAGCGCTTTGGCGCACAGCTCAGCCTGCACCGGGTCGGCGCGGCCCTGAGCTTCGAGCAGGCGCTCGTAGTCTTCGTTGGGAAACTTCGCGTCAATCGGCAGCCACACGGGTTGCCCGTTGTCAGACCGCCCCGGCAGCCGGATCGCGAAGTCCACCCGGTTTTTGTCACCCGGACGTGTGGCTACCTGCACCGCGTATTGCTCGGGCGTAAGCACCTGCTCCAGCAAAGACGCCAGTTGCGCCTCGCCAAACATGCCACGGGTCTTGACGTTGGTCAGCAGGTGCTTGAGGTCACCCACGCCTTGCGCCAAGTGGTGCATTTCGCCCAGTCCTTTGTGCACTTGCTCCAAACGATCAGCCACTTGCTTGAAGCTCTCGCCCAAGCGGGCCTGCAAGGTGGCCTGAAGTTTTTCGTCCACGGTCTGGCGCATTTCGTCCAGTTTGGCCGCGTTACTTTGCTGGAGCTGAGCCAGCTGCGTTTCCATGGTGCCGCGCATCTCGGTCAGACGTCGGGCATTCGCCTCAGACAGCGCATTGACCTGTTGTGCCAGGCTGTCGGTCAGACTTTTTTGCAACAAGGCCAGTTGCTGGGCCAGTGCGTCAATTTGCTGGTTTTGGGTGCGGGTGGCCTCAGCGCTTTGCTGCAACAGCGATTGCTGGAACAAGGTCAGCGTCTGCATGGCCTCTTGCCTGCCCTGCACGCCAGATTGGCTGATTTCGGTGCGCAGTTCGCGCTCCAGTCGTTCGCTCTGGACCTGCAGGGCTTCAAAGTTCTTTTGCAGCCAGGTTTGTTGATCTTGCTTCTGAGCGTCATCGGCCGGTTTGTTGCGCAACCACAAGGCCAGCAGCGCCAGCAGATTCAACACCGCCAATGCCACCAAGAGCATAGCGCTACTGTCGCTCATGCTGTTGACTCTCGCGGTGTATTGAGTGGCGTGAGCGCCTGTCCACGCGTGAGGTAGGCAATCAGGTTGTCCGCGGCCAAGCGGGCCATGGCCATGCGCGTCTTGACCGTGGCACTGGCAATGTGAGGCGTGAGCACCACATTCGGCACCTTGAGCAGATCGGCATGAACAGCGGGCTCGCCCTCGAACACATCCAAACCTGCCGCCGCGATCTGTCGAGCAGCCAAAGCCTTGGCCAGCGCCGCGTCATCGACGATCCCCCCGCGTGCGATGTTGACCAAGGTCGCCGTGGGTTTCATCTGGGCCAATTCGGCCGCGCCGATGGTGTGGTGCGACTCTGCGCTGTAAGGTACCACCAGCACCACATGGTCGGCTGTTTGCAGCAACTCGGGCTTGGACACATAGCGGGCTTTGCACGCGGCCTCCAGCGCAGGGCTCAAACGCGAGCGGTTGTGGTAAATCACGTTCATGCCAAAACCATGCGCCGCACGACGGGCAATGCCCTGGCCGATGCGCCCCATGCCGATGATGCCAATGGTCGAGCAATGCACCTCGGCCCCTGCAAACATGTCGTAGCTCCATTGGGTCCACAAGCCAGCTCTCAGGTAATGCTCGCTCTCGGTCACACGCCGGGCCGTCGCCATGAGCAAGGCAAAGCCGAAGTCAGCCGTGGTCTCTGTCAGCACATCCGGCGTGTTGGTGGCTTGCACACCTGCAGTGGTCATTGCCGGCACGTCAAAGTTGTTAAAGCCCACGGCCATGTTGGCCACGATCTTCAGCTGAGGGTTGGCTTGCAGGAGTGCCGCGTCGATGCGTTCGCTGCCGGTGGTTAAAGCCCCGGCTTTTCCTTGCATACGGCGAGTGAGTTCAGCCGCCGACCAAACTTCGTCGGCCTGATTGCTCTCGACTTCAAACACCTGCTCCAAAGACTGAAGGACCTCAGGGAAGACGGCTCGGGCCACCAAGATGGAAGATTTGGACATCACTTGAACCAGATGAAACTCATGACCACAAACAACGGTATCAGGATGGCACCCGACCACAACATGTACCCAAAGAAGCTGGGCATCTTCACGCCTCGGTCTTCGGCAATGGCTTTCACCATCAAATTGGGCGCATTGCCGATGTAGCTGTTGGCCCCCATGAAAACGGCACCGGCCGAGATGGCGGCGAGCGTCGGGGCCAAGGTGGTCATCAAGACCTGAGGGTCACCGCCGGCGGTATTGAAAAACACCAAATAGGTGGGAGCGTTGTCCAGGAAGGAGCTAAGCAAGCCGGTGATCCAGAAATACATCATGACATCGGGACTGCCGTCTGGCCGCGTCACGGCCGAAACCACCGCACCAAACGGGCCATTGACGCCCGCCTTGAGCATGGCGATGACCGGGATGATGGTCAAGAAAATGCCAGCGAACAGCTTGGCCACTTCGGCCATGGGTCCCCAGCCAAACTGGTTGTCCGCATGCACTTTCGCCGGTGTGATCTTGAGTGACAAGACCGTCACCGCCAACAAGCCCAGGTCACGCAAGACACCGGGCAGACCGACTTCGGTGCCATAGATGTTGAAAGAGACCGGCGATTTCCAGAAGCCGCTCATCAACACCAGACCGACCACTGCAGCCAGCAGCCAGAAATTGATGGCACCGTCAAAACCTATGGCTTTGGAGTCAGGGGTCGGGTCTTGAGGTAACAACTCTTCACGGCGGTGGTAGTACCAAGAGTCCAGTGCAAAGAAGATGGCCAGCAAGCTGCCCACCAAGAACAGTGTCTCAGGGAAGATGGTTTTGACCGTCCAGAAGAAATCCACGCCCTTCAAAAAGCCCAAAAATAAGGGGGGATCTCCCAACGGCGTCAAGGAGCCTCCGGCGTTGGAGACGATGAAGATAAAGAACACCACCACATGGGCCACGTGTTTGCGGTTGTCGTTGGCACGGATAAGCGGCCGGATCAGCAACATGGAGGCCCCTGTCGTGCCCATAAAGCTGGCCAGCACCGCGCCTATGGCCAGGATGGCGGTGTTCAGACCGGGGCTGCCGTGCAAGTTGCCACGAATGAAAATGCCGCCCGACACAGTGAACAAAGCAGTCAGCAAAATGATGAAGGGGATGTATTCGGCAAACAGGGCATGCACGGTATTCGCACCTGCTGCCGCGGGCCCGAACACCAGTGCAAAAGGCAATAAAAATGACACGCCCCAGGCTGCTGCCACCTTGCCGTAGTGGTGGTGCCAAAAATGGGGCACGAGCAAGGGCATCAAGGCAATCGACAACAAAATGCCAGCGAATGGCACACTCCAAATCACCGACAACTGGGCACCATCCACCTCCGCTGCAAGAGCCCCACCGGACAGCAGCAGCAGCGGCAAAGTCAGCCACGCGGTTCCTCTTTTCCCCCATCGCGTCATGATGCAAATCTCCAATTAAGTGGTGCCGTATGTTAACGGTCCCCGCGTCCCGTTCAGGTGATGGGGTTTATCTCAAAAACCTGCCGCAAATAGGCCAAATATTTCTCGTCATCGCACATGCCTTTGCCGGGCGTATCGGACAGTTTGGCCACAGGCTGACCGTTGCAACGTGTCATTTTGATGACGATTTGCAGCGGCTCATAACCCAGGTCATTGGTCAAGTTGGTGCCTACGCCAAAGGCCAATTGGCAGCGCCCCTGAAATTGTTCAAACAAGGCAATGGTTCGGGGAATGGTCAGGCCATCGCTGAAAATCAGTGTTTTGGTTTTGGGGTCCACACGGTTGAGCTGGTAATGCGCAATCATCCGTTCGCCCCAGCTGAATGGGTCGCCGCTGTCGTGGCGGGCACCGTCAAACAGCTTGCAAAAGTACAGGTCAAAGTCGCGTAAAAAGGCATTGAAACCATAGACATCGCTCAGGGCAATGCCCAGGTCGCCTCGGTACTCTTTGGCCCAAGACTCAAACGCAAAGACTTGGCTGTCGCGCAAACGCGGCCCCAGCGCTTGGGCCGCTTGTAAATACTCGTGTGCCATGGTGCCCAGTGGGGTCAAGCCCAACAAATAGGCGTAGTAGACATTGCTGGTGCCAGCAAATTGGCCTGTGGGGCCGGTGCCCAAACGTGCGGACAGGACGCGCAGCACCTCTTCATGCCAGGCTCGGGAGAAACGGCGCCGGGTGCCGTAATCGGCGATTTTGAGCGTTTCCAGACCCGGCGCTTTGAGCTGAGCGATCTTGCTGTCCAGTCTGCGGCGCCCTTCCATCAGGTCAGGCACCTTTTGGGTGTTGCGGAAAAAGACCTCGTTGACGATGGCCAGCACCGGAATCTCAAATAGGATCGTGTGCAACCAAGGCCCTTGGATGCTGATGTCAATTTCACCGGTCGGCAGCGCCGTGACTTGGACGCATTTTTCATTGAGCTTGAAAAGGCCCAAAAAATCCACAAAATCACTCTTGATGAAGCGCAACGAACGCAAGTACTGCAGCTCGGTTTCCTTGAAACTCAAGGAACACAGCGAACGGATCTCTTGACGAATTTCGTCGACAAAGGCGGCCAAAGGCACGCCCGGGTTACGGCACTTGAACTTGTATTCGACCTGTGCACCCGGAAATTGGTGCAGCACCACCTGCATCATGGTGAATTTATACAGGTCGGTATCGAGCAAACTGGTGATGATCATGGCTTTTTTGTCTCAGGGCAATCGGTCTGCCGGATTTTTGAGTCAGTGTAAGTGATGCCCATCCAGGAGGTCATGAGGCCTCCGCCAGACGACCGCTCACCATGACCAACACACGGTCAGCCTGTGCCGCCAAAATGTTGTTTTGCTCTGCCACCAGCAAGCTCAGTCCTTCACGACGCAACTGCAACAACGCCTCACGCAACGATTGCACCAAGACAGGGGCAATGCCCTCGCAGGGCTCGTCCAGCAGCAACAAACGGGGGCTGGTCATCAATGTGCGGGCAATGGCCAGCATTTGCTGCTCGCCCCCACTCATGTGATTGGCCGGGCGCTCCAGCATCTGCGCCAGCACGGGAAACAGTGACAGCACGCGCTCAAGTTGTTGCAGCATGGCGGCTTTGGATTCACCGCGAGCGGCAATCCACAGGTTCTCGCGCACAGACAGGCCCGAGAACAGCCTTCTGTCTTCGGCCACAAAACCCAATCCGGATTGCGCTCGCCGGTGGGCTGGCCAGTGTTCTATCTGCTGAGCCGCCCACGTGATTCGCCCCGTCACGCGTGGGCCGATGCCCATCAGCGATTGCAGCAAGCTCGACTTACCTGCACCGTTAAGGCCTTGCAAAACCACCAACTCGCCTGCGTGCACAGTCAGTGACACATCGAACAAAGCCTGCGCCTGGCCATACCAAGCGCTGAGTTGCTGCACATCCAAGCGGGCATGGCTCATGGCGCCACCCCTTTGATGGTCGCGGTCTTGAAGTCCTTCCCCAGATAATGCTGCAACACCTGCGGGTCTTGCGCCACGGCCTCGGGCAAGCCGTCGGCGACCAAGCGACCTTGCATCAGCACCAACACACGGTCGGCTACACCAAAGACTGCATCCATGTTGTGCTCTGTGTAGAGCACTGTCACACCTTGCGAGGCCGCTTGGCGGACCAGCGCCATCATGTCGGCACGCTCGGACAAAGCCAACCCAGCGGCTGGTTCATCCAGCAACAGCAAGGACGAATGCTGTTCGGCCGCCGTTTCTGGCAAACCTGCCAGCGCCATGGCCAATTCCAGGCGTTTTTTCGCGCCGTAGGGCAATTCAGCCACAGTGGTGTGCACTTGAGCCTTCAAGTCGGCTTGCTCGGTCAAACGAAGAGCCCGCTCCGGTTGGCGGTTGTCCAGTCGGTCCCACCAAGCCAGCGGTGCGGCGTCGCGCAGGACCAATTGGATGTTTTGCAGCACCGTCAGCGCTTCGAAGGTTTGAGCGACCTGAAAAGTGCGGGCCACGCCCAGACGCAGGCGCTCAGCTGGCGGTTTGCCAAGCAAGCTCTGGCCTTGCCAACGCACCACACCTGCGGTGGGCACGTGCTGCCCGGCCAGACAGGCAAAGCAGGTCGATTTGCCAGCGCCATTGGGGCCAATCAGGGCCACACACTGGCCCCCGGGCACGTCAAAATCCACGCCATCCAGCGCCCGCACCCCTTCAAAGTGCTTGGCCAGACCGCGCACCTGCAATACGGCCGAGTTCATCGGGTCCATGCTGTTCGCCCCTTGATGCGCCCAAACCGGGTCATCAGCATTTGCAAGCCCCCCAGCACGCCGCTCGGCGCCAGCACCATCACGACCATGATGATCAAGCCCAAAACGCCTCGCCAATAATCCAGACCCTGCCCCAGTTCGGCACCGCCCCACACCAACAGCGCACTGCCCACAGCCGAGCCCCACAACTGGTGCACGCCACCCAGCAAAATGACCAGCAAGGCATCCACCGACATGGCCACAGAGGCCACAGAAGGAAAGACCGCCCCCTTGAAAGCAGCCCACAAGCCCCCCGCCAAGCCCGCCAATGTGGCGCTGCCCACAAACACCTGGTAGCGCAAAGCGTGCACCGGCAAGCCGCTGGCCTGTGCCCGCAGAGGGGCATCACGCAAGGCCTCCAATGCCGCGCCCCGGCTGGATCCAGACACCCGGGCCATCCCCGCCAACGCCAGCAACAAGAACGCACACAGCACAGCGTCCCACCAGGGGCGTTGCTCGGGATCGATGAGGTGCAAACCAATCAGGCCGTTGTCACCTCCTGTGAGGCTGACCCATTGTGTGGCGCCAGCCCAGACCATCTGCGCCAATGCCAGAGACAACATGGCCAGGTACACGCCACTGCTGCGCACCACCAAGGCGCCAAACACCAAAGCAACAGCCAGCGCCAACGCCATGCCCGCGGCCAGGGCACTCCACAAACCTGCGCCAACATTCAGATGCGCCAGCGCTGCGCCATAAGCACCCAAGGCAAAAAATGCCGCGTGGCCAAAGCTGACCAAGCCCCCCAAGGCCATCATCCACTGCAGGCTCAGACCAAAAAGCATCATCACCATCACGTCTTCAGCCAAGCTGCGACCGTAATCGCCCTGCCCCCAGGCCAGCACCGACAAACCCACAAAAGCCGCCACAAGCAGAGCACGACCTGCCCCTGACACAGGCCACAGCGCAAACACCGGCACGCTTTCACGCTGCTCGTCATGAGCCGCAGACCCCGCCAGCCCCGAGGGCCGCCAGACCAGCACCACCGCCATGGTCAGAAACACCAGCACCAGGGTGGCTTGAGGAAAAAAACTCACGCCCAAGGCATGGATCACGCCAATCAACACGGCCGCTGCAAAGGCGCCACCAATGCTGCCCAAACCGCCGGTGACCACCACCACAAAGGTCTCCACCACCACGTTCACATCCATTTGCAAGTTGGCTGGCTCACGCGGCAACTGCATAGCCCCAGCCAGCCCAGCCAAGCCACAGCCCAACATCACCACACCCAACATCAGTGGCGCGGGGTTCACGCCCAGCGCGTCGAGCATCTCCCGGTCTTGCGTGGCGGCTTTGACGCGCTGGCCCCAAAGGGTGCGCGTGAGCAACAAGTGCAGGCCCAGCCAGACCAGCGGGCCCAACACGAGCGTGAACAATTGCCAGGTCGGAAAATACGACTCACCCAAAGCCATCGCGCCCTTCAAACCTGGAAACCGTGGAGCAAAGACCTCTTCAGGTCCGAAATACCAGCGCATGGCATCGTGCAGCGCCAAGGTCAGACCAAAGGTGGCCACCAATTGGTAAAGCTGCGGCGCATGGCGCATGCGCCTCAAGAGCAAGGCTTCTGTCACAGCCCCAAGCAAGGCCGCCAAACACGCCCCCAGCAACATGGCGATGCCATAGCCCCAAGCAGTTTCGCCCATTGCAGGCCACCAATGGGTGACAGCATGCGCAGCCCATAACGCGCCCAGCATGAAAAAACTGCCGTGTGCGAAATTGACGATCCGCGTCACGCCAAAAATCAGCGTCAACCCGGAGGCCATCAGGAACAAGGTGGTGGCGTGGCTCAGTCCGTTGAGCAGTTGAAGCGCCAAGCCGTCGAAACCCAAACCTGTTCCTTTCTTGTCAGAAGCGTCAGATCACTCCACCCAATGGGTGAAGTCCTGTGCTGCCACGCGAGAAGTCTGAAAGGTGTTGACCAATGCCGACTCATCGGCATAACCCAGCGCCATGCCGCAGACCACCATTTCGTTCTCACCCGCCCCCACATGGGGCAAGATGATTTTGGAAAAGCCGTTCCAAGCCGCTTGCGGGCAAGTGTGCAGGCCACGGGAGCGGGCAGCGACCATGATGCTTTGCAGGAACATGCCGTAATCCAGCAAGCTGCCTCGACCCATGATTTTGTCGATGGTGAAGATCAGGCCCACAGGGGCGTCGAAGAAACGGAAATTCTTTTGGTGCTGGGCGTGCATCATGGCTTTATCACCTTTGCCAATGCCCAACACGCCATACAGCCCAAAGCCGCACTCACGGCGGCGGTCGATGTAGGGGCTGACCCATTTTTCAGGGTAATAGTCGTAGGACTCGGCATATTCAGAGGCCAGCGCCGGGTTGGCGCTGATGGCATCGTGTGCAGCGCAGGTCTTGGCCACCAGTTCGTCGCGCTTAGCACCTTGCAGGACATAGACTTTCCAGGGCTGAGTGTTGGTGCCACTGGGTGCGCGAGCGGAGATGTCCAGCACCTCTTGCAAAACAGCCCGATCTACCGGTTTTTGCAAATAAGCACGGGCCGAAAAACGGCTGAGGATGGCGGCGTCAACGCTGGAAGGATCGTTCACGCGGGTGCTGACTTGGGCTCCGATGGGTGAAATGCTCATGTCAAAGTCTCCAAAAATGTTTTGAGTGCGGGAGGCAGCGGCACGGGGCGGCGAGTGTCGCGGTCCACGTACACGTGCACAAAATGTCCTCGGGCGGCGGTCAAGTCTTCGCCCTGAGCAAAAAGACCGACCTCGTAGCGCACGCTGGAGGTGCCCAGCTTGGCCACGCGAATACCTGCGTCGATGCTTTGGGGGAATGCCAACGGAGCGAAATACAAGCATTGGGTCTCGACCACCAAACCGATGGTCGAACCCGAATGGATGTCGAGCACGCCCTTTTCGATGAGCGTGGCGTTCACCGCCGTGTCGAACCAGCTGTAATAGACCACGTTGTTCACATGGCCGTAGACATCGTTGTCCATCCAGCGGGTGCTGATCGTGCGAAATGCCTTGTAACTGTTACGCGCATCCGCCTGGGGTTTGACAGGAGAGTTCATCGCCTGAGATTGTGCCAGCGTTGCCAATAGTCCAACGCCACTTGCCAGGTCTGCATTTGCACCTGAACCGTGGTCTCGATGTCGTGCCCATAGCCTCCGCCCATGCACAACACCACCGGCAGCCTCCGTTGCCAGGCCCAATCCATCACTACACGGTCACGCGTTTGCATGCCATCGGACGTGATTTTGAGTCGACCAAGTCTGTCACCTTCGTGCGGGTCAGCCCCCGCCAAATAGACCACCAAATCCGGATCAAAGCGGTCCTGGAGGGTTTGCAGGGCCTGATGCAAGGCCTCTAAATAAGGCGCATCGGTGCAACCGTCGGGCAGCCCCACATCCAGATCGCTGGCCTCCTTGCGAAACGGAAAATTCTTTTCGCCATGCAAAGACAAAGTGAACACGCTCGGATCATGGGCGAAAATGTGCGCCGTCCCGTTGCCTTGGTGCACATCCAGGTCGATCACGGCCACGTTCATTTTTCGGCGTTGGTGCCGCCAAGCTTCTGTCTGCATCAGCCGGGCCGTGACCGCAATGTCGTTGAAGACACAAAAACCGCCACCTTTGTCCGCATAGGCATGGTGCGTGCCACCGGCCAGGTTGCCAGCCACGCCTTGGACCAGCGCGTCGCGCGCAGCCGCAACCGATGCCCCCACCGAACGCCGAGCACGCTCGGCCATGGCGGGGCTCCAAGGAAAACCGATCTCTCTTTGCAATGCCCCATTGAGCGTGCCCGTGGCAACGCCTTCTATATAGGCAGGCGTGTGCACCAGCGCCAGCTCGCCATCACTGGCTGCAGGCGCTTCACGCATTTGGACTGCCGACAGTTTTGCACTCAGCCGATCCCGCAGGAGGCTGTACTTTTGCATAGGAAAGCGATGGCCTTCGGGCAAGGGCAAAACAAAGTGATCGGCGTAATAAGCGTGCATAAGGCTTGGCGTAAGGTACCGATTCTAGAAAAGCCTCTCTAAATTGAGCGTGCAGTGGACCAATCCCCTTGCAATACCCCGTGAAAACCCTAAAATTCAAACCATGCTGCACTGCAACAAAGTTGTACGGCCCCGGCCAGTTACGGCGCAGTCTTCTTGAAACCAAACTTTTATCTGGAGCCTCTCATGATGACACCCGAACAAATCGCCGCCTCGCACAAAGCCAATATGGAAACCCTGTTTGGTTTGACCGCCAAAGCCTTCGAAGGCGTGGAAAAAATGGTCGAACTGAACCTGAGCGTGGCCAAAACCGCTCTGGGCGAGTCCGCCAACAACACACAAGCCGCCCTGAGCGTGAAAGACGCGCAAGAGCTGCTGGCCATGCAAGCCAATCTGTTCCAGCCTTTGGCTGAAAAAACAGCGGCTTACAGCCGTCACCTTTATGACATCGCCACAGGCACAAGTGGCGAATTCACCAAAGCTTTTGAAGCCCAAGCCGCTGTGGCACAAAAACAATTCGCCTCTTTGGTGGATAGCGCCGCTCAAAACGCCCCTGCAGGCTCCGAGCAGGCCGTGGCCATGATGAAGGGTGCAGTGACTGCAGCCAACACCGCCTTTGAGTCTGTGCAAAAAGCCGTCAAACAAGCCACCGATTTGGCCGAGTCCAACTTGGCTTCCATGACACAAACTGCAACGCCCAAGGCTGGCAAAAAGAAGTAATTTTGTTTATATTGGGACCGTGCGCTGTGCGTCCCTCTTTTGCAAGTTGTCTCCTCGGATCTCTTTGAATTTCATCAGGGAAACAGAGATCCCTTCAAGGGCTGATCGCAAGATCAGCCCTTTTTTTATGTCCAAGACTGGCATGCAAGCAGGCCAGTCTGTCCTCACCGACCCATTTCAAAATCTGCCAATCGCGACTTCAGCGATGGCAGCAAGGCTCGCATGGCCACTCGGCCCGCCTCGATGGAGCGCGTGCGAGCGCCGAAATCGGCGCTTTTGACCCCCGACAATGCCGGACGAACGACAAAATCGGCATCTTTCAAGGCCAGGGTGTTGATGCTCTTGCCCATGATGGCAAAGGTTTGCATCAAGATCTGAAAGGTGTCTGCCGAGGGATTGCCTTCAGGGTCACTCGATATGTCCACCGCAATCACGAAATTAGCTCCCATCTCCCTCGCCTGGCGGACTGGCACAGGAGCAACCAAGCCGCCATCCACGTACTCATGCTCACCGATACGCACAGGCTGAAACACGGCAGGCACCGCACTTGAGGCCCGTACTGCAGCTCCGGTGTTTCCGCGTCTGAAGGTGATGGGTTCCCCGCTACGCAGGTCGGTCGCCACAATGCCCAAAGGAATTTTCATCTGTTCGAGTTGACGCCCTCCAACCTGGGTGTTCACATATTTGGCGAGCGCCTCACCACGCAACGCACCCCGATTCAAAATCGGCAGCATCCAGTCGGTGATGTCGGCTTCTTGCATGGTTTCAGCCAAACGGTTGAGCTCGGCGGTGCTTTTGCCACTGGCGTACAAAGCAGCCACCAAGCTCCCTGCCGAGGTGCCGACCACATGACTGGGACGATACCCGGCCTCTTCCAGCACCTGAATCACGCCGAGGTGGGCAAATCCGCGCGCGGCACCTCCACCCAAGGCCAATCCCAATTTAACGACCCTGGGCTCCGGCGCACGAGGTACAGCGATGACCTCGGGTGCCGGTGATTGAACCAAGTTCCCGCACCCCACCAAAGCCATCAGCCCCCACATCAGGCCGAGCCTCCAGCATGTACGTGCAGACCTGTTCACTTTCTGTATTTTCATTGTTCCCTCAAATCTTATTGATAATGATTCGCATTTGAGTTAGACTCACTTCAACAACCATTTGAATCCAACAAACCATGACATTTTCCAAATCTTTTCTCTATCTTGCCTGCTTGGTGGTCACAGCATCGGCTGTGGCGCAGGACAAAGTGCTGAACATCTACTCGGCGCGCCACTATCCCACTGACGAGGTCATGTACAGCGACTTCACCAAAGCGACCGGCATCAAAATCACCCGCGTCGATGCCGACGATGCCGGTATTCTCGCCCGCCTCAAAGCCGAAGGCGCGGCATCGCCTGCCGACGTGATTTTGCTGGTCGATGCCGCCCGCCTGTGGCGAGCCGAAG
>JACCDH010173596.1_pt1 | contig 15409 bp, 7 predicted proteins | sample 7442481 | NCBI WGS metagenome assembly JACCDH01 (sample SAMN15323433, study PRJNA562643) | freshwater metagenome | isolation source: river surface water | place: USA:Blue River Watershed | collected 2017-08-15
ACCTGTTGCTTGTAACGAATCCTCAGCAGATTTTATAGTTAGTTCACCCTATTTTATGAAGCCTTACACCAGAAGATTAGATGATTTTACAGATTACAAAAACCGCAACATCCCTAAAAATAATTAAATGTTAAGCATACTATTTAGTATTTGGTTAGTTTCTACTGCAATTTTAGTTAGTTTTTATCTATTTGTATTTGGGAAATTGGTAAAAGTTAAAAGCATTGGTAAAAATGTTTCACAACCACCTGTATCTGTTGTAGTTTGTAGTAAAAACAATTATAACGGACTACAAAAAATAATTCCTCTTTTACTAAATCAAAAATATAAGGAATTTGAGATTGTGATTGTAAACGACCACTCTACCGATGAAACCGAAAAATTTTTAAACCAAATTCAATCTCCTAAATTACGTGTTGTACATTTTACAAACGATAAAAAATTTGAAGGAAAAAAAGAAGCTTTAAGTTTGGGTATAGAAAAAGCAAAATACGATTGGGTTTTACTAACCGACTCCGATTGTATTCCACAAAGCGACTATTGGATTTTAAGTATGATGAATGCCCAAAACAACCAAAACAACGATGTGGTTTTAGGAATTGGCTATTATGAACAGAAAAACAGCTTATTAAACAAAATCATACAGTACGATACACTTTTAATAGCTATACAATACCTTTCTTTCGCAAAAATAAACCAAGCCTACATGGGCGTTGGGCGAAATATAGCCTATAAAAAAAGTGTGTTTACTACAGTTAATGGCTTTAAAAAACATGAACACATCACCAGTGGCGACGATGATTTATTTATACAAACCTTACCGCAAAGTACCAATGTAGGCATACAATTAGATTTGGCTGGAAGTACGATTTCGGAGGCAAAAAACACTTTTAAAGATTGGTTGAATCAAAAATCACGACATTTAAGCACAGGCTTCCAATACAAAAAATCGCATTTAATATTATTAGGTATCTTTCAACTAAGTATTTTACTTTTTTATCTTACACCCCTATTTTTAATTACTGCAAACTATCTAATTAACTATACAATAGCCATAATTGTTCTTAAATACTTTATCCAAATTCAAATTTTCCACAAAATAAGTTTAAAATTAAAATACAATAGATTTAATCTATTTTTTTTGCCTTTTGAATTTTTGTGGGTACTTTTAGGTTTTGTACAAATGATGTATAAATTAACGTTGAGAAAAAAAACATGGTAGTTCCTGCACCCAATTTATCCGACAGAGCCTTACAAGATTATAAGCTTGTACTTGAAGCATTAAACGAAAAATCGGAAAAAGCTTTTAGTGAATTAATGCACCGATACAAAGATTCCATTTATTATATGCTTTTAAAAATGGTTAATAATAAAGATGATGCAGATGATTTAACTATTGAAGCATTTGGAAAAGCCTTTAGAAAATTACACCAATACACACCAAATTACGCATTTAGCACATGGTTATTTAAAATTGCCACCAATAATTGTATTGATTTTTTAAGAAGAAAAAAAGCCAATACCTTTAGTTTGAGCCAGAATTTCACCAACGACGACAATGATGAAATGCAAATCGATATCAAATCCGAAGCATTAAATCCAGAAGAAACCATCATGAAAGAGCAAAAAATTGACATGATGCGTAAAGTAGTTTCTTCATTAAAACCTCGTTACCGACAATTAGTAGAGTTAAGATATTTCCAAGAATTATCCTACGATGAAATTGCCGAAGAAATGAAAATCCCTCTGGGAACTGTGAAGGCACAATTGTTTAGAGCAAGAGAATTTTTGTTACAAATGATGAACGAACAAGATAGCGAATATTAAATGGAAAATAGTTTGGAGTTTAGTGTGGATATTATTTATAAGTACTTTCCTAAAATTACCGACCAACAAAAAAAACAATTCGAAAAGTTATTCGATTTATACACTTTTTGGAATGCTCAAATTAATGTGATTTCCAGAAAAGATATCGAACAATTGTACCTAAAACATATTCTACACTCCTTAGCTATAGCTAAATACGTTCAATTTCCTGATAATTGTAAAGTGTTAGACATTGGAACAGGCGGAGGGTTTCCAGGAGTACCACTGGCAATTTTATTCCCCAACATACACTTTCATTTGATTGATGGAATTGGAAAAAAAATAAAAGTGGTAGAGGAAGTTGTAAAAGCTTTAGATTTAAAAAATTGTATAGCTGAAAATACGCGTGCCGAAAATGTTAAATTAAAATATCACTACATAGTTTCTCGCGCAGTAACTGCTTTACCTCAATTTAAAGAATGGACTTTTAACAAATTCGAAAAAGACTCTATACCCGGATTTAAAGAAAATGGCTTAATATTTTTAAAAGGAGGTGATTTAACGCAAGAAATTAACGAAGCTAAATTACCAGCCGTGGTAACACCAATTTCAAAGTTTTTCCATGAAGATTTCTTCGAAACTAAAAAAATAGTGTATATCAATTACAATAGCTTGTTTAAAAAAGGAAAGTAATATCCTAAAATTCTGTATTAATGCAATTTAAATTAAGATACTTTAAATATAGCCTTTCAGCTTAAAACAACAACTGCTGTATTTTAGTTCTATCAAAGGGTATTGGTTTTGCTCCTTCTTAATATCATTTGTAATGTTCATATTAAATTCTTTGCGCGAAAACTTTGAGAACTTTCGTAAAATTTTAAACCCAAACTTTTCATTTTTTTTACAAAGTAAATCGAATACTTAAACCGCCTGTACTAGTTGAGTTAGGGAATGAAGTTGCAATATAAGGAGTATTAACAGTTTGCGTATAAAATGCACGCGCAGTTACCTTTTGGCTAATTCTATAATCTGCATTGATATTTATATTTAATATTCTTGCACCTTGTGTTGTGGTAACATCACCATCCACAACCATCATGGTTAAACTACTACTTCGCACACTCACATTAGCCTTAATATCTAAATCGCTTTTTAATTTTTGCCCTCTTACTTTTACCGGTAAAATTAAATCTCGAATAGTATATCCAGATCCTACAACAATCTCCGTCATCGCTTGTTCCACTACAGCCGAGTTACTAAAGTTCAAACCAATTGTTCGGGATTGTTTATACTCTAAAGTACCTAAAACACTGTTTTTAAAACGCATATCAAACTTAATTAACGGACTAAAAGTTTCTTGGATACCTACCGTTGTATTTTGATACATCCATATGGTTTGGAAATTACCTAAATTGTTTAATTCGTCCCCATTTATAAAATTAGGATTGTTTTGATAGCCATTAAAATTAAAGGTAGAGTTATAAGCATGAGAAACGGTAAAACTATCAAAGTACTTTTTAATAAACTCATAATCCATCATACCAGTATAATTTAATCGCCAGTTAGGAATAGGAAATTTACTAAAAGGAGATAAATTTTGTTTTTTAGGATCTCTACCTGTATAAGCCGATAAAAAGGAATACAACAAAACCTCTTCTTGTGTAGAATTATATCCTATTGGAAAACCTGTTACAGGATCTGTACCCGATTGAAACACATTTTCTGCTGCCAATCTTTTGGCAATATCCAATCTGTTATCTTCCATCTCTATAAATGCATCAGATCTTTCTCGAGGCTCTCTTCTTCCAAAAGCAGAAGAAATAGTAAGTACAGAGATAGAAAATTGACCTGTAGAAATAGGGCTAGATTTATTCCATCCACCATTTACATCATCCAATCGGTAAAAATAACTATCTGTAAAAGTTTCGGTACGTTTACCCTCCAAATCAATCCTCATTTTTTTAAACGGCTCCACACTTGCACGCCAGTTAAAATTATTTTGTTTAGTAAAAGCTACCCTGGTATTAATAAACTTATCTCTTGTACTTAACCAATTATTATTGATAGCGTCACCCACAATATCATTTTGCGAACCAAAAACAAAACCCCAACCAGGAGCCATTCGGTTTTGCGTATTCATTCCTAAAATTTCGGATTTTGGATTAAAACCAGGAATAAACGTTCCGTTGTTTTCGGAATATGTAACATTTAAATTTTTAACCATCATCATCAATTTTAAGGAGCCGTCCAAAAAATCCCTAGCTGTAAGGGGATCTTTCTTTTTAATACTATCTGGTTCAGCTCCAGCTTTTAAATTCCTAGGATCCTTAACTTGCGAATTGTTATTTTGAGATATTTTTTTAAGATAAGGGAATTTATTATAAAAATTTATTAGATTTAACTGCGCATTAACTTGTTTGGTATTACTATTTGAGATACTATTCCCCAAGGTATCCATAGATAAAGGTGCTGCTTGCCAATCGTATTTCCCACTGTAACGTAAACTTGTTGTAATAAAATTAGTTAAAGGGAACTTATTAAAAGGTATATTATAATTTAAATTACTGGTTTGAGTATATAGCGTATTTCTACCTAAACTTTTAATATTGTTCCAAACACTATCTTTTTTTTGATCGGTATCCAATCTACCAAAAGGTTCATCGATGAACGCTTGATTTTTAGCAGTAATATCCATTTTTAAAGATTGTGTTAAATCATAATCCATACGATAAGTACGATTAAAGAACCAATTTTTATTAAATACAGGATCTATCAAAATATCATCCCCGGTAACATTTCTAATCATACGTTCCGAAAACATACGATTCATATCCGTTTGAATAGAAACATTTTTAGGTAAATAAAATACATGAAACTCTCTGCCCAACTGTAAATATGGCGAACGTTTTAACTTAGCCATTTTACGTTTATACTCCATTTTTTCATCTTTTAAAACTTTCAATCTATCATTTAATGATTTTATTTCAGTTGAATTTGGATCAAATCTTCTAAGGCTATTTAAACTATCTTTTAACAACTGCTCCTCTGCATCCATTTTAGCCAACTTTTTTTGCTCCATCGAATTTAAAATTGGTGTTTTTATAAAAGGCTCGTATTTACCTGCCTTAGGACGGAAATTGTAGTTTAAAGCACCTTTAAAATTTTTAATACTATTGAGTTCGGTATTTACATCTCTTTGATTCATTTCGGAAAATGCATAGGTTGCATCAAAATTTTCTATACTGTAAATTTTTGGTTTAGCTCCAGGCTTTAAGTTTTTTCTAACATTACTAAAATTTATACTCCTATTTATCAAAACATCAGGCGTAATCAAATTTAATCTTTTACGTACATCCGAGTTTCTATCTAACTTCATCATCTCCACATCTGTATCCAAAGGATTAAATTGTTGATCTTTACGGATACGATTATAACTAAAATACAAAGGCACGCTTAAATTTGTATTTTCTGGAAAAAACTTACCCATTTGGAAATTACCTGTTGCATCAAAATTCCTTATAGTTTGTCGGCTTCTATCGCTAATTTTTTGATCAATCGATCCCCAACCAGGCGTGCTATACCCACCACCAAAAGATAAATTACCCAAATCTGCTAATTGCATATTTACACTACTGGTAGCCGCCCAGCCACTATTGTTATCAAAATCCGATAACCTCAACTCATTCACCCAAAATTCTGCACATCGTTTTTGTCCGCGCGGATTATTATTTCTAACACCAATCATAATAGTGCGCACATTTGCCATAGTGGGATTTCCACGAACATATACATTATTTTTACCATCAGTTCCTTTAAAACGCTGATCTATAGGGATTCCTCTTTCATTTCTTGTCATTTTTAATCCTACAAATGCCTCCTTATAATTAAAATCCATCATGTTAATTTGTTTCCAAATTTGTTGTCGTGCAGTTTCGTTGTTATTGGGACTTAAAAAACTGGAGGATGGGTCTGTAAAGGACATTGGGACTTCATATTCATAATAGTTTTGGTCGAAATCTGTACCAATTCGGATAAAAACCGACATGTTCATATCGTTTAAATTGGCAATAGCATCTCCTATTTGGGAAGCATGTAAATCCATTTTTAATTTATTATAGGATAATAAATCTCTACTTTCCATTTTAAAAATAGCCCTTGCATCTCCACCATCCAAATCGCAAACACGTAATTGCAAAGCTTGTTCATTTTCGAAATTTTGAGATGCTAAATTAAACTGGCGTTGAATATTAGGTGGTTCAATATATCTAACAGGTGTCTTTTTAGAATCCTCCTCCACATTTACTCTACCTAAAGTAAAAACAGTTCCTGTTTGATCAGGAACAGCCTGAGTTTCGTCATACAAAGGATTACGGTATTGCCTCCAATTACTTTGCACTAAGTCCATTGTAGCAAAACGCAAAACCACAGGATCCTGCCAATTTTTAAAAACCATACGCATAAAACGAATCGATTGAAAATCGGTTATTTTACCTACAGTAGTATCTGGTGTGCGAATTGGTATTCTAAACTGATACCAAGAAATATTCTTTGTACCCCCTTCAACGGTAACTTCTGTGTTGTATATTTGGTTAATATAATTTGTTCCAATATCACTTGGTTCTAAATCACTTGGACGTAAACTAATTTTATATTGGTAATAGCTTTCTCCTTCACTTAAAGTATTATCCCTATTAATATCCTCTATATCAGGTAAAATCGAACTTGTACTAATAAAATCTAATCCTGTTTGCTCTTGTGTAGCCGAGTTCCCCTCTAAGCCATTAAATTTTTTATATCTATCAATCACATTTGCCTGCAAATTATCTAACTCTTCACCTCTAAAATATTGATAATCATCCCCAGAAGGATCGTTAGCAATAGCAGAAGGAGGATTAGCTCCAAACCAGTTTAAATAACTTCCAAAAAATGTACGTTCATCCGCATTATTTAAACCATCCAAACCTACATCTTGCGCAGCCCTTGTATTGGGGTCGTTATCAAATGCATTTACAAAATTTAATCTGTTAGATACCCTACCCCAAGATGTTTGATCCACATCTGTTGATCCTGAGGCGTTTAAAGGCAAGCCATTTTCAAACGATCGTCGCCCATCTTTTAAAATATCTTCTGATATATTTCCTAAATGTATATAAAAATCTCCACCATTCATTCCCCCACCAAAAGCACCAATATCCCCATTTTGATCTTCAAAAGGATTCATCATCCAAAACTCTATAAATTCAATATTACGGGTTTCAAAATCTACATTATTCATCGCTCGCATTATACCACCCCATCTGCTCGATGGATCGTTTAATAAACCCGTTTGAGGGTTAATACCTTTGGAAAAAGTACCTCCTGTAGTATCATAATTATATGGTCCTCTTTCTTGTGGGAAGTAAGCTACATCAAAAGTTAATAAAGTAGTAACCTGCCCAATTGCCAAACTACGGTTTGGAAACAATTCCGACTGTTGCACAACACGCTGATAATGATTTGCTTGAATACGAGGATTCTTTCTCATATAATCGGGGGTATTACTATTATTGGCTATAAAAATTGGGTCAATATTATACCATGCTAATTTGGAACGGTTAAAACCATAAGCCAATTCATTAAACAACTGTCCCTCTGGCCACATCCCCGATTGCGTTTGTCCTTGAGGCGTAGAAGCTAAAACCCAAGATAAACGGTTGGCTAAATTGATATTGGTTTGTCCGGCCTCAAACGCATCAATGTAGGATTGTGCTTCACCACTTGTTGCATCCTGAATAGCACGAGGAGATCCTGGAACCAATTGGGCAAACTCACCCGAAAACTGAATTTTAGATTTTTCTTTAGTAGAAATAAAAGGTAATTTATCTACCAACTTAGTTAAATACGGTGATTCATTTGTGTAATTGGTATTTAAACCCCAAACAGTGTTAGAAGTGGGCTCGATACCTTGTTGATTTTTTTGTGTAAGCGGACGTTCTGTTAAATTCATAAACGTACCTCCCACATGGAAATTTTTATTGATTTCGTAATCCAAGTGTGTTCCGAATAAATTTTTCGACATAGATGCGAACATCGAGTTACTTTCCACATCCACCTTTATGGGAGTATTAGAGTTTAAAACACTTTCGTTTAAAATAGTTAACTGCCCGGTTTGGTAGTTCACCCTAAAATCCGTTCCTTCTTGTAATTTTCTTCCTCCAGCAGTAACTGTAACCGCCCCTTCGGGAATACTAAATGAATTTAAGTTGATTATATTACTTTGTGCTTGATATTTTGCCTTAATCACAAATCTGTTTTTATCCGGAAAATCATTAACTGCGCGCCATTTAGGTATATGATATAAACTATCAAAGGCATAATTATCCGCCACAGAATTATCGCCTATCGCAGTGCGCAATGCCTTACCAAAAGGTTTGGTAGAAGGGAAATAAATCCTTCCATTTTCCATTTTGATTGTAACTCCGTTTACAACATCATATCGCCCATCAGGATTAGGATTTAATTGAGGATCTACTTTATCCACACCTAAATATTGCAACCATCTTGTATTTTGGCTAATGCTTCCTGCTGCTGGCAAATAATTAATATTGTTATTGGTTTTAGGATTGTTGTAAAATACATCAATTTCTAAAGTAGAAGCATCCACGCCAGATGTACCCAAGCTATACACGTTTTTCATCATTAAATCCCATAAAGGAATGGAAGTATTATTTACCTGCGTAGATTTTAACATTTTAAGATATAATGCCTCTTTAACTTCCTTGGCATCCGTAGAAAACTCACCCACTTTCCTTGTAGAACCATCACTAGAAACTGTATATTGAAAAGCAACCGCTAATACCTCATCCTCTTCCATTTTTCGGTTTAAGGAAATAAAACCCAATTGTGGATGATAAAAATATTCGTTAGGATTTAATCTTCGGGCATTTTCTATTTTATTAAAATGTATTCCATCTTGCATCCCAAAATTACCTAACAACTCGCCTGATGAATTGTTGTAACTCCTTACATTGGAGTTATTTATCAAATTTTCGTACAAATCATTAGAGTTATTGGATGGATAACGCGCATTAACACTAGGATTTACAGTGCCTTGATAGGGGTTTGCCTCCCCTAAATCTGTAAAAGCAATCACATTTCGCGCATCATTATTGGCACTAATTCCCACATTGGTTATCCAAACTTCTAACTGAGTTATCTGTATTTCGGTAGAAATTACTGGTAAATTACGAAGTGCATTATCGTAATTATCGTAAAAATATTGGGATAAAAAGAAATGTCGGTTATCATCATACTGATCGATTTTAACCTCTTTATTAATGGTTTGTGCTCCTCCAGATAAATTAATGGATTTAGAATCACTTTTTTGTTGTGTTAAAATGGTACTTACTTTTAATTTACCAAATTGCATATTTGCTTTTACACCAAATAAATTCTGACTTCCTTTTATCAAGGTGCTATTTAACGGTAAACTTACATTACCTAATTCGATATTTTTTATAATTTCATCTTCATTCCCTTTATAATTTAATTTCATTTGATTTTCGAAATCAAAAGTAGCCTCGGTGTTATAATTGGTGTTTAAAAACAATTTTTCCCCAATAATACCCTGTACATTTAATTGTATTTTCTGATTAAAATCGATGTTGGTTACCCTTTGATTTTCAACCCTTACCAATGGATTTTCGGTTTTTTGTGAGGTAACACCAAAAGTTAATTCCGCCGAACCTTGTGGTTTAATTTCTACAAAATTACTACCGAATAACGAAACCGAATTGTCCTTATCCATTAAATTACCAATAAAATCTCCGTTTTTATTAGAGTTTTCTTTAGATTTTTCTTTCCAATATTGTTTTTCGGATTGTTTGCTTTTATTTGCCCAAAAGTCTTCAAACGATTGGTCGTCTGCTGGTTTATAACTATCCTCTCCAATTACCTCTTTAACCACATATCTATTGGTAACAGGATCGTACACCACCTCTTTTTTTACTACTGTGGGGTCCTTTAAATCGATAGGATTAGGTGTGCTGTTATTTTGGGCAAACGTTACACGTAAACCCAAAAACAGTACAATTAATAAAATCCTATGTAAACCCTTATTCAATATCTATAATTTTTTCAGCGCCTCTTTTACTAAAGCCTCTACACTTAATTTTGGCTGAGCTTTTAAAATGGCATGTAACACTTTTTCCACGGCAGCTTTTGTAAATCCTAAAGCAACCAGGGCAGATAACGCTTCATCTCTATTCGTATTGTCTAAAAATGTTAAAATGTCAGAAGAAATATTTTCATCCTTGCCTACTTTATCTTTTAAATCCACAATAATACGTTGTGCCGTTTTAATCCCAATACCTTTTATGCCTTTTAATTCGTTTACATTTCCTTGTAAAATGGCTTTGGAAATTTCTTGTGATTGCAAGGAACTTAGCATCATCCGTGCAGTATTTGTGCCCACTCCATTTACGCTAATTAACAATTTAAACATTTCGCGTTCCTCTGCATCAAAAAAACCATATAAAGTATGAGCATCTTCTTTAATGGATAAATAGGTTAAAATTTTGATGTCATTTAAATCCACTAATTTGGAGTAAGTGGTTAAACTTATATGAACATAATAACCAACACCATTGGCTTCCACCACAATATGTGTGGGCGTTTTTTCGGTAATTTTTCCGTTTATATGATTAATCATTTTTTTGTTCTTTTAATTGTGCATCTACCACAGCTAAAGTTGCCATATTTACAATTTCACGCACCGAGCTACCCAATTGTAAAATATGAGTAGATTTTTTCATGCCTAATAAAATAGGTCCAACCACTTCTAATCCAGATATTTCCTGAATTAATTTATAGGCAATATTTCCTGAGGATAAATTAGGGAATATTAAAGTATTAGCTGGCGAATCGCCCAATTTGGTAAATGGAAATTTTTCTTTTAACAACTCGGGATTTAAAGCAAAATTGGCTTGTATCTCTCCATCCACTGTAATTTCAGGATATTCTCTATGTAAAATTTCTATTGCTTTTCTAACGGCATAAGGTTCGTCTTCTTTAGATGAGCCGAAGTTGGAATAACTTAACAAAGCCATTCGTGGCTCCACATTAAATTGTTTTACTGCATCATAAGTTAACTTTGTAATTTCAACCAATTCTTCGGCTGTAGGTTGAACATTTATAGTGATATCAGATAAAAACAACGGACCATTTTTAGTCATGATGATATACATCCCCACTGCCTTTTTAACATTGGGTTGTACGCCAATAATTTCTAAAGATGATTTAATACTATCGCGATATTTACGGGTAACTCCTGTAATCATGGCATCTGCCTCCCCTAATTCCACCATCATCGCTGCGTAATAATTTCTGCTACGCATTTTATTTTCTGCCTCATACAACGTAACACCTCTTCGTTTGCGTTTTTCAAAAAACAAAGCACCGTATTCTTTTCTTTTTTCTAAGGTTTCAAACGAGCGTGTATCAATTATCGAAGTTTTGGGTAAATCCAATAAATACTCTTCAATTAAATCTTCAATTATTTTTCGGTTACCTAATAAAATTGGTTCTGCAACACCATCATCTTTTACCAATTGTGCCGCTTTTAGTACTTTATAGCTATCTGCTTCGGCAAAAACTACTTTTTTAGGTTTCTTTTTTGCACGCGTATTTAATTGTTGCATTAAAGTACTGTTGTGTCCCATTCTTTGTGATAATTGTTCCTTGTAGGCAGTCCAATTTTTAATCGATTTTTTAGCCACACCACTTTCCATAGCAGCTTTTGCTACCGCAGGAGCAACAATGGTTATCAACCTTGGATCCATTGGTTTAGGGATAATATAATCCCTTCCATACACCAAGTTTTTTTCGCCATAAGCTTTATTTACCTCCTCTGGTACAACCTCCTTAGCCAATTCGGCAATAGCTTTTACGCATGCCAATTTCATTTCTTCATTAATTGTTGATGCTTGAACATCTAGTGCTCCTCTAAATAAAAATGGAAATCCTAATACATTATTTACTTGGTTAGGATGATCCGATCTTCCTGTTGCCATGATAATATCCTCACGTGCATCAATTGCCAATTGATAAGCAATTTCGGGATCGGGGTTGGCACAAGCAAACACAATTGGGTTATTTGCCATACTTTTAATCATATCCTGCGATAAAATATTACCCTTGGATAATCCTAAAAACACATCGGCATTTCTAATCGCTTCTTCCAAAGTATTACTTTGTACTTCGTTTGCGAAATATGCTTTTTCTTCACTTAATTTTCCTCTAGAGGGTTTGATTACTCCTTGAGAATCCAGCATCACAATGTTCTCTTTTTTTGCTCCCAAGGATACATATAATTTAGCACAGCTCACTGCACTGGCACCAGCACCGTTCACAACAATCTTAACATCCGATATAGATTTTCCTGCTAATTCCAAAGCGTTTAACAAGGCTGCACTGGTAATAATTGCGGTACCATGTTGGTCGTCGTGCATCACCGGAATATCTAACTCTTCTTTTAATCTTCTTTCAATTTCAAAACATTCTGGTGCCTTAATATCTTCCAAATTAATTCCTCCAAAGGTTGGACTAATTGCCTTAACAGTTGCAACAAACGTTTCTACATCTTTAGCATCAACCTCAATATCAAACACATCAATATCAGCAAAAATTTTAAACAACAAACCTTTTCCTTCCATCACTGGTTTGGAGGCCTCCGGACCAATATCGCCCAAACCTAAAACCGCTGTACCGTTGGATATTACAGCTACTAAGTTTCCTTTAGCTGTATATTTATACACATCCTGTTTATTTTCACTAATGGCAATACAAGGCTCGGCAACACCGGGGGAATATGCTAAGGATAAATCTCTTTGAGTTCTATATGGTTTACTAGGTATTACTTCTATTTTTCCTGGTTTTCCAGAGGAGTGATAATCTAACGCTTCCGACTTTCTAATTTTTGCCATTTTTTATTTTTTAGGATTGTAAAAATAAGTACAAATAACCATTTGATAGAATACTCCACCAATTATTTTTTAAAATATTACAGCTATTTTTCCACAGCACTAAACTAGGGGTAAATTCCTTTAAATAAAAGGAAAAATGATATTAATTCGTTAAAAATACACCTATAATACACTACTAAACTACTGGGGTGGTTTATTTTTAATACTTAATCTCCAAAATTGCATATTTTAAACGCTTTTAATTTTTTTTGCGAAAAAACAAACTTCCTTCGACTTTTCGGCAAACTCTCACAAAAATCCTTGGACTTTTGTGTGAGACGTAACAAAAAAACTAACTCTTAAATAACCAACTCATAATTGGTACTTCTTCCGCCTGAGGGTTCTTTTTGAAGAATTCCTTTATGAATTAATTGGCCATTTTTTGTTTTGATAGATAAAAGCTTTCATTCGATGTACATTTTGCAACAAATAAAAGCCTTATTCTTTGCAAATTTTGCTTTGTATAGGTGATTTATATAGCGTTTTTAAATGAATAAAGAAGAATTTTGACCAAACTAAATTTATTTAAAAGCTTAATTTATAATTTTCTAAATCTCTTTATTCAATTTTTCAGGATTTTGCCTTGTGTCAAATATAGTAACAATATTGATTTGCCTAGAATTGAAGCGATAATATAAAGTAGTTTGTTGTGTTATTACACATCTTCTTAATCCTTTTGATTTTTTGGATTCAGGAAAAATTTTGGGTTGTTTTTTAATTATTTCTATAGAATTATCTAACTCTTAAACAAAATCTGTTTTAACCTTAATATTCCATTCTGAAACTAAATAATCGAAAAGCTTAACTAATTTCTTTTCAGCAGTTTTTGAAATAATAACTTTCCTACTCAATTTATCTGTGTTTTTTGATAAATGAATCGTAATCAGTTACCTCGCCATTTTCAATTTCTTTAATCGCATTTTCAATTTCTTTTTGCTGATTAACAGATAAATCATCCCAAAAATCTACTGATTTTTGTTTTTTGAAAATTTTTTTAATGGACTCAATGATTTTTGGATTATCTGTTTCCAAAAGCATTTTAACCAGTTCTATTTTTTCAGCCTGAATATTCATTACGTTTTATTTATAATCAAAAATATACATTAAAAGCTAAAGTATCAACAAAAACTTTACCTCAACGCATTGTACAACACCTCCACTGTATGGATGGCTTTTCGGCCGGTGCCGTCTTTGATTTGGTGGCGGCAACTGGTTCCTGGTGCGGCAACAATTACGTTTTCGGGCGTTTGGCGAACTGCTGGAAACAATACCAATTCTCCTATTTGCATACTTACATCGTAATGTTCCTTTTCGTAACCAAAACTTCCTGCCATTCCACAACATCCACTTGGAATGATGTGTAAAGTATAATTTTTTGGCAAGGATAACATACGTTTGGTATGCGTTAAACTACTTAAGGCTTTTTGGTGACAATGTCCGTGTAATTTAACCAATTGTTCGTTTTCGGTAAATTGCTCCGAAGTGATATTTCCAGCTAAAATTTCGTTGCTGATAAATTCATCGATAAAAAAGGTATTGCGTGCGATTTTTTGTGCAATTTCATGATCTTTCCCTTTGGTTAAATCCAAATATTCGTCTCTAAAAGTTAAAATCGCACTAGGCTCTATACCAATCATTTGCACCTCATCATTCACTAAATTTCCTAAGATTTTTATGTTAGATAATGCAATTTTTTGCGCCTGTAACAACAAGCCTTTACTAATCCAAGTTCGTCCGCTCTCGTTTACCTGTGGCATCAACACTTCGTAACCCAAACGCGTTAGTAATTTTATTGCAATTTTTCCTTCATGAGTATCGTTGTAATTGGTAAATTCATCGTTAAAAAACACTACTTTTTTGAGTTTTTTATCTGCCTTTTCACCAAAATTCATCGCTTTATTTTGCTTAAACCAATCGGCTAAAGTTTGATTACTTAAATTAGGTAATTCTCTGTTAGGATGCACGCCCATAATTTTTTTAAGCGCTCCACCCGTTACAGCATTGTTAGAGAAAAAGTTATATACCATTGGGATTTTAGAACCCAATTTGTTGGTTGCTGTAACATTAGCAAACATTTTAGAGCGAAAAGGCACGCCGTTTTTTTTGTAATATTGTTGGTAAAATTCGGCTTTTAACTTAGCAATATCTACGTTAGATGGGCACTCGGATTTACAACCTTTACAGCTTAAACACAAATCCATTACCTCCTTAATTTCCTCGCTATCAAATCGGTTTTCCTTTGTGCTGTGCGTTAAAACCTCTCGCATAATGTTTGCACGAGCACGGGTAGTATGTTTTTCGTTTTTAGTAGCCATGTAACTCGGACACATTGTTCCGCCACTTAACTCGCTTTTGCGACAATCGCCACTACCGTTACACAACTCCGCCGAGCGCAATATCCCTTGATTTTCCTCGAAAGAAAAAACCGTTTCGATATCAGGCGTAAATTGGTTAGGTGTGTAACGTAAAAAAGTATCCATTGGCGGCGTATCCACAATTTTATTGGGATTAAAAATATTGTTTGGATCCCATGATTTTTTTACTCGCTTTAACAATTGGTAGTTTTGAGAACCAATCATACGCTCGATAAATTCCCCACGTAA
>JACCDH011768763.1_pt1 | contig 15408 bp, 15 predicted proteins | sample 7442481 | NCBI WGS metagenome assembly JACCDH01 (sample SAMN15323433, study PRJNA562643) | freshwater metagenome | isolation source: river surface water | place: USA:Blue River Watershed | collected 2017-08-15
GGTTGTGACAGCTACGCTGCAACTGCGGACATCAGTGCCAAGTTTTCATCTGTGTCTGGGGCTTCGCTATCAGCTACTGGTGGGCGTTTTGGAGCAGGTGCGATTGCCAGCTCATCGCTACCAAGAAGCCTGACTTTAAGTCGTGGCGTGAGCGTTCCGAGCGGTGCAAAGCTGCGCGTGGCGTTCAGCATGAAGGTGGGCACGGGCTATAGCCTTGGTGGGGTCAGCTCGGGCTTTCCATTGGTAAGTATCAATGGTGGCCACGTAATGGGAATCACAACAGCGGGACAACTTGCCCTAACAATTCAAGCGAGCTCCACGGTTGTTTTGACTTCAAGCGCGATCGTTGCGGATAACGCTTGGCACTGGGTGGAGTTTGAATACTTCATGAACGGAGCCAGCAGTACTACCGCGCTATACATTGATGGTGTCTCTCAAGGTACGGCCACCGCCAACCTGAATCCTGCGGTAGCCGTGACGGCAGTTGGATTCAGTGGGGGATACAACAGCGGTGGCACGCACTATTACGATGACATCATCATCTGGGACGATCAAGGAAGCACGTTCAACAGCTTTCCCCTTGGCCCACGGCGAATTTCTACCCTGGTGCCCAACGCCGATGGCGATCTCGCACAGTTCACACCCAAGACCGGTACCAGCCACTTTGCAATGGTCAACGGAGGTTACACCTCAACCAACTACGTGAGCGACGGCGGCACGGGGAATGTGGACCTGTACAAATTCCCGTCGCTGGCGTACACCCCCACAAGCATTAACGCAGTGGTGGGCAACTACTACGGCCAGAACACTGGGGCAGGTTCTACCAACCTGATTCCCAAGGTCAAAACCTCAGGCACCACAGCCTCGGGCACGACGCTGACCATGTCGGTGGGCGTCAATTCCTTGCTGCAAAACGCCTTTGTCACCGACGCGGGTGGCACAGCTTGGGCTGCTAGTGCGGTGAACGCCATGCAGATCGGCATGGGGGATTGAGATGACGGTCCAATTTACCTACCTCTTTGCGGAGGTGGTGGCCGACTGGACGGGCACTGCTGCCAACGCACAGCACACCTATCTGCACGCGGAGGTGGTGGCGGCCATCAACGCTGGGGCGGCTGCGGCCACCACGATAAGACTGTACGCAGAGGTTATACATGCGGTGGATGCTGTAACGCCCTCAGCCAGAGTACCGATTTTGATCGCTTGCACCTAGATCTAGCAAATTCTTATAAAGATATTTAACCAGCCCCCTGCGATTCCGGGGGGCAATTTGGGAGAGAAATGCATGCCTGAACCAACAAGCTCGGGAGTGGCTAGCGCTGCCGCCGCCTACAAAGCCATTGGCGGTGCCGCGGGAGCTGCTGCAGGGGGAGCCACCCTCGCGGCAATAGTTGTCATGCTCATGACCCCACCCAGATCCATTCGGGAGTGGACGGTTGGTTTGATCAGTACCGTCGTTTCCAGTATCTGTGGAGGAGCCGTCACCGTCGAGTACTTCCAACTCCATCAATGGGCGTTCTCAGCCATTGGTCTATATGCCATGGGGGGCTTGATCTTTGCTTGTGGGCTTCCTGGCTGGGCAATCGTTCGCTGGTTGTTCAATTTCATTGAAGAACGCAGGGATTCCAGTATTGATCAAGTGGCCAAGGACGTGAAGGAGTTTCTGTGATTCCTGCAGAGTTCATCTTGCATCTGACGATCCCTGCGTTGGGGTCTCAGCGTAATTCTGGGGTGCCAGCCAGTATCACGATCGCTCAGGCAGCTCTCGAGTCTGCCTGGGGGGAGTCAGGACTCGCAAGGGCGGGGAACAACCTCTTTGGGATCAAGGCCGACAGCAGATGGCGGGGTGAAACCATGACCTTGACCACACGAGAGTTTATCAAGGGGCAGTGGGTCGTTGTTCCAGCAAAGTGGAGAAAGTACGGCAGTTGGCGGGCCAGCATCGATGACCACGCTGCATTCCTTAAAGCAAATCCACGGTATCAGCCATGTTTTGTGTGTCAGACCACTGAGGCATTTGCGCGTGCGTTACTTAAGGCTGGGTATGCAACCGATCCATTTTATGCCGACAAACTCCTTGGCCTGATCAATCAGCACAAGCTTCTGGATTTGGATCAGGAGAAGAAATGAATTGGTTGAATCGACTCCTCATCGCTAATTGGCGAATTGCACTCGTGCCCATGGTGTTGCTGGGTGTTTGGCTCAGCGGCGTGTGGGAGGGGGAGGTGCGCACTCAACGGGCGTGGGACGCCGAGCGGCATCAGTCAGAGCTCGTTCTTATCCGACAGGAGCAGAAGTCGGCCGATATCAAACGCTCACAGGAACAAGTCAATCATGAAATCTCTAACGAATTCAGTCAACGATCCGAAAAGATGGATGCTGATTGGCGCTCTGGCGGTTCTTTCAGGGTGCGCAGTAACTCCAACGAAAGCGACGAACATCTGCCCTCAATTTCCCCATATCCCACCAGAGCTGATGGAGCCGCCTCCCACTCTGTACCTGATACCAGTCGACATGAGGTAGCGATGAATTGTGACCAGCTTGTGCAGGATGCTGCCAGGACAACTCTTATGCTAGTTGAGCTGCAGCGCTGGTATTCAAAGCAGGCAGAACTCCTGAAATGACTGGATGATCACCCCCCGATTGGCCATTTTGGCTGTCGGGGGGATTTTTTTATTTCAGGGCCGCTCGCACCTTTTCGGCCAACTCAACGAATTGCCGGTCATTGCCTGACTTGCTGGCCAACATGACAAGAACTGCCTCTATGGCCGATTTGACTGTTGGATTTGAGGTGGCATCCTTACGCATTGCCACTCGACTTGTCTCTTCCTTCGCAAGTTTGATGAGACCGCTGATAGTTGATGTTCTTGTCATCTTTTGCCTTTCTCTTACAGATTGTTTTTGGTGTCAGCCTCGATTAATGGATGCGCATCAAAGGTTTGAATATGTACCCCTGTTGGCCTTCATCTCCATCTAGATCGTCTGACTAGATTTTTTTCTCAGCAAGGCTCACCCTCTGAGCCTGTATGAGCCTAGATTCAAAGCAAACGACCCTGCGAGTTGGGCGTTTGGCTAGGTGGCAACGAAACTTTTTTATATTGACAGTTGATTGTGACAGTAATAACTGTTACAATAATCCAAATTGCTCTCCCAAGCCATGTACACAAAGATCTTTTCCTTAGATGAGTTGAGCCAGTTGACGGACTTCCCAAAAAGGACGATTCGTTACTACATCCAACTCGGGCTAATTGACAGGCCTATTGGAGAAACGAAGGCAGCCCATTACGTTGATACCCATCTGGATCAACTCCTAAGAGTGAAAAAACTGTCAGATGCCAAGGTTTCTTTGGAGCGAATTAGGCAAGTGATGGGGGGGGAGGCAGAGGCTCCACCGCCTAACGAGAGAAAGCCTGGATCGGTGGAGGTCAAAACGCACCTCTATGTGATGCCGGGAGTAGAGATACAGATTTCTGCACAGGAGGCAGGCATGAGTCCAGAACAAATTCGAATGCTTCTCAAGGAAGTGATGGCAGTTGCACAACGAGTGGTAAAGAAAGACAACAGCGATGGCTGATGGTGGGCCGTGTTCATTTAGGTAAGCATGCGCTGGCCTTGTAGATGTGAAGCATGTTTACCGGTAGTACTTGTGGCCCTGAAACTTTTGGCAAGTTCTACCGACCTCCGCACCGCGAAACGAGGGGACGCGGAATCTACATATCCCCTCAACTAACAAAATCTTGCTGGAGAAGCATATGTCAACAAGTATTGGAATGGAAAATGAATTTGGCCAAAGCGTTTCCCTCAAATCAGTTCACCTTGAGGGACGGCTTGAAGGTCTTCTGCTTTCAATGCTTGTTAGACAGAGATATCTGAATGATTCAGAGGAAACTATTGAAGTCAGTTACACCTTTCCAGCCGGATGGGGCGTAAATCTGATGGGTTTCAGTGTGGAACTCAATGGAAAGCGGATGGAGGCAGTTGCTCTACCTAAGAAGAAGGCAGAACATAGGTACGAGAAGGCGATTTCAAGCGGGGATACACCAGTGATGCTGGAAAAGTCACCTCTTGGGCTTTATACAGCCAACTTGGGAAACCTTAAGCCAGGGGAAGAGGCCGAAATCATCATTGAATATGCTCAACTCCTTCGATTTGAGAATGGGCGCGTGCGTATCACTGTACCAACAGTGATTGGCCAGCGTTATGGAGACGAAGTACTTCAGGGGCACATTGCCCCTCATCAGACAGTCCAATCTGACTTATTGATTGAGTATCCATTCACAGCAAGGCTTGATGTCCTTGGACAGATGGCTAAAGGATCAATTGACTGCCCCAGTCACAAAGTTGAAATGGAACGGTTCGAGGGAGGAATACGCTTGCAGTTGGTCGAAGGAGGCCTACTTGACCGCGACTTCATTGTGACAATAGAAAATCTTGAAGGGGAATCTTACGCTTGCGCTAGCGAAGATGATGGGGACTATGCAGTCGTGGCAAGTTTTTGTCCGAAACTGGAAGCGAAGGAGCCTTCACCCCTAGGACTTAAGATTCTTGTCGATTGCTCTGGGTCAATGCAAGGCGACAGCATCGAGCAGGCTCAAGAAGCAATGCACGAATTGATTCTCAGACTGAGTGAGCGGGACTTGGTCTCATACAGCAAGTTCGGATCGAATGTTGTTCATACATCCAACCAACTCGAGAGTTGTACTCCTCGATACATCAAGAATGTGCTTGCAAGGGCCGTTCACGAAACTGCTGCTGACCTAGGAGGGACTGAGTTGAATCAGGCTCTTTCATCGACATTCAAAATCAGTTTCACAAAGGCCTATACAGAGGGGTGCGATCTCTTGCTGATCACTGATGGCGATGTGTGGGAAATCGAAGAAATCGTAAAGCAAGCCAAGATCAGCAATCACCGAATCTTTGCAATCGGGGTGGGAAGCGCTCCCGCTGAAAGCTTGCTAAGGGAATTGGCAGAGCAAACAGGCGGTGCATGCGACTTAGTAACGCCTTCCGAGAGCATTGCAGAAGCCTTATTGAGGATGATGCAAAGAATCCGCGCTTCTAGAACCAACTCAATCTCAATCGAATGGGATGGAGAAGTATTGTGGCAATCAAAACTACCTAAGCAAATCTTTTCGGAGGAAACAATCCATGTGCATGCCCGGTTGAAGGACAGGCCGACAAAAGCCCCCACACTGAAGTGGACGGTTGAAGGCCAAATAAAGAACGAGTCAGCACCCTCGATTGAATGGAGTTCAGCGAGATTATTGCCTCGGATAGTGGCGGGTGTAGAGATTGCGAGTTTGAATGATCAGAAAGTCGCGGAAGAACTTGCATTGAAATATCAGTTGGCAAGCAATTACACCAACCTGATTCTTGTTCATATCCGCGACGAAGAAGACAAGGCGCAGGGTCTTCCCACTTTGCAGAAAGTTAAACAGATGCAGGCTGCAGGTTGGGGGGGAGTGGGTACGGCCCAGAGATCTGGAGTAATTTATGCCTGCATGAGCGCATCAGTCATGGATTCTGCCCAACCTGATTACGGAAGCATGGCTGTTCCAAGCGTTTGGCGTACAAACCGTGCTCAGGCTTCCGCTCAAGTAGATAAGTTGGCAAATGGAGGATTAGATGATTATGAGATACCAGCATTTTTAAGAAAGCAAGATGAAGTCGCTAAAAAGTCCTTAAGCGGTAGGGAAGGCCATTCGAGTCCTGAAGACATTCTGAAAAAATTCAACCATCTCACGGTGACCACTAATAAGTTCAGTGAAATTGTTGCTGCACTTCAATCGGACGTTTCTTCTGATGATGAAATGGAAGTTTTAAGACAACTTGTAGATGCAGGCTATGACCTTGAGCAAATCTGGGCTTGCTTGATCCGTTGGATAGCCAATAATGTTCAGTGTTCAACTGCACTCACCAGGCATTCTTTACGAATTTTGAACGAAGTATTGACGAGGTTTTCTGACGGGAACAGTTCTGTAATTGAAAGTGGGTTTTCAAATGCATTCCCCCAAATTTCTTCTAGTGCTTGGGGATATGTTGATGATCGAAAGGGTGGATCAATCCTGAATCGCATCAAAAACTTGATTTCTGGAGGCTAACCAGATCTAACCGTTAGATTCGCCTATCAGGATCAGTTGGCGCTCAAGGTCAAATGCAGATTGAAATACTTTTAAAACGCTCTCATTCGTGACACAGATTCTTACTAGTTCAATGCGAGTAAGTGTTTGCGAGTAGACGCAGAGCGTTTTGGCAATGATCCTGGCTGCCAGTATCAAGGGGAATTTATAGACCCCTGTGCCGATAGCTGGCATTGCCAGGCTACGAACACTACTGTCACGTGCTGTATTTAGCATTGATGAGACTGCAAACGCGAGATATCTTTCTGGTTCAGTATTGTTGATGTAATGAGCTGCTCGTAAATGGATGATCCACGGATTGGGTAAATCAAATCCTGGCGTGATCAAGGCAGAACCGAGTTCCAAAGGCGCAAAGGGTTTGCAGTACTCCTCCAATGCAGGACCTGCTGCGGTGTGAATCGCGCCAGCTACACCCGAACCCATCCGCAAATTTGCATTAGCCGAGTTGACTATTGCATCGACGTCTGGTTGCTTGGTGATGTCACCTATCACTACTTGAATATCCATGGTAACTTACTCCAGAAAGACTTGCTGGCGCAGATCACGCTTCAGCGAGTACGTAAATCGATTCCACTCCTGGTCATCTTCCGGACCGCATATGGTTTTGTTCCTTTGAGCGACAAATTGACGTTCAATTACGAGTGTGTTCTGATCAATCCGATACGAGGAAGAGTAGGTGATCGAATCGGACTTGAATTGCGCGTCTCTGGGTATCCTGGAAATTCGCGCACTTGCAGGGAGGATGATCTCGATTTGTTCCATGTGCGCTGAGGAACCACAAGGAATCGGGAATCTTCGTGCTTCGGGGGCTTTCGATGACGCATAACTCATCATCTTCCCGTACGAAAGTCCCACGGGCACCATCATTGCTGCTACCCCAGGAAGATTTACTATTGGATCCAGTGTGAAGTCTGACTTGACTATCCAGGGCGTCTCCAGTTCCTGAGGGTCTGGATGACGAATTTTTCCCGTCCCCGTCTCATTGAACTTTGCAAGTGCACGGGATACAACTTCATGCTCTGGTGTGTTCTTGCTCTGGAAGAAATTTTGTCTGGACAGGACTTCGAAATATCCCTGATGTTTGACCTCACTGTTCCCCTGGACTCTTCCATCTTCAAGCACGATTAGTTTTACCTTCGCTACAGATCTGTCAACATCCCCGTTGTCCGCAGGTGTTCGCATTACTTTCCCGCTCGCTGCAAGGACAACCGGTTTATCTTTGAGTCCTGACGGCAGGACGCCCATTGGGGTGAATTTGGACGTGGAATCCAGAAACAAGTCCATGGATGGGATGTATGTGATCACATGATCAAAAACGCTTGACACCGGAGTCGCAGGCAGAAGATATGCTCGTTCTGCATTGATCAATGCAGGGGTGCTTTCGATCCCGACTGAACGCAGCATCGCCTCAAGAAGGGTGACGTGGTCCTTGCAGTCACCGTATCTGTTTTTGAGAATGCTGGCGGCGGAGTGTGGAACATAACCTCCCGACCCTGCATAGACGCCCAGATAGCGGATGTTTTTGGCAACCCAGTTGTAAATCTTTCGTGTCCTTTCTGTTGGGTCGGTCGAGGAACCGACCAATTCGCGAGCGAGTGCTGAAATTTCGGGTGTTTCACTGGTTTTTGGCAGAGCTCGTGCCTGATAGGCCTGTCCAATCTCGGAATAGCTTTTAAAGCTACTGGCAGAGAAATGTGGGGCAAAGTCAGAGAGATTCACCATCCAGGCTTCCTTGGGGAAGGCCGTGTCCTGTGTGAATGTGAATTTGTACGAGACAGGGACAGTTATTCTTGACTTCTCGGCAGGCTCCTTGCCGCCTGACATCCCTCGTGCGTCAACTCTAATGTCGATGGACGGATCGTGAGAGAAACTGATCTCCACTTGCTTGAATTTCCTGTGGGGTGAGTAGTACTGGGACCATTCGAATTGATTGGGGAAGTCTGGTGTGTGCTGAATGGATTCAGCCTTGTAGTAGGTCCTGCTACCTACCCGAAGGTTTGGAAAGATGATGACTTTGACCTTGGATTCGCTGTAGATGCTGTCACCGTTTTCATCGTGATCATCCTGCGTCCTGATGGTTTCAGGTCGAACATAGTCGATGCTTCCATCGGGCTGAATCGTGTAAGCCTTGATGACTCGAACTTTCTCGTGGGCACTGTTGTAGGAAATCTTTTGTTCGCCCAAAACGGAAATCCCTTGGTCTGTCTCGACCTTGTTGACTACCTCGATACGCTGTCTGACTTTCCAGTTCTTGAAGACGTGAATTTCCGTGATTTCCTTTTCCGTCGAAATGGATGGCGAGTATTCGGCGAGTACGAATGAACTCGTTAAAAGACAGAAGATTCCTACGAAAAAGCTTTTCATATCAGGCCCACTCAGACAAGAATTCATGGACGATTACTCCGTTTCTGACCACTGCATAACCCTTTACCACCTTGGTCGGGCTACTGAATTCATGGCGATTGCAATCAATAGAGTATCCAGGAGTGGCAAAGCTCCACAGCACATCACCTGGACGGAGATGTAATCGTAATTTCCGCCAACCGAGATTCAAGTGACCAAAGGGCAATAAAGGAACCCTGCCCAGGGGATCATGAACGATTGATCTGGATTCGATATCCGGTGGGTTCACAACTTCAATGAGCGTATCTTTGGTGCTCTTGAATGGAGGCGGTTCCTCCAGGATCGGACTCGACTGTCGGCCTTTTACGAATTCCTTGACCAGAACTGCAAAGGCGATCGGCCAGATTGCAATGATCAGGATCCCGAAAGCGCAATCTATGAAGAGTTGGCGTCGCTTCTCCGGAAGAGGCTTCTCTTGCTCAATGGTCGCCATAACCTGCTGGACCCACTCACTTCGAGTGTCCTTACGAAATGCCTTTACTAGCAAGCGCCCAATGGCGATCAAGACAATTCCGAGAAAAATGTACCCCAGGAGCCACTTCCAAATCTCAGGACTCATTTCCATTCGTCCGGTCGTTTGGAGGCAAGTAGTCTGGCCAATAGCGCGAAGAGCATGATTTACCTCCCCAAAGTCAGATATGCACCAACTCGATATCCTTGAGTCGAGTTAGGGTCTGCAAGGCCGTTGTCGACGATTCGCTCTGAAATAAGGATCCCCCTCTCGAACCTTAGGAATAGATCCTTTTCGTAAGTACTGGCGTAGCCCCCGTGCACATATTCAAGTAGTCCCCCCATGGGGCAGCGCAATTCCCCCGTGTACCAATGAGCAAACACACCATCGGGGAAATCGGGGAAAAGATCACCCAGTCCAATTTCAACCGTGCCTGTTGGCGTAGCTTTGTAGCCAAGAAGTCTGACCAGGTAGAGGTGTTTGTTCTCAATGGTCCATGTGCCTACATACCCGCGCCAAAGGGCGGAGGAGGGGGCTTCTAGTTCAAAGTCCTGGCGTACCGTATTCAGGTAGTACCCCAGCGGTTCGGAGCAAAGGCATAGTTCCTCCCCCCTGAAGTGCATTCGCTCTGAAATTTGTGCAGTCATGATGTCTTCTCTCCAGCGTCAGGGAGAGTGTTTCAAACCTCAGGCTCAGGGCATGAGCCAACTCGTAAATTTGTTAGGACTGGACACTGTATAAAAAAACTGTTGTTTGGGCTCATCTGATTAGCTCCACTCTCATCAGACTTTGAGCCTGACAAATTAATGGTTATGAGCCACATGAGACATCACGAAACCCGCGAATCCTGGTTGCTAGCAGCCGTTGCCTTGATTCGCCCCATTTTTGAGGCTAAGCAACATCAAATTCCAATAGATGTCATGGTCTCCTGCGGGTTTGCGAGTACCGGCACCAGAAGCCATCACATAGGTCAGTGTTGGTCGCGCAAAAGTAGTACCAACTTAAAGAATCAGATATTCATATCGCCAACGCTTTTTGAGCCTGTGGAAGTGCTAGATACGTTGATGCATGAGCTTGTTCACGCAGTAGATGATTGCCAAAACAAGCACGGAAAGGAGTTCAAAAAGATAGCCCTTAGCTTGGGAATGAAGGGGCCTATGCGAAGTGCTGCAGCTGGGGCGGAGTTGAAGAAGATGCTTGAGGAAATGGCAAATCTATTGGGGCCATATCCTCATGGAGGGTTGAGGGTAATTCATCGAAAGGTGTCCAGCAGAGCAAGAGCTCGAGCTCAGTGCCCTGATTGTGGGTACCAAGTTCCCATGTACAGAAAATTTTTGAACTTCGGTCCCCCCCTATGCCCCAAGGATCGCATTGAAATGACTCCCATAGGCGACTGGGAGGCGGCATGATTGTCGGCTTAATACTAATACAGTCCCTTCAGCTACTGAGTTATCTTCCCACTTTGGATGTGAACCTGTCGCTAAAACCGATTACGAGTCGATCACCAGAACCATTGCGCACAAAAATGGAAACTAAATATTTATTAATCGACTATGGTTCAGTCGTGAAGCACAGGCAACCAAATAAGTGGGAAAGATTAGTCCTGGCCTTGAAGAAGTCAGGGGATTTGTCGGAATAATTGTCAGAATTGGACGAATCATGAGTGAAATAGACCGCCTCTACAGTTACAAGACTCTTCTCACAGGTCGCAGGGCAGTTCCACGCGATGAAATCCTCCACAAGATGGAAATTTCACTGGCTACCTTTAAGCGAGATCTAGCGAAGTTGCGTGACCGCTTGAACATCCCAGTTGTCTTTGATAAGGACTTAGGGGGATACAGGTTAGAGGTACACGATTCGAGAACTGAGTTGCCTGGTTTGTGGTTCAGTCAAGAAGAAGTGCTGGCATTGTTAACGATTCAAAACATGATCGACCAACTTGAACCAGGGGTCCTTGGGCCAAAGTTAAAGCCATTACAGAGTCGATTGAGCAGCATGATGGCAAGTCAAGGCTTAGACACACAAACTCTCGTCCGTAGGGTCAAGTTGGTGCATGCTGGTAAACGCAGACTGAAACTGAAATGCTTCGAAATGATTGCTAAGGCAACCATTGAAAGGAAGCGAATTCTGGTTACGCATTTCAACCGTCAGAATGGCAAAGTAGTTGATAGAGTCATATCGCCGCAACAGTTAGTTCACTACAGAGATAACTGGTATGTGGATGCATGGTGTCATCTGCGAAATGGATTGAGAAATTTTGCGATTGATGCAATTAAAGAATGCGAAATACTAGACGAAGAATCGTTTGAAGTTGAGGCTTCAAAAATCAAAGACGAAGTAGAAAGCGGTTATGGGATTTTTGGTGGACAAGCAACAGAATGGGCCGTTTTGAAATTTACCCCAAGCAAGTCACGTTGGATTTCACGTGAGGAATGGCATCCTGAGCAGAAAAGTCATACCGAACAAGATGGTAGTTATATCTTGCAGATTCCCTATTCCGATACCCGTGAATTGATTGCAGACATATTGCGGCACGGTGCTGATGTTGAAGTTATTTCGCCAAGTGCACTGAGGCATGAACTTTTGACAGTCATTCAAAAATTAAGAAATCGCTATGAGAACTACTCATGAACTATCTGAAATGTTAATTTGCATTGGAACGCGGAAAATTTTCAATTAAGCATAGAGATAAAATTATTTTTATGTTTGATCAAATCGTTTCAGTGTATTTACATACGGACACATACTCAAGGATATAAAGTGATCGATTTGGTTGGGCTAATATTTAATAGCAAACAGTTCGGATACTGTAAGGTGGTTTCGCAGAATAATCGACATGTTCAGGTTCGATTCTGTGGAACTGACCGCGAGGTTCAATACACGTTGGAAGCTATCCTTCGAGGAAAAGATTTTCAATGGAAACCTCTGCCTATTGGACTACATTGCTTAGTAGACGGGCGTGGGGAATGCGCCATCTTGCAATCTCCATTTGGACCTTCTGAGAGTAGTCAAGTACACGAATATGTGGTTGAGTTTCCTTCCGAAGGGCATTCCACTGCATCGCTAAATGAGCGTGAACTTTGGCCTATCCCCGGAAGTCTCACGGAAACTCCTCAAACAAAGCTCGCAGCATTTCAGTTGGATCATTGGGTTAATTTTCGAACCCGAGATGGGTTGTTGAATGCGTTGACTCGACTTCATCAAGAAACTGCAGGTATACGAGCAATGGCTGCTAGTCGGATCGAATTGTTGGCGCATCAGGCTTCTGTAATTGGAACAGTCATTGATGATGCACGGTGGCGATACATTTTGGCCGATGAAGTTGGACTTGGAAAAACAGTAGAGGCTGGTGTAATCATTCAAGAGTTGATAGCGGAGAATCCTCAAGCACGTATCCTGATACTTACTCCGGGACCACTATCTCGGCAGTGGCTCTGTGAAATGCATCTGTCTTTCGGTGGCAGAGAGTTCAAATTGGCAGATCTTCACGATACACAAAAGGCGAATTGGGCCGCATGGAGTCGAGCAATTTGCTCGATCAAACTAGCTTCGCAGTTGCATAAAACTCGCATACTTGAGCAAAGATGGGATCTAGTCGTAGTAGATGAAGGGCATCGTTTATTGTGGAATCAGGCCCACTACAACTTTGTTAAAGAGTTGAGTATTCAGTCTGAGGGGATTCTTATTCTGAGTGCTGTGCCTGCTCGAGAAAGATCAACGGAGTTATTGAAACTACTTCAGTTAATTGATCCTAAGGCTTACGCAGATAAGTCATCACTAGCAACTCACTTTGAAGAAGTCTACCGTGAACAACCGCTTATTGGTCGACGACTACGAATTCTTCAAAGTCGATTAAGTAATTCTGAGGGGAAAATATCGGACGTTCAAAACGCAGCAAGACGACTCCTTGAAGTTCCTCTTCTGGCGATGGATATCGACTTGCAAGCAACATTGGAGCGTGTTGTATCAGAAGATGACAGAAATGTTGTGGAGCAACAATGTCAGGGACTTATGCGGGAGGTGGCCTCTCGATATCGAATAAGTCGACGCATACTAAAAAATCGACGCGCTCAATTGATGGATCAGGCGTTACTTAAAGGTGTTGAAAGGCAATTGGAGGTGGCTTGGTATGAACCCGGCCCACTTGAATCTAGTGCTCATAATTTGTTGGTTCAGTTATTTGGTCAATTGAAGGATTCTGATGCCCAAAGTAATGCGTTGCAGGTCCTGTTTCACAAGGCCATAACATCTCTATGTGACCCAGTTGCCCTAATGGAAATTGCTGTAGCACTTAGAGATGCCACTGAACAAAATGAAAACGTAGAGTTAGATTTGGATCCTTCTGCTGTTTTGGACTATGACGAACATGAGCAATTATTAAACGATGCCTGCTCAGTTCTTGCGCCCAAACTGGATGTAGGTCTGATTGAAAGATTAATTACTTACGCGCAGGCTTGGATTTCCGCATCAGATGTACCGCCACGGATTACCCGGTTGATAAATGCACTTGATGCGCTCTTAAAACAGGAGAACGCAAAAGTGGTTGTTTTTGCTGGCACTCTGGGGGCAGCAGAATTAGTTGTTGACCAACTGAAAATCAAGTACGGCAAAGCATTTGTATCTGAATTTAGGCATGATCTTGACGACAACTTAAAGGAAGATGAAGTAACTAAGTTTCGGAGAAATCCAGACTGCAAAATTTTGGTGTGCGATGAGTCAGGTGGAGAAGGTCGAAATTTTCAGTTCGCTACAGCATTAGTCCACTATGACTTGCCTTGGTCGGTGTCAGCAGTAGAACAGCGTATCGGTAGACTAGACCGAATTGGTCGCGAAAACTCAGTTATCAGTGTCGTGATTGCGGCCAAGCATTCGGTCGAAGCGGATTGGCTCAAGTGTCTGACTGAGGGATTCAAAGTTTTTGAACAATCAATCTCTGGTTTGGAATTCGTGCTCCGAGAGACTGAACATCAAGTGGTTGAACGTGTCATGCAAGATGGCCCTGGACAAATCCAAATGATGATTGCACAAGTGCAAGAGACTTGCGTGAAGGAACGGGCTTCGGATGAGGCTGATGCATTGACCGACATCGCCTCCTTCAATCGTAGTCTTCGACGAAGTTCAGAGGCAAGTAAGACCGCAGATGCACGCATCGAGGAATTTTTTCCTCGCTATATGCGCACTATTGGCGTGGGCCAGGTTGCTAATCGTGTAACGGACAAGCGAGATCTAAATCTACGTATTTGGCGCTTAAGACCAGAGGATGTGACCCAGGTTCAACTACCTGGTATTCACCGTAACCATGACGGACAACTCGGGGATCACTTTGGAACATTTTTACGAAGTGTTGCTCGTGATCGACCTGATTTGGAGTTTTTCGCGTCTGGCAACGGCTTGTTCGAAGCCGTATGTTCTGTTGCTCAGCAACATATCACTGGGCGAACCTTTGCGGTCGAGGTGCAGAATGACTCTCTGGCTCCCAGCACCTATGTACTAAGCACTTGGAAAATATGTCCTAACCACATTGATGGAGAGGAGAAGCACCTTGGTCGAGCAGTCCGACACCTATACGGCAGAAGGGTCCGGGTTATGGCGGACATCGCTACAGGTGAATTTGTTGACTCAGGTTTGCTGCGAGGATTTGAGTCTTACTTGTTTGCAGAAGAATCTTCTGTGTTTGATTTACGTGACAAAGGATCTGCCGTCATAGATGGTTCGCAATCGAGTTGGGCAACAATGATCAACTCATTAACAAATGCAGCCAAATTAAGAGCCCCTGTCGAAAATAATAAGGCCTATGGAGGTGAAGATCAGGATTTTTATGATCACATCAACCGAGAAATCATGCAACTAAAACAATGGGGTCGTGGCGACAGCAGTGAATTAATTGCCGCTCTGAAAGATTGTCTCAACAGTGTAAAAAATTCTAAGGTTATTTTGGATTCAATCGGCGTAGTTCGAATTTTGGAAAAAACTGATGACGCCACTACTGTATCTTGAGCAACTGATACGTTATGGTCATGTTGATGCTGAAGATCTCCCTAGTTCCAGTAAAACCTGGGGCCTTCAGCATGTTGTGTCGCGACTTGCTGCTTCGCTCAAAAAAGCAAATTTTGGGCTTGATCAGGCAGTTTTATTGCGCCAATGCATTCGTCACCTTGAGCCAGGGCAGAGGATCGTTGTAGCACAAGTTGCACCTAGTGTTTTGCAGCACTTTGCAGCAGTTGGTCTGAATTTTGGTATCGATGGGAGTGTTGAAGCTACACCCTATTCGCCTTCTTGGCTGGAAACTGTTGGTCCTAAGGGCGCTGATGTTCCTGCAATGCAACAAGTCGTGGATGACCAACCGATTCCTGGAGAGGCTTGGCTTGATTCCAATCTCGGAAAATCAGACTGGCGTTCACAGGCCCAACGGGA
>JACCDH010311847.1_pt1 | contig 15406 bp, 14 predicted proteins | sample 7442481 | NCBI WGS metagenome assembly JACCDH01 (sample SAMN15323433, study PRJNA562643) | freshwater metagenome | isolation source: river surface water | place: USA:Blue River Watershed | collected 2017-08-15
ATCATGCCCATCGCGGGCGCTAGTTCCTGCGCATAGGCGAAGAAGTCGCGTGCATGATCGTAACGGCTCTTGAGCTCTGCCAGTTCGCGCAACAAGGCATCTTTCATCAGGGGCGCATCAAGTCCGTCTACCCAGAGGCGCACGGCCTTGGCGATAAAATTGTCGTTGTAATCCCGATCCTCCAGCACCACCATCCAGCGGTCGTTGTAGCGGACGACACGCCCGACTTCGATCATCTCGTCAATCAGATCGGTCAGTCGCGTAGGAGAATCCGAGAGCGCCTCTCGAGCCGTTTCGAAGGCGCTTTTGAATTCCGGGATCGTGCTCTTTGAGAGAACGACAAGGAAAGTGCCTCCAAAAACGATGAGGATTGCGGGGATATCGATAAACTGCAGAAAATTACCGCCGGTGGCGATCGCAATCAGCAGCAGCGCGCCGCCGACACCGATAATACTTCCACTCTGTATGCGAGGCTTGCTCATGGATGATGTAGTAAGCAGTAAAGCGTTGCCTGCGTCATGCCGAACGCAGACGGTATTTGTCTATTTTCTCGATAAGTGTCGTACGCTGCAAATTCAGCAGCCGGGCAGTCTTCGATACATTGCCTGCTGAACGATCGAGCGCCTGTTCGATGAATGCGCGCTCGATCTGCGCCATCTTCTCTTTCAGCGAAAGCCCCTCGGGCGGCAGTACCGGTCCGCCCTGCGCGAGCATGATGATATCTTCTACATGATTGCGCTCCTCTGACGGCGCGGACACATTGCCCGGCTCAACCAGCGCAAACATCTGGAGTACATCAGCGGACTCCTGCCCTGCTTCCTGCATGACCGGATTCGAAGGCGCAGGTGCCTCTTCACCAGCCCGCTCCTGCTGGAGTTTCTGCAGGCCTTTGGGCAACATACCCGATGGCACGATCGATAAGGTCAGATATTGGCCGGCAAACAGCGTCGAAAACCGATGGACCAGGTTCGACAGCTCGCGCACATTGCCCGGCCAGTCATAAGCTTTGAGTGCATCGAGGAATTCAGGGGAGAAGCTGATCGATGTGCCCTTGTGTGCAAATTTATCTGAATAGTGCTTCAGCAGTAAAGGAATATCATCGCCGCGCTCGCGCAGCGGCGGCGTGCGCACTGGCAGCACGTTCAAGCGGTAATACAAGTCTTCGCGGAACCTGCCTGCCGCGATTTCCTCTTCCAGATCGCGGTGAGTCGCGGCGATCACACGTACATCGACTTCTACTGGGCGCGATGATCCGACCGGATCGACCATACGCTCCTGCAGAACACGCAAAAGTTTCACCTGCATATCGAGCGACAAGTCGCCAATCTCGTCCAGGAACAGCGTGCCACCATGAGCCAGCTCGAAGCGTCCGACGCGATCTGCGAGGGCACCAGTAAAAGCGCCCTTGCGATGCCCGAAGAGCTCGCTTTCCATCAGTTCTTTGGGAATGGCCGCGCAGTTCAGCGGAACAAAGTTCGCTTCTGCACGCGGAGACTGGAAATGAAGTGCTTGTGCGACGAGCTCTTTACCCGTGCCGGACTCACCATTGATCAGCACCGTCGCTGTCGAGTCGGCAATCGTCTCGATCAGCTTGCGTATCTCTCGCATCGGCGGGCTGTTGCCAATGATGGGATTCGGCTGTCGCATCAGGTTGAGGTCCTTGGAGGTTGTTTATCGGTGCGCTGCGCAAAAACCGGGCTCTCGATCGGCAAGAAGATAAGCCCACAGTTCTCCAATGTTTCCTGATTGAAACATAACCATACAAGTCTGTCAACGTTCGATCAGCGCCAGAAAATAGATTTTTTTATTATCAATTCAATAATCAGAAAGTCGCGCAAATGCCCCCTTTGTCGAATGCATTGAGGAGCGCGAGAATTTGGCGAGATAATGGGCTGGTGCGCTCAACAGCGGTACACACTACATAAAAAATATCGGAGACCAACCGGCATGGATCCCAAGGCACTCAAAGCACTGCAATGGAAAGTATTCGAGAACGTCGCTGCAGCACAGCTGGTACCGCTGATGCGCATCGGCGACGAGCTGAAGCTTTTCACCACGCTGGCTGATTGTGGTCCCTGCGACAATGCCAGCTTCGCCAGAACCGCGGGTATCGATGCGCGCTACAGCCTTGAATGGCTGTCAGCCATGTGCGCCGCAGGCTATGCGTCTTACGACACCGACCACGGCCATTTTTTCCTCACAGAAGAGCAAGCGGCTGTTTTCGCAGATGAAGACAGTACTGCGCTGATGATCGGTGCATATGACAGCCTCGCCGCCTGCGTGATGGATGAACCAAAGATCCGTGAAGCCTTCAAAACCGGCAAGGGCGTCGCCTGGGGCGAGCATCACAATTGCTACTTCAGGGGCACTGCGCGCTTCTTCAAGCCGGTCTACAAATCGAACCTCGTGCAGCGCTGGCTGCCCAAGATACCTGCACTGACTGAAAAGCTGAATGCTGGTGGCAGCTTTGCAGACGTGGGTTGCGGTCATGGCGTCTCTACCATGCTGATCGCGCAGCATTTTCCCGAAGCGAAAGTGCACGGCTTCGATTTCCATGCGCCTTCCATCGACGAAGCAAGACGGCTTGCTGCCGAGGCCGGACTGTCTTCACGCGTCAGCTACGAGACGCGCAGCGCAAAAGATTACGATGGAAGTTTTGATGTAATCGCTTTCTTTGACTGTCTGCACGACATGGGCGATCCGGTCGGCGCGGCAGAACATGCATGCAAACGGCTCAAGGATGATGGAATGCTGGTCATCATCGAACCCTTCGCCAACGACAAGCTGGAAGAAAATTTTAATGTGATTGGCCAGATGTTTTACTGTGCGTCCACCATGGGCTGCGTGCCCGCATCACTCGCGCAGGAAGTCGGCCTCGCGCTGGGCGCCCAGGCAGGTCCGGCGCGACTCAGCATGGTGCTGCAGCAGGCTGGCTTCAGGAAAGTCGAGACCGTGGCCACCACCGCAACCAACATGGTACTGTGCGCCAAAAAATAAACAGGAACCTCTGGAGACCGCATGAGCACCGTCACCACCCTGCGTCGCATACTGAAGGACAACCACACCATCGCCGTCGTCGGCCTGTCTGCAGACTGGTACCGTCCCTCCTACTTTGCGGCCAAGTACATGCAGGAACATGGCTTTCGCATCATTCCGGTAAATCCGAAATACCCCGAAATACTCGGTGAGCGCTGCTATCCGGATCTGAAATCCATTCCTGAAAAAGTCGATATCGTCGATGTGTTTCGCAAGAGCGAAGATTGCGCACCGATCGCCAGAGATGCTGCGGCCATCGGTGCGAAAGCCCTCTGGCTGCAAATCGGCGTGATGAACGACGAAGCGCGCCAGATTGCTGATACGGCTGGCATGGATTTCGTGCAAAACCGCTGCGTGAAGATCGAATATGCGCGACTATTCGGCGGACTGTCATGGTTTGGTGTGAACACCCGCATCATCTCGGCTCGCCGCCCCGTATAACCAGAGAATCACCCGACTGCCATGGCACACGACGACCAGGACCATATCTACGATTTCGACACGCTCTGCCTGCATGCAGGGCAATTACCTGATGCAGCAACCGGTGCACGCGCCGTACCGATTTATCAGACGACGTCATACGTATTTGATAGCGCTGACCACGCGGCCAGTCTGTTCAATCTGCAAACCTTCGGCAATGTGTATTCACGGCTGTCCAATCCGACTGTCGCTGTGCTGGAAGAGCGTATTGCAGCACTCGAAGATGGCCGCGCAGCCGTCGCTACCGGCAGCGGCATGGCAGCGCAGATGATTGCCATGCTGAATATCTGCGAAGCGGGTGACGAAATCGTAGCAGCGCGCACGCTGTATGGCGGCACGGTCACTCAGCTGGATGTAAATTTCCGCAAGCTGGGTATCAACACGATCTTTGTGGATTCTGACGATCCGGAAAATTTCGCGCGCGCAATCACGCCAAAGACGAAGCTGCTGTATGCCGAGACGATCGGCAATCCGTCGATGAACGTGCTCGACATTGAAAAAGTCGCAAAGATTGCCGAACAGGCTGAGCTGCCACTGTTCATCGATAACACCTTTGCCAGCCCCTACCTGTGCCGCCCCTTCCAGTGGGGTGCAGCGATCGTGATGCACTCGGCGACCAAGTTCATCGGTGGCCATGGCACCACCATGGGCGGCGTGATTGTTGAATCAGGCAAATTCAACTGGGGCAATGGCAAGTTTCCTTCGATGATCGAGCCCTCGAAGGGCTACCACGGTGTGCGCTTTTACGAAACCTTTGGTGATTTCGGCTTCACAATGAAATGCCGGATGGAAGGTCTGCGCACCTTTGGACCGGCGCTCTCCCCGATGAATGCCTTCCTGCTGCTGCAAGGCGTCGAAACCCTGCACCTGCGGATGGAACGCCACTGCAGCAATACACTGAAGATCGCTGAACATCTTTCGTCACATCCCAAGGTGTCGTGGGTAAATTATCCGGGGCTGAAGAACAACAAGTACTATGATCTCGCGAAAAAGTATCTGCCCAAAGGTGCTGGTGCAGTACTCTCTTTCGGAGTGAAAGGCGGTGCCGAGGCGGGGCAAAAATTTATCGAGAATGTGGAATTTCTATCGCACCTTGCCAATATTGGCGATGCCAAGACGCTGGTGATTCACCCTGCATCGACCACGCACCGTCAGCTGTCGGAAGAGCAGCAGATCGCGGCGGGAGTACCACCGGATCTGATTCGGCTGGCAGTGGGTATTGAATCGGTTGACGATATTTTGTGGGATATTGATCAGGCGCTGTCGAAGACCTGAGTCCATCGCCAGACACTAAACTGGCAATAAATTTGCCGCTGCTAGGCCAGCAGGCGCTGTATCAGCCAGATGGTCGCAATGGCCAAGACCGCGAGTGATCCCCAACGTAGCGTGCGCTGCCGGCCTTCCTCGCTGCGCACCAGAAGCACGACGGGGATTCCGACCGCCAGCACGGTCGATAGCTGACCCAGCTCGACACCCACATTAAAAGCAATCAGCGTTTCAAGAAAATACGCTGACGACAGCCCCAATTCCTTCAGGCCATTGGCGAAACCCATGCCATGAATCAGGCCAAACAGGAAGGCGAGCTGCCAGTGATTGAATCGGAAACGATGCTGAAGAGTCAGGAGCGCTGAGGCAATGATTGAAAAAGCGATCAGGGATTCGATTAATTTTTCAGGCAAGGTGATCAGGCCAAACGTGGCCATGGCAAGCGTAATCGAATGCGCGACCGTAAAAGCTGTAATCACTTTGAATGCGAACAGTTGCGCCTGACGACTAGCTCCCGGCACTGGAACATCATCACCCGGCGTGTCATCCGTACGCGCCCTCCACAGCAAGAGTCCTGGCAATAGCAGTGTCAGCAAGAACAACAAGTGGTCAGGGCCATTCCAGATATGTTTGGCGCCCTCTTTCGAAAATAACCACCAGGTCGATGACCGCTTGGCATCACCCAACGCGAAACGTTGTATTGCATTGGGTTGATCAAAGACGGATGAAATCTCCTCGCCATTCAGTGCAAGCCGCATGAATGCTCTGCCCAGCTGATCATTTTGCGTGAAGAATTCGTAGCGGATAACGATAAAGCGCGGAATGGGCTGCGCGGGTGTACCCGAAAATTGCTGCCGCACATACAGCCCGTCGTTATGTAGCACGATGGACTGGCGACTGAAAGCGAGCTCGACTGGCCTGTCGTCAATCTCTATCTTCAGCGAACGTTGAATCACTTCAGTGATATCCGGCTGCAGTGACTGAATTTTATCCGGGGGTGGAGCCGGCTCGGGCTTGGCATTAGGTCTCTGCAGCAGATTGCCCAGGTCCCGCACGTAGAAATCAAGATCGACTGCGAGCTGACCATCGACCTGCCGAATGTAGAGATAGCTGTTGCCTGTCTGATGCGCCGCCACCGGGTACGCCGCGAAGAGGAGCATCAGGATCGGCAACAACTGTCGAGCGGTCCGAAGCACATGACCAGCGCAGCTCAGCATGCGGACATACTCGTTTAGTCGCCTGCGCATCATGTCATTGCATCAGCGATTCGAGCGTGAGCAGCTTCAGGCTCTGCGGATAATCCTTGTGGAGTTCCTGAACTAATTTTTTGAGCTTTTTCTGGCGCTCTTCATTCCCTGAAGTTTGCTGACTCATCGCCTGCAGGTAGTGAATACCGAGAATAAACCGAACCTCTTCACCACTCACCTGTGGATGCCTGGATTTGAGCAAACCCTCAGCTAGAGAGATCATTTCTGCCAATTCCTCTTTGGACTGAGAAAACGGCTTCAGAGGATTGTCACTGAAGCTGTCATAAAAATGACTCTTAAGCAGCATGAAACGCGCATGTTCTATAAAAGGTGCTCGCGGATCGAGCCGTATCGCTTCTCGGTATTTCTGCAGATGGGAGAGATACAGGCCTGTCTTGGTCGAGGTTTCCAGCTTGTCGCTGCGATTGAGCTCATTGAGCAGCAGCGAGGTTTCCAGACCTTTGACGACGCCATGACTGATGATGTCCTGATTGAACAGCTCCCTGATTTCATCCAGCGTCACCGCAATCTGGTAAAGACTGTTCGCGCGCGCACTCGGCGCGGAAGAACCGTTCAGTACCGCATGCATCTCCTGTAGCCGGGTCAGGTAGTTCTTGCGCGCCTCACCATTGATGGAATCATGCGCGAATGCTGACGCAGAGATAAACGCAGCCAGACAGAGACTGGCGCACAGTCGCAAGGTGAGTGTCATGACTCGGCGGGTGGCGCTTCCAGCTTTTCACCATTGAAGAAGGCCTGCGCTCCCGCATGAACGCGCATACCAAACTTCCCCTTGCCAGGATTGAGCAAGTGCAGCTTTTCGGCCTCCCCCATCAGGGTTGCGGCAATCAGGAAGCCATGATGCAGTGGCAGGTCGGGACGTGTCACAAGCAGATACTTGCCATCATCGACCAGCACTTCCAGTGGCATTGGTGCGTATTCTTCGAAGGGCGCTGAGCCTGTGAACATCAGCCTCGCGTGCATATACGACATCACAGCAAGCTTGCTCTGATTGGTTTTTAGCAGCGCGGCCACGCGTGGCATATCGTGTGCGCGGCTGACCATGGCTCTGCTCAGCGGAAGTTTGTCGCGCAGTACAGCCACCCATTCATCACCCGTCTCGTCGCCGGGCAAATCGGCGTGAGAGGTCAGGATCTGCAGATGACGCTTGCGGAACACATCCCACTGCGCATACGGCGTATGGGCAAAGGCAGGAAAAGCGAAGGCTGCCAGCGCACCGGCGGTGCGCAAAATGAATTGTCGTCTGTGCATGATTTATTCGTTTGAAGAACTTATGCCGCCAGGTCAGTGAGCGCCGGGTGGAAACACCATCGGCCTGCCGGGATAAGCTCTAAAAAAGAGCGAGGCACAGTGCATGCCTCGCTCTGTCAGATACTCGATAAGATGGATATTACTTCTTATCGAAGATTTCCATCGGGCAGATCGTGGTCACTGCGTAATTCGGCACGTCAACCACGTTGCTGATGCGCAGATCGCAAGCCACGCTGGTGACGACAAAAGCTTGCTCTTTCGAGAGGCCTTTGGTCGTTTTCAGCCAGTCGATCATGTTGATCAGCGAGTTACGGGCAGCCAGCGTAACGTCATTCGACAGATTGGTCAGCGGCTTGATCTTCGCGCTGTCGAGATAAGTCCACTGCGGAGGCACTTCGCCAGCGCCCTTCAGCGGATAGCCAACCACTGCGTGGAAACGATCTGGCTCCAGCGCTTTGATCTGCGAACCACCCTCAAACATCGGCTGCTTGACCACGGACGCCATACCCTTGCGGATCTCGGTCTGAACGGTCACTACAGCGCCCATCTCGATCGCGGTACCTGCAACTTCACCGTCGCCCTGTGCAAAGTGCACGTCGCCGATGAACAGACCGCAACCATCGATGAAGCAAGGCAGCAGCAATGTGGTGCCTTCTACCATCTGCTTGACGTCCATGTTGCCGCCATTCTCACGAGGAGGAATGGTGCGCAGACATTTGTTCTTGTGGCTGCCGCTCGGGCCGCACACTTCGGCAGGACGTGCGCTGGTTGGCTCAGGAGGCAGTGCTACGCCACCGGCAGCGGCCAGCTGGCTTTCACGAGCCAGCCAGGTCTCGACCTCAGCTTCGCCCGGCATGACGCCGACCGAACCCATGAAAGCACGCATCGGGATGCGGACACCCGGAAGCTGCTCAGAAACTGCTTCAGTGCGGTTGAGCTTCCAGTTAGCGACAAACGGCTCGGTGTACAGATCAGGCAGGAAGCCAAAACCCGGAATGATGGTCGTGTAACCATATTCATTGGGCGTGATGTCGATCAGTTTGATCGCCAGCACATCGCCGCGCTTTGCGCCCTCAATGTAGATTGGGCCCGTCATCGGGTGGATCAGATTGACGTCAATCGCGGTAACGTCCTTGGGCTTGGAATTGATATTCAGGTTCGAATCGAGCGCATCGCGCGTGTGAACCTTGATCAAATCGCCTGGTTTCGCTTTGGCTACCGGCTTGATTGCAGGATGGTAACGGTTAAAGCAGTTAGGGTCTTGCTCGCAATGAGCGCCCTTTTTCTTTACTTCAACAGTAGTTTGAGTCTTCACATCGGTCGTGTCAGCGAACGCAACCGAACTGACACCCGCTGCCAGTAAAGCAGCAAGCAAAGCTGGGATAAAACGCATTGCAATTCTCCGGTGATGGGTAAATTAGATCAAATTTTTATACCGCCGTGACCTTATTTGATACCGGGCCATCTTTTTATGAACTTTACAGTCCACTGACATTTTTGCCGTATGGCATCATTTTGTCCAGAGAAACTTTGCGGAATTTTTAGTCGTTGAGAAGTCAAAAGCCTTTGTTTTTTCAAGGTTTTTTATGCGAAATTGAATATCTTGCTATAACGCGATCGCGCATGAACCGATGATTTATTTAGCATTTTTATAGTTTATTGTTTTATATTTTGTTTTTCTCTATAATATCCAGGAACTCACCTGCTTTTGCACCAGATATGACCGATTCCTTCGCCCCTGTCATCGACCTGCCCAAAATGCGCGAAGCTGCTGGTCGCGCCTGCTCGCTCATGCGCGCCATGTCCAATCCGGACCGTCTGATGCTGCTTTGCCAGCTCGCTCAGGGAGAGCGCCGGGTCGGAGAGCTGGAAGAACTGCTGGACATCCAGCAACCTACTTTGTCACAGCAACTCGCCGTACTCAGAGAGGAAGCGCTGGTCGAAACCCGGCGCGACGGCAAACAGATTTACTACCGCATTGCCAGCCACGCCGCTCTGGCAGTGATCGAGGTGCTTTACGCGGCATACTGCGGCCAGAACGAAGGAGATATTCCAACATGAGCATAGACTGGACACATTTCACCCCCGCCGCCTCACTGGTCGGCGGTTTGCTGATTGGCCTCGCTTCTGCGTTGTTCATTCTGGCGAACGGCCGTATTGCAGGCATCAGCGGCATACTCGGCGGACTGCTGCGGCCCCATGGGAATGATGTCGTCTGGCGCATGGCCTTTCTGCTCGGACTAATCGTTGCGCCAGCGGTAGCGAGTGTTTTCATGACTCCAGTTGCGCCCACCATCGATGCCAATGCCGAAGTACTGGTCGTTGCCGGACTGTTGGTCGGCATCGGCACGCGCTATGGCGGGGGCTGTACCAGTGGCCACGGCATTTGCGGGCTGTCGCGCTTGTCACCTCGCTCGCTGATCGCGACGCTGGCCTTCATGGGCAGCGGCATGGCGATTGTTTTCGTGATGCGCCACTGGCTGGCCTGAGCGTCGCACTAAGAGAAACGGACACAGGAGATTCTGATGCAACAGCATGTAGACACAGTCGCTTCCTTCATCATCGGGCTGATCTTTGGCCTGGGACTGATCGTTGGTGGCATGACCGATCCCTCAAAAGTGATCGGCTTTCTCGACATTGGCGGTGTCTGGGACCCTTCACTCGCCTTTGTAATGGGCGGTGCGCTGATCGTCGGTGTGATCGCATTTCGCTTTGCACGTCATCGCACCGCGAATTTTTTCGGCGGCGCCATCCGCATGCCTGCCAAGAGCGATATCGACAAGCGCATGGTAATAGGCAGTCTGCTGTTCGGCATCGGCTGGGGTATGGCTGGTTTCTGCCCGGGCCCGGCAATCACGTCTATCGGCACCGGTAATTCCAAAGCGCTGTTGTTCGTGCTGGCGATGATCGCCGGCATGGCGCTATTTGAAGGTATTGAACGCTACCGGCATCCGGTGCACGGTGATGCCTCATCACATTGAAAAATTTTTAAACAGTTTGACCACCAGTTTTTCACCCGCCACCGAAAGGAGCACCTCATGAGAAACGTCGGAAACACTGATCGCGCACTGCGCGTATTCGCCGGAAGCCTGCTGATACTGCTGGCCCTGCTCAATGTCATCGGTCCCTGGGGGTGGATAGGCCTGATCCCCATCGCCACGGGCGCGCTGCGCTTCTGCCCCGCCTACACCGTACTTGGTTTGCGCTCCTGCCCGGTAGAGCAAAAGGAAGAGCATGCCTAAGGTCCGCTCAAAAGGATTTTCGAATCCTGCGCAGACTTGGGATACTCGCTTCTCGACGGACAGCTACATCTTCGGTACCGAGCCGAATGTGTGGCTGTCGCAGCACCTGGCTCTGTTGTCACCCGGCTCGCGAGTACTGGCAGTTGCCGATGGCGAGGGACGCAACAGCGTCTGGATGGCGCAGCAAGGACTACAGGTCGATGCGTTCGACATCTCCCCGGTAGGCGTTGGCAAGGCGATCAAGCTTGCTCAGCAAGCGGGCGTAGAGGTCAATTTTCAGGTCTGCAGCGCTGAAAATTTTGACTGGAAAGTCGGCGAATATGACGCCGTCGTCGCCATCTTCATCCAGTTCGCTGATCCGGATACGCGCGCAACACTGTTCGCGCGCATGAAATCAGCACTGAAACCCGACGGCGTACTGCTGCTGCAAGGATACACACCCAAGCAACTCGAGTACAAAACCGGCGGGCCGCCGCTGGTCGATCACTTGTACACCGAGGAATTACTCAACAACGCCTTCGGCGACATGAATATCGTCGAATTGAAATCTTATGAAGACGTCCTCACAGAGGGCACACAGCATGCTGGCCAATCTGCACTGATAGGCATGGTGGCGCGCAAGCCGTTTGGCTACAATTTCAAATAACCTCTAGGCACCCTTACAAAAACAGACCGATGCTTTGAACTGCGTTCAAATGCATCGGCCCTGTCGCTTTATTCCTCTACGTCGTTCTTCTACAGCCCTCGCCTCATTTCTTAGCACCTTGTACTCGCCCTTCCCTAGGCGCTGAGTGCGAAATATTCATTGCTGAACTTCAACTGAAATAACGTTACCAATCGGCAGCTTTGCTCTCGGGCGACTGATTCAGTCATTTTCTCATCGCCTGAAAGGCTAGAGTACGTCAAGCGCCTCGAATGCGCCGAATAGGTTCGGGCAACAGCAGGCCTGTTATACGGCAAGTTCAATCAAATCTACTCACTACTGCCAACAAGGAATACGCATGGACGCGACCGCCTACTCCCCCCAGCAGCAAACATTAAATACCTCAATACAGTCAAACAAAAATCAAGCACCAAAATCAAACTCGAAAGACAGCACCCAGAAAGCCAAACCACCCACAATCAAAAACAGACCAAAGGCAGAAATCACCATCACCCCAGAAGGTAAGCGGTTCAGGAACGGCAGGGAATTAGGCTACGACACTGAAGACGACAGCGACAACTCTACTGTTAGCCATGAAAAACAACGCAAAATAACGTCAACCAACAACAGCTCTTCCGCTAATGACTCAAATCAAAAAAAACTGAAATTGCCAGAGAAACAAAAAGCCTTAGCTATCAGCAAACACGCAACCGCTGAATCATCCAGTCAACGATGCCTTGCCTTGATAGCCGCAATCAACTGCGACGATACCGATACGATACAACGACTGGTTGAACAGGACCGAGGGCTGGTGACCACGGCAAATAGGCTTGGAATACCCTTCGTCTTGAATGCGGTAAAAAACAAGCAAGAACAGACTGCAGAAATTCTCATAAAAAATGGCTTTTATTTGAATGACGAGGACGCCGATGGTAATACGGCATTAATGCTCGCAGCCAAGAACGGGAACAGCGCACTTTTGAAAAGCTTGATCCAGGCCGGCGCTGATATCAATCATCAAAACAGTAATTTAGATACCGCATTACATCTGGCCATCGATAAAATGCAACAAGAAAGTGTGAAATTACTACTTGGCAAGAAAATAGAAATTAACACAACGAATAAAAATGATTTCACGCCTCTTATGACCGCAATCCACAAGGGCCACACCGAAATAGTCCATCTTCTGATCACAAATGGCGCAGCAGTCAACCACACAAACAGCGCCGGGGAAACCGCATTAATGCGAGCTGCCATAAGCGCCCACACTAAAAATGCGAAGCTTCTCATTGAAAACGGTGCATTACTGAATACACAAAACCATCGTGGCTTCAGCGCAATCGAATATGCTGCTGAATTTGGTCAGATCGACATGGTCAAACTATTGATTGAACATGGAGCTACATTCGCTCAATTACTTAATCCCGGTTGGTCTGCTGTGAAAATTGCAGTTAAATATGATCGCACTGAAATTGCCAAATTTCTTGTTGAAAAAGAAGCGAGCATTGATCCACGTGGAGAATCTTGCTCTTGCAGAATGGTAGACGCGATTCAGGAAAAGAATGCCAAGTATCTTAAATTTTTAGTTAACAACGACAATAGGTTTTTAAGATTTAATAGTCATCGTAATTTTCAGAAATTTATGAGTGCGCATTCTGAAAAGGTTGACATGCTAAAAATCCTTCTGCAGGGTAGCGTACAAGTCAACCACTGCGATGTCGCTGATCCCCTTCTGATCATTGAGGCCGTTAAACTTGGGAATATCGATATCATCAAGCTTCTAATAGAACACGGCGCTCTGATTGATCAAAAAAATATACACGGAGAGACCGCTTTGATGCATGCGGTAAAAGAAGGTCGTGCCGAGATTGTCAAGCTTCTTATTGACAGCGGATCCTATCCTGATCAAGTCACAAAAGATAACAAAACGCTCTTGCAGGTTGCCATTGAAAAAAATGACCCGAAATTAATCGTCGCATTGCTTTCATCTGAGGATCAGAATATAGGAATATTCTGCGACACCAACTTCAAAGAACTTGGCATCGCACTTAAGCAACCTGACTGCAACCCATTCATCATAGATTTACTACTGGATTTTCAGTCGCGCTCAAATGGCAGAAAGGGGAAGTACACTTTCAACCAGTTACTTGACGGATTGAGCAAGAAAATTTCTGATGAATTTGCGCATCAAGCCAATACGACGAAATCCCATATCAGAAAGAGAAATCTAGTCAGGTACTTATGCAAAACCTTAGGCTGGTCATATGGCATGGCGTTGGCAATGAGTAATTCTGTTTTTAATGTAAGAAAAATTTATGCAAACACATTCGATGGAAATACACCCACTCCAGCACAAATAAAAATTGCTATTGCAGACTTATTCGCACGCGCAGAGCCGCTTCAGCAGCTTGTGCAAGGGAATGCTGATACGTTGTTGCAAACCGGTATCCAAGCAGGATTATCCCAAGCCAAAGCGAAAGAAATGGCGCGGTCGGTTGTGGTTCAGGCGGATTTGATAACTATTGCTGCAGAAACTACGGTAACGGAGCAAAAGGCAGCGATAAAAAGATTTTTTCTATCTATAAATCAGGGAACCACTTCGGTGCAAATTAAAAATGTCATGCGCGATGCTGGCTGGCATCCAGTTGTCATTAAACTCGTAAACGAATCCTGGGAAAGCATTAACCACCAAAAGACGGCTGTCACATTGAACCGCGAAATTAAAAAAAGAATGGAGACAGAGGAATTTATTACGGAAATTGAGGGGTTAGCTTCAGATGAAGAGCGGCTATTAATTCATGCTCAGTTAAAGCGTATTTCAGAAATTTTCAAAATGTAAATTAATGAATGAAGTGCACGCCATCAATCAATTGATGAAATGGCGTGCATTGCTATTTTTAAAAATTATTATCGAAAAATTCGATTCCCATAAAAGTTCACCGTAAAGCCTTCAACATGGAGAACGATACATACCGATCTGGCTGGCAGCGCGCAACGCATTAAGCTTCAGTATATGAATTCGAATGGAAAACCTTTTCATATCATCTCACTGAAACCTGCCCGACCCCCCTTCTGACAGAGCTGACTGCAGCATCAACAGCGAACTGCATACAGTCAAAAATATGAACCAATACTGCATTGCAGTAACTTACCCTGAAACCATCGGCCATAACAATCTGCAGGAAGACATTGTGTACTTCTACAGATGCCGGATCTTCAGGGACATGTCATGCAGAATAACGTTACGGGTACGCCAACCCAGCAGAACATATCATCAACCACCACCCCACCACCTGCCACTACTGCCCAAACCGATAAAAAAAAGCCGCGCCTTCAATCACGTGCGCGAGCAGAAATCATCGTCGATGCAGAGGGACGGCGGTTCAAAAATGGCGTTGAATTGTTTTACGACACTGAAAGCGACAGCGATACCGAGGAGGGTTATACCAAACAGCCAAAGAACAAAAAAAACGATATCAGTCAGTCCTCATTACAAACAAAATTAAAAGGCAATACTGAATCGATCGAATCCCGATGCGCCCGCCTGCGATCAGCCATCATGGCAGGAGACGTTCAGACAGTTGAACAACTGATGAAAGAAACTCCTGACATCATAAAGCGCGCAGAACAGTCCGGTGCCGCCCTCATCTGTCAGGCCATCGCAGCCAATCAACCAACAATCGCTGAGATTCTAGTCAATAGCGGCGCTGCAGTGAACGCGCAGGATGAATTCGGCAATACCTCTCTGATACTTGCTGTTGGTCAGAACTATGCGTCATTGGCTAAAGCACTGATCAGAAAGAGAGTACCTATCGACCAATCCAATAGTAACGGTTGTACTCCACTGATACTTGCGGCAAGACATGGGCACACCGAGATTGCCCAGCTGCTTATTGACAGTACAGCCGACATTAATCAGGCAGATAACGCGGGGTGGACTTCGATGATATTTGCGGTGAGATGCGGACATACGGAAATGGTGCGACTGCTTATTGACAATAAGGCTAACATAACTCACGCAAGTAACCTAGGGTGGACTCCGCTGATTTTTGCAGCGAGAAACGGGCACACAGAAATAGTGCGACTGCTTATTGACAATAAGGCCAACATAACTCACGCAAGTAACCTAGGTTGGACTCCGCTGATTTTTGCAGCGAGAAACGGGCACACAGAAATAGTGCGACTGCTTATTGACAATAAGGCCAACATAACTCACGCAA
>JACCDH010785365.1_pt1 | contig 15403 bp, 15 predicted proteins | sample 7442481 | NCBI WGS metagenome assembly JACCDH01 (sample SAMN15323433, study PRJNA562643) | freshwater metagenome | isolation source: river surface water | place: USA:Blue River Watershed | collected 2017-08-15
CGCTCGATGAATCGTCGATAGGAAGCTTCTATCCAGCCACTAGAAAAGACGACAAATTTCGGTGGCGCAATCCCCGCTTGCGTTGCGTAGTAGACCTTAGGTTGTTTACCGCCTCGAACAGGTGGAGGTGTCGCCCCAATGAGCGCTCCAAGGAAGGAGTTGAGTTTCGCAGTTGGTACTCGACGTTCCCAAGAATCGATCGCCGTACGAAGCGCAGGAGCGAGGCGATCGCGGTGCCAGCCAGTTTTTGCGGCGACATTCACCCGTTGCGCCCATTCGACCTGATCAAGATGGCGATCGATCTCCTTATCCAATTGATCACGCCGATCTTCGTCAACCAAATCCCACTTATTCATCACAATCACCATTGCCTTGCCCGCTTCCTCGACCATGGTAATGATTCGTAAATCTTGTTCCGATATGGGAACCGATGCATCAAGAACTACAACGGCACACTCGCAACGTTCCAGAGCAGTCTGTGTACGTAACGTGGCGTAATAGTCGGTTCCACTGGCTTGATTGGCACGCTTCTTGAGCCCTGCTGTGTCTACGAATCGCCAAATACTTCCACCGAATTCAATTAATTCATCTACTGGATCTCGAGTAGTTCCAGCAACATCGTCAACGATGGATCGATTCTCGCCAGCAAGTGCGTTGAGAAGGCTTGATTTACCAACATTGGGTCTACCTATCAATGCAATTCTGCGATATCCATCTTGCACCTGAGCTGCTCCAACTTCAGGTAATAACGAGACGATTGCATCGAGAAGATCGCCACTTCCACGACCATGAAGGGCTGATACAAAGTGAGGTTCGCCCAATCCAATGTTCCACAGCGCATGTGCATCTGATTCATCGTTATCACCATCAACTTTATTTGCAACCAAGAGAGTCGGTTTCTTAGCTTTGCGCAATTCTTGAACTAAGACATCATCCTCGTCCAAGGCTCCAACTTGCGCATCGACGACAAAGCAGAGCAAATCTGCTTCCTGCATTGCCAGCTCCGCACTTGCACTAACTTGTACAGAGATTCCATCTGGTTTTGATTCCCAACCACCTGTATCCATGACAATAAAGCGACGACCACCCCATTCGCATTCATACTGAACTCGATCGCGAGTCACACCAGGTGTGTCTTCTACGATTGCTTCACGTCTACCAAGAAATCTATTTATGAGAGTTGATTTGCCAACATTGGGGCGTCCCAAAATTGCAACGATGGGAAGACCTAAGAGCGAACGCTCAGATAGCAACTCCCAGATACGGTCTACCGTCTCAGGAAGAGTTAGTTCCGTAGAATCTATATGGACTGCATCAAATGCCGGAGCCAGTGGAGATGTCTTTCGAGTGGAATCAATGACATCCCTCGCAGTCAGCGACTCGCTCACTGAATCCACTCCATGAGATTTATCTGCCAATTCAGCATCGCGCCTCTGCGCTCGTGCTGCGATATCCGCGGTGAGAAATACCTTCAGCGCCGCATCTGGACAAACAACAGTGCCGATATCGCGACCTTCTACAACAATTCCTCGATCGGCGTTTGCAATTATTTTTCTTTGCAATTCTAAGAGTTCAGCTCGTATTTCAGGTATTGCGCTAATGACAGATACCTTCTCTGTTACTTCGTGCGAGCGTATCTCAGTTGATACATCTTGAGTTCCAACAAATATTTTTGGATTCCGCGGATCTGAATTAAAAGTAATCGGACTATTTTTTAATTCGCGAAGAATCTCATCCGATCTTTCACTATTAATCGACAAAGCGATGAAAGTTACAGCTCGGTAGAGCGCGCCTGTATCGAGATAATTCCATCCGGCTCGTATAGCAATCTCTTTAGATGTGCTGGATTTGCCAGAACCACTCGGGCCATCTAGCGCTACAACAATCATGATAATGAGCCCATCTATAAGTTGAGTAATTCTATTCGTTAGTACCTTGACTTACCTAACGTTGAGCGTGGACGTTCCATCCATGTGCTCGTAAGTGATCTGAAAGTTTTGCAGCATCTGATTCAGAAAGGGCTAGAGTGATTAATCCAGTGAATTGACCTGGGCTATGTTCGATTGCAAGATCTTCGACGTTCACTTGCGCACGAGCACACTCATCAAAGAGCGATGCAAGTTGGCCAGGCTTATCTTCAATGATTATCGGCAGATATGTGTAGCTACGTTGTTTGCCGCCGTGCTTTCCTGGAATAAGTGCTCGTCCTTGCGCACCACCTTCGATGACTTCTGCAATGAAATCTTCGTTATCAATTTTCGATAAGAGATTTTCGGCATCTTCGATAAATTTCTTTAGCAAGGGTGCAATGGCGCCACTATTTGCAGAGATGATCTCTTTCCAAAGGTCCGGGTTAGAGCCAGCAATCCTGACCGTGTCTCGTAGCCCCGCGCCTGCCAGATCTAGCCACTGGGGATTGGCTCCTTGCAATTGACCTGCTAGCAACGATGAAACGATCTGAGGTAAGTGCGAGACGAGAGCTACAGCCTGATCGTGTTCTCTACTGACGAGCTCGATCGGTGTGGCCCCAAGGAGCTTAATGATTTCCAATCCCGCGGCCCGAAGTTCAGGATCGACGCCGTGAGAATCGATGATCCACGGTCTTCCTGCAAAGAGATCAGCCCGAGCGGATTGCGCTCCCCCAACTTCGCGCCCTGCCATCGGATGGGATGGAAGAAATCGCGTTCTGGAAAGGCCAGAACCTTCAACGTCGCTCAGAACTTTAGTCTTTACAGAACTGATATCCATAAAGCCTAACTTCACAGTTGAGGTATCTAGGCCCTTAAGCACCTGAGAAATCGAACCAAGTGGAGTTGCAATAATGACCAGGTCCGGTTCAGTGTGCGGAGAACTCGCCATCAAATCCTGCGCCAACGCCTGCGCGGCAGGATCGGTATCGACCATCGAAACTTCAATCTGATTCTGCACAAGACCTAAACCGATTGAGCTTCCAATAAGGCCAGAGCCAATGATCCGTACGTGAGAAATAGCCATGGAGGTTCCTATTTCAAGGCCTATTGAGCGATATCTGAGCGCAGAGATTTAGCGCCATGGAGGTAGATGTGGGCAATTTCTCCCTTTGGAAGGGAAGTATTCACATGGGCCATGACTCGAATCGTGCGCTCCAGGGCGCCAGGGACATCAATCTCAACAGCGCATATCAACGGTGTGTCGGTAAGCCCCAGCGATCGAACAGCTGCTGCAGGGAAGCTGGCATTGAGGTCGGGCGATGCCGTAAAGAGAATCGAGATGATGTCGGCGGTTTCTAGCCCGTTACTCTTGATGATTTCAGAGATAAGTTCTTGGGTTCCAGCCGAAATCGCATCTGCGGTATTGGCGGTTACTTGGGTAGCGCCGCGAATGGCTCGAACTGACATTGGGTAATGGTACTCCCCCGACTCGAAACTCACAGATAGATATTTCGAGTTTAAACCATTTATCTATAAATGGTCTTTACGCCAAACTGCCCGGCTCGTATTTAACTTACTGCGGAACTCACGAATTGATCGCAGACAAGAAAATAGATTTATCGATATTTATCGGAGTCAATTGAGCGCAAGAATGTCGATAAATTAATTATTGGCTTGAATCAAATCGCAATTATCAATAAATATATTAAGCAACTTAACTACTTTAAAGTTACTTATATATTTAACTGTAAAGCCTTTTGTAGACTTAGCAATTCAGCGCTATTGAGATCTCGCCATCTACCTTCGAGAGTCTCCCCCAAAGAGATGGGACCAAACTTGGTTCGTATCAATCTCAGGACGTCTACACCTACTGCCTCCATCAACCGGCGGATGATGTGATAGCGACCCTCGTGAATCACGACCTCGATCCACTGTGGGGATAGATGTTTAAAGGCCAGAACCCGTCCCATTCCATCCTCAAGCTCAACTCCCTTAAGCAGAGCCTTATCGACCCCCGCGGGCAGCTTCCCATCAAATTCAATGATGTAGGTCTTCTCCAAACCAAAAGAGGGGTGTGTGGCGCGGAAAGTAAGATCCCCGTCATTGGTCAGCAAAATGAGCCCTTCAGACTCTTTATCAAGGCGGCCAACGTGGAAGAGGCGCTCTGTTCGTAGGTCGATAAAGTCCGCCAGAGAGGGACGTCCTTCGGGGTCAAACATCGTTGACAGAACACCTCTTGGTTTATGAAGTGCTAAATAAGTCTTAGACAAAGTACGTGAAATTGTCTCGCCATCCACCTCGACTTTATGCTTTTCAGGGTCAAACTTGGCTCCGAGCTCGCGGATCTGACGACCATCGACGGTGACGCGCCCATCCATGATCAGCTCGTCGGCTCCACGGCGGCTGGTGATTCCAGCGTCGGCAATAATCTTATTCAGGCGCATCTCGGCCATGAGGGCTATCCATTCTCGACAGTCAACTCACCTACGCAGCGCGCAGGCTATGCCCCGTGTTCGGGCTCTTAATTCTACGGGGCTGGTTAGTCTGTAAGCGAATCGAGAATCTCGTCCAGACCATCGATATCAGGTAGATGTGGGGCTAATGGAGGCAGATCAGTGAGAGCATTGAGGCCTAGCCGCTCCAAGAAGTAGCTCGTAGTCTTGTAGAGAATCGCCCCTGTCTCATTCTCGACCCCGTACTCCTCGACCAGACCTCGTGTTATGAGAGTCTTCATTACAGCTTCAACGTTGACCCCACGAATAGCTGAGACCCGAGCCCTGGAGATGGGTTGGCGGTAGGCGATAACTGCCAACGTCTCAAGGGCTGCCTGAGTGAGGCGATTCTGCTGCCCATCCAAGACGAATTTCTCGACGACATCGCTGCAGTCAGGGTGGCTGTAGAAGCGCCATCCACCATTGATTGCTTTGAGCGTAAAGCCTCGGTCTGCATAGCTAGGCGCTAGAACGTTGAGAGCGGCCTGGACTTGATCTACCGGTACTTGGAGAACAGATGCGAGGGTAATCTCTGTAACTGGCTCATCGACGACCATCAATATCGCCTCAATGGAGCGACCGATTGAAGCTAGATCAAAGCTCACCTCTACGCTCGAACTCTCAACCTCTGGTGTAGACATCTCATTCTCCAGCATCGTCTGACCCATCCTCTGCTCTGGTTACGCTGGCGCCGCCAGCTGGCTCATCTGCAAGATCTAGCGGTTGCGGCGGGATATCAAACTCATCTGTGACGAGGACTTCTCCCTCATCTGAACCCACCCAGCTAATCTGTAACTCTCCCAAGGCCACAACCTGCTCGAAGCGTAGGGCGCCCTGACGATAGAGGTCGAGGAGGGCAAGGAACCTGGCTACGACGACGAGAGTTGAATCCGCCCCCTGGATCAGTGATCGGAACGAAAGGGTGCGAGACTTCCGTAAAGCCTCAACTACTGCTTTAGACTCTTCAGCAACACTTACGAGGGCGCTGTGCAGATGTTCGACTGCTACTACCGGCGGAGCCTTAGGGGTAAGAACGCGCTCGGCTATAGCTGCAAAGCGTTCAGGGCCTACTCCAATGAGAACCTCAGGCAGAAGTGAGGCTAGGGCGGGGTCGAGCGCTACGACACGAGGGAAAGATTTATCAGCTGCTGCGATCGCTTCCTGGAATGAGGCAGCGATCTCCTTAAAGGCTCGATACTGAAGCAGGCGGGCGAAGAGGATATCTCTAGCTTCTAGAAGAGCCAGATCTTCCTCGTCCTCTATCTCGCCGCTAGGTAGTAAGCGAGCTGCCTTGAGATCGAGCAAAGTTGCTGCGATCACCAAGAACTCGGTCGCCTGATCTAGACGCCAGCCCTCACCGCTCGCCTCGAGGGCGCGGATAAAGGAGATAAATTCATCTGTCACCATGCTCAGCGAAACCTCGGTGATATCGAGCTTATGGCGAGAAATCAGTTGAAGAAGCAGGTCAAAGGGGCCATCGAAGTTATCGAGGTGGACGCTAAATGCGCCATCAGGCGCTAGCTCGCTCGGCTGTTCGATGACATTTTCCACGGAGCGAACAGTACTTCCTTGCTTGCAGTTTGCGGCTCTCTCAGCGTAGAGTCGCGGTAACTGAAAAGAGGTTTCTCGCTTGAACGCTAAATCGACATTTGATGATGATGTGGCTACTACCGCCGCTCTCATCGGCCAGACCGCGAAGAACTTCCCAATACCTGCCCCTATTACAGATCATGGAAACGCCAAGGTAATCTCAATCTTTAATCAAAAGGGTGGCGTTGGAAAGACAACCTCCACCATCAATCTTGGTGCAGCGCTCGCTGAATTGGGGCGACGAGTATTACTCGTTGACTTCGATCCTCAAGGCGGTCTCTCACTTGGCCTTGGTGTAAACGCCCACAGCTTGCCTCTTGAGAACACTGTCTACTACGCACTGATGTCTGCAGATGCAAATATCGATGAGATAGTTCTCAAATCTTCAGTTGCTGGACTCGATTTTCTTCCGGCCAACCGCGATCTCGGTACTGCCGAAACAACTCTCGGCGCTGAGATAGGCGGTCAGCAATATCTCAAACGCGCTTTAGCTCGACTTCGACCTGAATACGACGTGATTCTTATCGACTGCCAACCAACTATGGGACAACTGACCATCAACGCACTAGTTGCATCTGATGAAGTAATTGTTCCGCTTCAATGCGAATATTTTGCGCTCCACGGATTCATTGAACTTAAAGGAAATATCGACAAGGTTAAGAGCTTCCTTAATCCAGATTTAAGATTGATCGGTATATTGGCAACGATGTATGACCGCAAGACTCTCCATAATCGTGAAGTTCTTACGGCAATTCTTGAAAAATATCCGGAAGATGTTTTTGAAACTATTATTGCTAAGACCATTCGCTTTGCCGAAACCACAGTCGCAGGTGAACCAATCACCTCATATGCATCATCATCCGGAGGAGCGCAGTCGTATCGTCGACTCGCTCGTGAACTAATTGCCCGAGGAGGCGCACGATGACACGTAGAGCTAGTTTGCCTGGTGCCGATGAATTATTTCGGGCCAATACTCCAGCGTTAAGCGCGGTTCGCCAGGTCGCTGAACCAATAGCAACAACGCCGGTTCAGAGTGCACCAACTGCTACACCAAAGACCAAGAAAGGTGTGCGCACAATTTCGCGTCGTCGCGTGACAGCTGCAGAGAAGACACCTTCGGGTCGTGAACTCCACGAAGAGAAGATCACCGTCTATCTCTCGACTGATGAACTCTTTGATTTAGATCAAGCTCGTTTGATGCTACGCGGAGACTTGGGTCTAGCAGTAGATCGTGGTCGTATTGTTCGTGAATCAATCGCGGTCATCATTGCAGATCTAGAAGCCAAAGGTGATCAGAGCATCTTGGCACGTCGACTCCGCGGTATCTAATTTTTCGCTCGTGGGTGCGCGGTTTGATAGGCCTCGCGCACTTTATCGATTGTAATTAAGGTATAAATCTGCGTTGTTGTCACTGAAGAATGTCCCAAAAGTTCTTGCACCACACGAATGTCTGCTCCTCCATCTAGCAGATGTGTTGCGAATGAATGGCGAAAGACGTGGGGTGAAACCTTTCCTGATAGTCCAGTGGCAGCCGCTGCATCAAGAACCACCTGCCAAGCGCTCTGTCTGGACAATCGTTTTCCGCGTGAATTGAGAAAGAGTGCGCTTTCACTTCTTGAATTCTTTTCGGCAAGTGCCGGTCGCAATCGAGTCAAATAGTTTTCGACTGCAAGAACTGCGTATTTTCCAAGTGGCACGAGTCGCTCTTTAGAACCCTTGCCACGAACTTTCACTATATGTACATCCCCATCTGTTGTTGTACTCATAGAAAAATCAACAACGTTAAGGGCAATAATTTCACTGACTCGAGCCCCAGTTGAATACAAAAGCTCCAAAATCGCTTTATCGCGAAGAGATATAGGGACGCCTTCTCGTTCAGCGCTATCGATCAATCGAGTAATCTCGTCGATGGTCAAAGCCTTGGGAAGCTTCCTTGGTAGTTTTGACGATGAAATCTCTGTTGTTGGATTTCCTATTCCGTGTTCGGTCGATAGATATTTGTAAAAACCTTTAAGACCAGAGATTGTTCTATTCATGCTCGCTAGCGAAAGCTTCGCTTCCTTCAAATATACAGAAAATTCAGTGATGTCTTGGTCAGTAAGTGATGAATAGACTTTTTGTCTCTCACTCAAAAATCTGCCAAATTTTTCCAAGTCGCGCCCATAGGACGAAATGGAGTTAGCTGAAAGTCCTCGCTCAATACGTAGATGATCGAGATAACTGCTCTTTGCGCTCTCGAAGTTCAACGCAACCTACTTCTGTCGCGCGATGGCTGCTTTTATCAATCCTACAAAGAGCGGATGTGGTCGAGTAGGACGAGAACGCAATTCGGGATGTGCCTGAGTGCCAACATAATAGGGATGAACATCTCTTGGTAGTTCTACAAATTCCACCAGATTTTTATCGGCAAAAATGCCAGAGAAGATAAGTCCAGCATCGGCAATCTGTTCACGATATTTGTTATTAACCTCGTAACGATGGCGATGGCGCTCCGAAATCTCAGTTGCTCCGTATGTTTCTGCCACTATTGAGCCAGGCGTCAGCGTTGCCTTATAGAGACCTAGCCGCATCGAACCGCCCATGTCTCCAGATCCAGCAACAATCTCCTTCTGATCATCCATGGTTGCAATTACCGGCGTTCCACTATCAGATTTAAATTCCGCCGAATTAGCATCCTTAATTCCCGCCAGATTTCTCGCTGCCTCAATGACCATACATTGCAGGCCAAGACAGAGGCCGAGCGTTGGAATTTTATGAGTGCGCGCATATGTGAGCGCACCTAATTTGCCTTCAATGCCACGAATACCAAAACCGCCAGGGACACATATTGCATCTACTCCCCCGAGTACTTTGGCAGCCCCTTCTTGAGATTCACACTCATCACTTGCAACCCAGATGAGTTCAACCTTAGCTTCATTGGCAAAGCCTCCGGCGCGCAAAGCCTCGGAGACTGAAAGATATGCATCTGGTAAATCAATGTACTTGCCAACGAGAGCAACTTTGACATGGTGCTTTGGCGAATGAACGCGCTTGAGAAGATCATCCCATTCTCCCCACTTGACTTCATGTCCGCCAAGCGTCAAGCGACGGACTATGTAAGCGTCCAACCCTTCTGAGTGAAGGACTTTTGGAATATCATAAATTGAAGGCGCATCAACTGCGGCAACGACTGCTTCCACATCTACGTCGCACATGAGTGAAATCTTCTTCTTAATTCCCTCTGGAATTGGTCGATCACATCGCAGAACAACAGCATCTGGCGCTATACCGATACTGCGTAGCGCAGCGATACTGTGCTGCGTTGGTTTTGTCTTGAGTTCACCGGATGGTCCAATGTAAGGAACAAGTGAAATATGGAGATAGAAAACATTGTCGCGGCCAACTTCTTGACGGAGTTGGCGAGCTGCTTCCAAAAATGGCTGTGATTCAATGTCTCCTACAGTCCCGCCGATCTCTGTAATAACAACATCGACATCAGGGCCATCGTTGGCCAACATCCGTTCTTTAATTTCATTTGTAATGTGTGGAATGACCTGGACAGTTTCGCCTAGGTATTCACCGCGTCGTTCCCGGGCGATTACTCGAGAATAGACCTGCCCCGTGGTTACATTTGATGACCCAGATAGGTTTCGATCAAGAAAACGTTCGTAGTGCCCAATATCTAAATCGGTCTCAGCGCCATCATCAGTAACAAAAACTTCACCATGTTGGAAGGGGTTCATGGTGCCAGGATCCACATTGAGGTATGGATCGAGCTTCTGCATCGTGACGCGGATACCACGAGCGACCAAGAGGCGACCTAGAGATGAGGCGGTCAGACCCTTGCCAAGACTTGAGGCGACTCCGCCAGTTACAAAGATATGTTTAGTCACATGCGCTTGGCTCATGGAAGACCAACCTATCACCGTTTGGAAGCTTAACCTCGCAGGGCGAGTAATTCTGCAGCGTGTTCACGGGCGCTGGTGGAACCTTCTAGGCCGGCAAGCATGCGAGCGATTTCCTCTATGCGAGTCTCTTCAGATAGTCGGGTCACTCCTGATGCAACGATTGTTCCATCGCTGCTCTTGCTCACCATAAAGTGAGTGTCAGCCCATGCTGCAACTTGTGGCAGATGAGTAACGACAATCACCTGAGCGTTTTGGGATAGTGCATGGAGTCGCTTTCCAACTTCAATCGCTGCTTTGCCTCCAACACCTGCATCAACTTCGTCAAAAATATATGTACCAACAGGATGGCTCTTTGCAATGACAACTTCAAGCGCCAACATAATTCGAGACATCTCGCCTCCGCTTGCACCTTTTCCGAGAGCGATTTTTGGACCATCAACTTGTCCTTGAATTTGCATCACAACTTCATCGCATCCGAGAGATGTAAAGTTGCTCTCTTTGAGCGGACCTCCATAATCTGGGCTAGTAACATCAACGAAGAACGTAGTATGCGGCATCGCTAACGCTTGAATTTCACGAGTGACTTCACGCGAAAGATTCGCTGCAGACTTCTCCCGCGCCGAACTCAACAACATCGCGGCCGAGAGGAGTTCTTTCTTAACTTCTTGCAACTGCTTTTCTAGTTCACTCGTTCTCTCGTCGCCACCTCGAAGATCCGCGATTGTCTCTTTTGCGCTCTTCGCCTTTGCTGCAAGCAAGACCAGCTCTTCATCCGGCTCACCCGCTCCCGCCCATCTCTTGAGAAATGTATGCAATTCGGCTTTGCGTTCTTGCAGAAGGTTGAGCCTGGCAGGGTCCGCCTCTAGCGCTGATTCATAGGATGCTAAATCCGATGCAGCATCATCGAGAATATAGAGTCCTTCAGCAATGCGATCGGTGATCTCCTCCAATTTTGAATCTTTACCCTTGGCGACATCTAGAAACCTACGGGCATAGTGAAGAGAAGTGAGAGCGCCCTTTTCCTCATCGTTGAGCGCTGATAGAGCGCCACTTGATGCCACTCGAAGATCTTCAACGCTAGAAAGTCGGTTGATTTCATCGTTCGTTGCAGCGCATTCCCCACGGGTGGCTTTGAGTTTCGACCATGCAGACAGAAACTCTTCTAGCTCTGCAATCTCACCTTCTCGCTTGCTGGCGCTAGCTTTGAGAGAAGTGAGACGGTCTTTGAGCTCTCCAAACTGTGAGAATTTTTCCTGATATTGATTTAGAGCAGACGAAATGTCCTGACCGCCATAACGATCCAAGAGTTCGCGCTGTCGCGCTGGTTTAACGATCTGAGAGTTGGCAGATTGCCCGTGTATCTCAATGAGCGAACTCGTGAGTTCTGCCAGCGTGCTAGCAGGAACGCTATTGCCGCCACAGATCGCCTTAGATTTCCCATCTGAACTTACAGTGCGCGAAATAATGACTGATCCATCCTCGATTTCTGCGCCCTCTTCTGCAAAGAGCTCGTGTGCCGATTTCGGAAGCGAGAATTGAGCAGTTGCAACTAAACGATCGGCACCATGACGCACCAGAGCGCTATCGCTCTTGCCACCGAGGACCAAGTTAAGTGCGGTGAGAATCATGGTCTTTCCTGCGCCAGTTTCACCGGTTAAAACGTTGAGACCACGACCTAATTCCAGTTGGGATTGCTCAATAGCTCCCAAATTGCGAATTGAAATCTCTTCTAAATAGGAACGTTCACTCACCACGCCAACCTTCAACGGGAAGTTTGAATTTCGCTACCAATCTATCTGTGAAGAGCGTTTTGGAAACATGTGAGAGCTTGATGATTTGAGAATCACGAGTAATAAGAACTTTGTCGCCTTTCTTAAGAGGCAATTTACGGAGCGCGTCTGCTGAAAGAATTGCATCGCTTGAATCAATGGTCACAAGGATTTCTGATTTAGGTGAGACCACCATGGGGCGCGAAAATAACGCATGTGCTGAAATAGGAAGAAGCACCAACGCATCAACTTCTGGCCACACAACAGGTCCGCCGGCGCTAAAGGCGTAAGCGGTAGAACCCGTGGGCGTAGAACAAATCAATCCATCGCATCCCCAATGCGAAAGAGGTCTGGAATCAATCTCGACAAATAGTTCGACCATCGTTGTGCCGTCGCGTTCGACTGTCACTTCATTGAGAGCCCAGCCGGTTGCGATTTCAGCCCCGCCCCGCTGTACCGAATAGCGAAGAATCATGCGGTTTTCAGTCACATAGTTCTTGGCAATGATGCACTCAGCGATTGCGGAAATTGTGGGGCGTTGCACCTCAGCCATAAATCCGACATGGCCCATATTGATTCCAAGCAATGGAATATTTCTTGTCAGAGTAATCTCGGCTGCGCGCAGAATAGTTCCGTCGCCGCCAAGAACTATCGCTGCCTCTATGTCAGGCAATTCGGCATGGCTGACTTTGGCGACACTTGCGATATTTACATCTGAAATTGTGTAGAGAGAAAATCCTGCCTGAACAAGCAGTGGCGCCAATTCTTCGGCTGCCGAAATAGCTTCCTGGCGTGATGGACTAATAACTAGAGCAATGGATCTAGTTGACATTAGACAGGTCCCATCTCGATTGCCTTATCGAGAGCGTTCTCATCAATTGCAGGAGCGCCGCGACGTAGCCATAGGAAGTATTCAACGTTACCTGCAGGTCCAGGCAATGGACTGGCAGCGATTCCCATAGTGCCAAGACCTACATCGTAGGCAGATTCAGCGACATCAAGGACTGCGGAACGACGCAACGCTGGATCGCGCACAACACCACCAGCGCCTAACTTTTCACGTCCAACCTCAAATTGTGGTTTCACCATTAATACAAAATCGGCTTCTGGTTTAGAGACAGCAGCGAGAGCAGGCAAGACTAGAGAGAGCGAAATAAAGGAGAGGTCGGCAACGACCAGATCAATATCTTCGCCAACTTGTTCACCTGTTAAGTGGCGAATGTTAGTGCGATCCAAAACTTTTACACGCGAGTCCTGGCGCAATTCCCACGCTAATTGGCCATAACCGACATCTACAGCGACAACTAAAGCTGCGCCACGACGTAGTAAAACATCCGTGAATCCCCCAGTAGATGCGCCAGCATCAAGACATTTCTTTCCCTCAACTGCCACACCAGTAAACGCATCCAGTGCCCCAGCTAATTTATGGCCTCCCCGGGAAACAAAATCATCGCGCTTTCCTTGTAATGTGATTGAAGTTTCTGCATCCACTTGTGTCGCTGGCTTCGTTGCAGGGATTCCCGCAACTAAGACAGATCGCGACTCGATCAGGTCCGCAGCATGCTCGCGCGAACGCGCTAATTCACGTCTGACTAGTTCTGCATCGAGTCGAGTCTTCATCGTGAATATACCTAGAGGTTATCGATTGATTTAAGTGATTCTTGCAGTTTCTGATGGAGCGCTTCAAAACGTGCGCTATGTTCTGATAAGTCACTGGAATCAATCTCTTCTAATTCAGCGCGTACTTCTGTCACGAGATTGTTCTCATCTTCGCTCATCGCTTCACACCCTTCGTTGCTGTCTTCTTTGCAGATTTCTTTGCAGATTTCTTTGCAACTTTATTTGGAGATTTCTTGACCGATGCCTTCGCCGGAGTGGACTTCTTACCGGTCGAACTCTTTCCACGGGACTTCTTGAGGGCGTTGACTTCTCGAACTAGAGCATCGAACTCTTCGCGCTTCACAAATCCCATACGAAGGACTGCTGCTTCAACCTCCTCGGAGATCTTTGCCTTGAGAGTCTGGCCACTTTCATGGGCCCAATCATTGAGCGCTGCCGCAATCTCTGCTGGAGTGCGTTCTCCATCTGAAAGTTTGCGTGCGTAGCTCTTGAGAGTTGAGAAGACTTCGTTTACCGGTGTCTTAGCCATGGCGTAAGAGTATCGAGAATGAGAATTAAAGGCGGACTATCTCCGCTGCCTCGACCTGCCAACGACTTGCGACACCCGTTGCGCTCTGCCAAAACCTGCGATGGATGGATCCAGAAATCTCAACCCATTCATCAGGGTGGAGTGAGAGCGCTAATTTGCGACTCTTGGCGCTCCACGCGGCAATATCGAGAGTGTCTACACCCTCGCGCTCTGCCCGAGAAATAATCAATCGGAACTCGACGACTTTGTCTCCGCTGGGAAGTTCTTTACTTGTCGCGCTGGCCGAGACTCGACCACGTAAGAGAACATCATTGAGCGAATAATCGACCTCTTCTTCGTTCAGCGTTGTAGCCTGAACCTTCTTCTTGCCGCTTGCCATAACAAACCCTTCGATAGATGAAGGGCTGATGATTGAGTATCGCACTCTTCAAGAACGGAGCGTGGACCCTCAATTGTGGATAAGAAAATTACTTACGTGATCTTTCAGCTGCGTCAGTGACTTCATCGATATCTAACTCTGCGCACTTTGCAAACCATTCACGAGCTTCGTCGCGGCGACCTGCTGCATCGAGCGCATCGGCATAGGCATAACGTAAGCGAAGCGCCCATTCATCTGTCTCGTTCTTTAGCTCCTTACATTGCAAGGTAACTACCGCTGCATCAAATTCGCCCAGATCTCTTCTGGCACCTGATGCAACAATTCTCATTTCAATCTCTTCTGCTTTTCCAAGTCGTTTGACCTCAGCAGAACCGGCTAAATTCAAGGCTTTTAAGGGATTTCCTAATCCACGTTCGCAATCAGCCATCACGGGCCACATTGACACATCTCCTGAGATGCGATGAGCTGCACGCAATTCCTTGAGTGCAATTTCATAATGCCCTGCGCGGTACGCTGCATAGCCCGCAGTCTCGCGAACTACCGCTAAGCGACCCGCATGATGAGCCGCCGCAACTGCATGCTTATGTGACAACTCTGGATCGATATCCATGTAGAGATTGACGCAGACCATATGACGAGCAACAACTTTGGCATTTTCAGCAGAGAGACTTAACAGCTCTGCGCGTACGCTCTTTTCAAGTTCCTCACCTGTGACATCTTCTGGAATATCTGGTTCAAAGATGCGAGGCCTAATTCGTGATTGATCTCGTTCTTGCGGTGCAGGACGAAACCCGCGTGGATCACTGACTTCACGGCCTTTAGAAAGGTGTCGAGTGGCGCCGGCTCGATCTGCGCGACCACCTCGTGCAGGTCTATCCTCGCGAGATTGGGGACGGCCACTTGATTTACCAGATGATGAACGACCAGATGATGAACGACCAGATGATGGCCGCTTTGAAAGATCACCGCTTGCTCTATCGCGATTTGGTGAACGCTCTTCCATCTTCTTCTCCATCACTTCGCTAACACTTCTCTTTTTTATTTGATTCCAGTTTAACTTCTTAAGAAATAAAAAAGGGGCGCTTACAAATAAGCGCCCCTTTTTATAAAAGAAGTCCGGCGACGTTCTACTCTCCCACAAGGTCACCCGTGCAGTACCATCGACGCTGAGAGGCTTAACTTCCGGGTTCGGAATGGGACCGGGTGTTTCCCTCTCGCTATGGTCGC
>JACCDH010536475.1_pt1 | contig 15402 bp, 14 predicted proteins | sample 7442481 | NCBI WGS metagenome assembly JACCDH01 (sample SAMN15323433, study PRJNA562643) | freshwater metagenome | isolation source: river surface water | place: USA:Blue River Watershed | collected 2017-08-15
AAATAAAACCAATGAAATACAACAACGTATTTCAACAACAGGTCCATTGGCTCCCTATCTTCATGAGGCAAAAACTCCCTTTGTGTATTTGCGCAAAACCTTTGATACCGTTTATTATACCGATGGCTCTGTTTTTAAATACATAATAACGGATACATTTTTTGCGAAAAAACAATTAAGTGTTAACAAACCCATTGCGTATTCGCATCCTGATTTAATATCCAATACGCCAAAACGAAATACGGTTATTGAAAAAACAATGGGCAAGTCACCCACCTGGTATTTAATTGTACTGATATTTATACAAATAGTTTATGTAACCATGGTGTATGGTCCAATAGCAGCATTTTTAGTGGAAATGTTCCCCACCAAAATAAGATACACTTCCATGTCCTTGCCTTATCATATTGGGAATGGGGTTTTTGGAGGACTAGTTCCCTTTTTAGGAACCCTTATTGTTGAGTTTACAAAATCGGCGGAACAACCTAAGGGAGATGTATTGGCAGGTTTGTGGTATCCAATTGGAGTAGCTGCCATTTGTTTATTAATAGGGGTTGTTTATTTGTCTAATAAGGTGGATGAAAATGTAATGGATTAACAATTAACAATATTTTATATGAACAGAATAAAAAAATTATTAGGCTACCTTTGGATGGCATTAGCACCAGTCATCATTATCTTTTTGGTGTATGAGGCGGTAGAAAAAATAACCCATGCTACTGCGGTTTTAAGATCCAATGTTATTTTACAGTGGTCAATTATATTACTCATTTTCACCCCTATTTGTATTGGATTTTTCATTTTTGGATGGTATGCCTCCAAGGATGAATACGCGCATTTACCTGAATCCTCAAAGGAACTAAGCGAATAGGCTATTGCCATTTACTATTAGTTAAGTATTTTTGATCATGGCATTATACATAAAAGGACTTTGTAAAAAATACGACAACCAAATTGCAGTGGATGACCTGTCTTTTTCAATTGAAAAAGGCGCGGTGGTTGGTTTTCTAGGTCCCAATGGGGCCGGGAAGAGCACTACTTTAAAAATGATTGCAGGTTATTTAACGCCTGATGCAGGTGAAGTAATTTTAAATGGGGTCTCTAATCAGAAAGATCCTATTGCATTTAAAAAATTAATTGGCTATTTACCTGAAGCCAATCCTTTGTATGGGGAAATGTATGTTAAAGAGTATTTTTCATTTTTAGCGGCACTGCATAAAATCTCCGATTCCAATCAGCGAATAAATGAGGTAATTGAAATGACAGGGTTGACCCCCATGCAACATAAAAAAATAACTGAGTTGTCAAAAGGGTATAAGCAAAGAGTGGGCATTGCTGCGGCCATCATTCATCAACCTGCATTGATATTATTAGATGAGCCCACTTCGGGCTTGGATCCGAATCAACTTATTGAAATTCGCAGCTTAATTCAAAGTTTAAGCAAGGATGCTATTGTTTTATTTTCAACCCATATATTACAGGAAGTTTCGGCGATATGTTCAAGTGTAATTGTATTGCATCAATCTAAATTAGTTGCCAATACTAGCATTGAACAATTAACAAAACCAGGGAAGCCTGCAGTGCGTGTTGTTTTTGAAGAAGAAATCAATCCATTTTTGGGAGATACATTTTGGTCAACATTACAATATGAACAAATAGACAAACAGGTGTTAGTCGTGAAGTCCGATGACCTGTCTGTATTGAAAAAAAATATCCTCAATTATGCATTAGACAAAGGCTTGAACATTCAAGCTTTGCAAACACAGGAGGCAAGTTTAGAAGAAATATTCAAATTGCTTACCCATTAAAAAAAATGGGTGTAAATTGCGTTCGCAAACTAACATTAAAGTATTTAGAAAAATAAAAGATAAAACTATGAGTTACATTGTTGAAGTTAAAGCGAGACAAATTTTAGATAGTCGTGGAAATCCTACTGTGGAAGTAGATGTATTAACCGACGAAGGTGCATTAGGTCGTGCTGCTGTTCCAAGTGGAGCAAGTACTGGTATTCACGAAGCAGTTGAATTAAAAGACAATGACAAGAAAAAATATTTAGGAAAAGGGGTGTTGAAGGCGGTGAAGAATGTAAACACAACCATTGCCAATGGAATTGTTGGATTTGATATTACTGCACAAGCAGCCATTGACCAAGTAATGATTGAACTAGACGGCACACCTAATAAAGCGAAATTAGGGGCGAATGCAATTTTAGCAGTATCCATGGCAGTAGCTAAGGCAGCAGCCGAAGAAGCAAGCTTACCTTTATACAGATACATTGGTGGCACCAATGCAAGAACCTTGCCCATGCCAATGATGAATATTTTAAATGGTGGAGCGCATGCCGATAACAAAATTGACTTCCAAGAATTCATGATTATGCCAATAGGCGCACCTAGCTTTAGCGAAGGTTTGCGTTGGGGTGTTGAAATATTCCACCAATTGAAAAGTACATTAAAAAAGAAAGGATACAGCACTAATGTTGGGGATGAAGGTGGATTTGCTCCAAACATTCAAAGCAACGAGGAAGCGATTGAAACAGTATTGGAAGCCATCACTGCAGCAGGGTACAAAGCGGGCACTCAAATTGCTATTGCAATGGATGCTGCAAACGGCGAATTATGGAACGCTAAGAAAAAGAAATATGTATTCCACAAGAGCTCTGGTAAAGAAATGAGTTCTGATCAGTTGGTTAAGTATTGGGAATCTTGGGTAAAGAAATATCCAATTGTTTCTATCGAAGATGGTATGGCAGAAGACGATTGGGCTGGTTGGAAAAACTTAACAGATACCATTGGTTCAAAATGTCAATTAGTGGGTGACGATTTATTTGTAACCAATGTGAATCGTTTACAAACAGGTATCGATAAGAAAATTGCCAATGGCTTATTGGTGAAAGTAAAACAAATTGGTACTTTAACAGAAACCATTAATGCCGTAAGTTTAGCACAACACAATGGTTACAATACGATTATGTCGCACAGGTCAGGTGAAACAGAGGATACGACTATTGCTGACTTAGCAGTTGCTTTAAACTGTGGTCAAATAAAGACAGGTTCTGCTTCTCGTACCGATCGTATGGCTAAATACAACCAATTAATCCGTATTGAAGAGCAATTAGGAGAAACTGGGGTATTTCCAACCAAGGGTAAATTAAAGTTTGGCAATAAATAACACTTTTAACTTGGCATAAAGCCAGGCCTACAATACCAAAGAATGAGTTCCTTTAAAGAGCTCATTCTTTTTTTGTGTATTATAGGAACTAGCTTAATTTTACGACAATCTTAGTGTATGCAAGTTTTAAAGAAAATATTCCCCATCCTAATTAATCGTTACTTTTTGGTATCGGTTGGATTTATAGTATGGATGCTTTTTTTTGACCAACGTGATTATTTTCAACAAAAAGAAAGAACGGGAGAATTACAAAAAGTTGAAGCTGCTAAAAAATATTATACAGACGAAATTGAAAAAACCAAAAAGCAGTTAAGTAATTTACAAAGCTCCGCTTTCGCTATTGAAAAATTTGCAAGAGAGCGCTATTTGTTAAAAAGAGAAGGGGAAGAGGTTTTTTTATTTGAAGATACAGCCAAGCCAGCCACAAGCACTGCCGAAAAAAAATGACAAAGAAAGCGCGTTATGAAAAAGTCTTGGACTTTTTTCAAACCCATATGCCTGTTGCAGAAACAGAGTTAAGCTATACCAACCCTTATGAGTTGCTAGTGGCAGTGATCCTTTCCGCACAATGCACAGACAAGCGGGTCAATCTTACTACACCAGCTATTTTCAAAAAATATCCTACGCCACAAAAAATGGCTAAAGCCAATTTTGACGATTTGTTCCCTATTATCAAAAGTATTTCCTACCCCAATAATAAAACCAAACATTTAATTGGAATGAGCCAATTGTTAGTGAAGGATTATGGGGGAGAAGTGCCAATGACTATTGAGGAACTTGTCAAATTACCTGGAGTGGGGCGTAAAACAGCAAATGTAATTACCAGTGTATGGGACAATCAACCAAATATGGCGGTAGATACGCATGTGAATAGAGTAAGTAAGCGTTTAGGATTAGTGCCCATGACTGCTACAACACCACTAGCAGTAGAGAAAGTCCTCCTTAAAAATATTCCCACCCAGCTTGTACACACAGCACATCATTGGTTAATACTGCATGGACGATATACTTGTTTGGCAAGAAGTCCTAAATGTGTGGATTGTGGATTGCAGCCCTTCTGTAAATACTATGAAAAAACTATTGCTAAGCAACAATAAATAAAAAAGGGCTCCCCATGGAACCCTTTTAATTATTTAGTAGATGAGCTACTATAAGTATTGACTAATCGCATCGGTCAATTCTTGTTTAGTAATAGGAATACCCATCATTTTTTGATACCCTTTAGCGTCAACAAAATATTGATCACGGATAATTTTAATTAGTTGACCATTGTTGATCTCAGGAATGATAACAGTTTCGAAATTCTTTAAAATAGCACCTAAGTTACTTGGAAAAGGACGCATGTACTTGATATGTGCATGGCTTACTAATTTTCCTTCTGCTTGTAAATCCTTTACTGTGGCTTTGATTGTGCCATAGGTTGAACCCCAACCTAATACCAATACTTTTCCTTTTTCAGGACCACTGTCAATGGTTTGCTTTGGAATGTAGTCTGCTATTTTGTCCACCTTCGCTTCTCTCATTTTAATCATGAACTGGTGGTTCTCTGCTTCATAGTTTACGTTTCCAGTTTCATGTTGTTTTTCCAAACCTCCAATACGGTGTTCTAAACCAGGTGTACCAGGTACTGCCCAAGGGCGCGCTAATTTTTCATTACGTGTATAGGGTTTGTATTTTGTTTCGCCTTCGTCTAATTTTGTTTTGAAAGTCACTTCAATTTCAGGAAGGTCAGCAGCTTTTGGAAACTTCCAAGGCTCGGCACCATTCGCGATATATCCATCACTCAATAAAATTACAGGCGTCATATGTTGTAAAGCAATACGCACTGCTTCAAAAGCCATCTCAAAACAATCACTCGGGGTAGAAGTTGCTAAAATAGGAATAGGTGCTTCACCGTTACGGCCATAGTAGGCTTGTAATAAATCGCTTTGTTCTGTTTTGGTAGGTAAACCTGTTGACGGACCTCCTCTTTGTATATTCACAATAACCAATGGCAACTCTAACATCATGGCAAGGCCCATTGCTTCCGTTTTCAAAGCCATACCAGGACCCGAAGTGGTGGTTAATCCAATTTGCCCACCATAGCTAGCGCCAATGGCAGAAGCAATACCAGCAATCTCATCTTCTGCTTGGAAAGTTCTTACACCAAAATTTTTGTATTTACTTAATTCGTGTAAGATATCTGATGCTGGCGTAATGGGGTAGGAACCCAAAAATAGGGGTAGTTTTGATTTTTGAGAAGCTGCAATTAGTCCCATGGACAATGCTTGGTTTCCCATGATACTGCGATAAGTACCCGCTTCCATTTTTGATTTCTCTACTTTGAATCTTGCTGCGTTGAATAATTCAGCAGTTTCGCCATAATAGTAACCTGCTTTTAATACAGCAATATTGGAATTTAAAATAGCTTCTTTTTTACCAAACTTCTCATTTAAGAAACTAATAGTGGTATCTAAATCTCTATTGTACACCCAATAAATCACACCCAAAACAAACATGTTTTTTGCACGATCTCTTTCTTTATTTCCTAACTCTGGAAAATCCTTTAGTGCTTCACGTGTTAATTTTGTAACATCAATTTTTGTTAATTCATATCCATCTAAACTACCGTCCTCTAATGGATTGACACCATCAGGAAAGTTTGCTAATCGTAAATTTTTAACATCAAATCCATCGGTGTTGGCAATAATTTTTCCGCCTTTTTTTAATCCTTTTAAATTCACTTTTAAAGCGGCGGCATTCATCGCCACCAATACATCACATGCATCACCCGGCGTATATACTTTATCTGAACTAAAGTGCACTTGGAATCCACTTACGCCAGGCAAAGTGCCAATAGGAGCCCTAATTTCCGCAGGGAAATCAGGGAAGGTTGCTAAGTCGATACCTAATATCGCAGTATTGTTGGTAAATTGCTGCCCAGTCAATTGCATCCCATCTCCACTATCACCAGCAAATTTGATAACTACATCCTGTAAGATAACTTCGTTCTGCATATAGCTGTAATTTGTAGCTAAAGGTACTGATACAATAGCCTAAATGCTTCAATTTTATTGTTTTTTTTCTAATTTCTTGGCTAACTTTGCAAACTAATTCAAGGCACTATGATCATCGCGCCATTTTTATACTTGTTCTCGTATCTATTACTCCCCCCTAATACAAACGATGCAATCGTTCCCAAGTCCGCCAACCCGATCCAGGGCAAGGAGGTGAAGTATATTTACTTGACTTTTGACGATGGGCCCTTGCCTGGTACTTCCAATTGCATTGACATTTGTTTAAATCAAAGAATACAGGCTACTTTTTTTGAAGTAGGTAAACACCAAGCTGCTAATGCTAGTGGAAAAGCATTGCACTATCGAATTGCACAGTATCCTCAATTTTTTGATATTGCGAATCACAGTTATACCCATGCCAATGGGAAGTATAAGTATTTTTATCATCATCCAAATATGGCATTTGATGATTTTGTACAAGCAAAAAAATCATTACAGTTAAAAAACAATATTATCCGCTTACCTGGTAATAGTGCTTGGAATACACTTGTGTTAAAAAAATCAAGTAAACTCGTAAAGCCAGTAGTGCTAAAATTGGACAGCGCTGGTTATAATGTAATTGGCTGGGATTTAGAATGGGGGTTTACCAAACAAGGAACGCCTAAGGAATCTCCGCAAGCGATGGCTAAGTATGTAGATACCCTCTTTGCGCGTAATCGTACAGAAACTAAAAATCACTTAGTGATTTTAATGCATGATCATATGTACCGTAACCCGGTGGATTCAGCAAAATTGGCAACGATGATTGCCATTTTAAAAGCGAATCCTAGGTACCAATTCCGTAAATTATCGCTTTACCCAGGTTTGAAAAACGGAGGCCGACCTTAACAATTTATTTGCATTTTTATTTAAAAACTAATCTGTAAATTTAATCATTAAAAATAATATTTTATGGCAGCATTTGAAACAGGAAATCCAACCCTTTCCGAAAAAATTTTTGACAAGAGTTTGCATGAAACCTCTAATGCATTTGGTGTAATGAGTGTTCGTGGAACCATTAACAAGTTTGGATTTTTAATGTTAATGGTGATGTCATCGGCCATTTACATTTGGACCATATTCCCTGAAAATCCATCCACTGCCTCTACCCTTATGTTGGTGGGTGCTATTGGGGGCCTTGTTATGGCAATAGTGATGATGTTTAAGCCTACTATTGCAGGGTATATTGCACCTGCCTATGCTATTTTAGAAGGATTTTTTATTGGGGGCATTAGTGCTTATTTCAATGCAGTATTTGCAAAATCTTATCCTAATATTATTATGAATGCGGTGGGCTTAACCATGGGTGTTGCCCTTGCAATGTTTCTACTATATAATTTCAGAATCATAAAAGTGACTGATAAATTTAGATCCATCATTATTTCAGCAACTATGGGTATTGGATTATTTTATTTAATTACCTGGATTTTGGGTTTGTTTGGAGTGGATATGGGCTTTGCTTTTGGAAGTGGTTTGTTGAGCATTGGCATTAGTTTATTTATTGTTGGAATTGCCGCAATGAATTTATTGCTAGATTTTGATGCCATTGAAAAAGCAGCTGAAATGGGCGCGCCAAAATATATGGAATGGTATGGTGCTTTCGGCTTATTGGTGACCATTGTTTGGTTATACTTGGAAATCTTAAAATTATTGAGCAAGCTAAATTCAAAAGAATAGCATTGGCTCCTGTATTTATAAAAAGTCCCGACTTGTTCGGGACTTTTTTGTAGCTATTCAACAGCTTTGTTGATAAATATGGTAAATTTGAATCCTCAACGCAAATTGATGAAATATCAGCCAGGCAATTTAGACAATCAACAACTTATTGGGTTATATCATTCTTTGTTGTATCCTAGAATGATTGAAGAAAAAATGTTGATTTTGTTGCGTCAGGGAAAAATTAGTAAATGGTTTAGTGGTATTGGTCAGGAAGCAATTGCTGTAGGTGCTACACTAGCCATGGACAAAGAGGAATGGATCATGCCATTGCATAGAAACTTGGGCGTATTTACTTCCAGGGATATGCCATTGACCGAATTGTTTAAACAATGGCAGGGGGATATTACAGGATATAGTAAAGCAAGAGAGCGTAGTTTTCATTTTGGTACAAAAGCGCATCATATATGCGGTATGATTTCCCATTTGGGTCCACAACTTGCTATTGCAGATGGCGTTGCACTAGCCTATCAGCAAAGGGGGCAACAAAAATGTGCATTGGCATTTACTGGGGACGGAGGAACTAGTGAAGGCGATTTTCATGAAGCATTAAATGTGGCGGCAGTTTGGAATTTACCTGTGATCATCATTATCGAAAATAATGGCTATGGCCTAAGTACCCCCACCAATGAACAATATAAGTGCGCGCACTTAGTGGATAAGGCAATTGGTTATGGCATGGAGGGAAAACGAATTGATGGAAATAATATTTTAGAAGTTTACCATACCATCAAAGAAGCAAGAGATTTTTGTATTCAACATCAACAACCTTATCTTATTGAATGTGATACTTTTAGAATGAGGGGACATGAGGAAGCAAGTGGCATTAAATATGTGCCTACTGAACTTTTAGATTTATGGGCTGAGCGAGATCCCATAAAAAACTATGAAGAATACCTAGCAACTGCAGGAATTCTTTCCATGGAGGAAATTGTTCAAGTGAAGTTGTCCATGAAAGAAAAAATAGAATTGGAATTAAGTCAAGTGATGGATACGACTCCTTTTCAACCTTCAATAGCAATAGAATTAGCGGATGTGTATGCGCCGGTTGTCAATAATGATATTCCATTGTTTGAGAATTTGGATCATCCAGTGGTGGAGCAAAAACGTTTTATTGAATCCATCAGCGATGCTTTGCGTTCATCAATGCAACGTTATCCTGAAATGATCATCATGGGACAGGATATTGCTGAATATGGAGGTGCATTTAAAATCACCGAAGGCTTTGTCAATGAATTTGGGAAACAACGTATTCGCAATACCCCTATTTGTGAAAGTGCGATTGTGGGTGCTGCATTGGGGTTAAGTTTAGAAGGAATTAAATCGGTCATGGAAATGCAGTTTGCCGATTTTGTATCTGTTGGCTTTAATCAAATTGTCAATAATTTAGCCAAGATACATTATAGATGGGGGCAAAATGCCGATGTAGTGGTGAGAATGCCAACTGGCGCTGGTGTTGGTGCTGGTCCTTTTCATTCCCAATCCAATGAAGCTTGGTTTACCCATGTGCCAGGACTTAAAGTGGTTTATCCATCGAATCCTGCAGATGCGAAGGGGTTGATGATTGCTGCATTGGCTGATCCTAATCCTGTTTTATATTTTGAACATAAGGCAATGTACCGAAGTATTGAGGGGGAAGTACCCAATGAATATTATCAAGTGCCAATAGGCAAAGCGCATTTTGTTAGTAAAGGCACTGAAGCTACTATAATAACTTATGGAATGGGGGTGCATTGGGCCAAAAAATACCAAGCCGAAAATCCATCCGTTAATTTAACTATTTTGGATTTAAGAAGCCTAGCGCCATTAGATTATGAAGCCATTGCCGAAGCCGTAGCAACCACTGGTAAGGTTTTAATTTTACATGAAGACAATTTAACAGGAGGTATTGGAGGTGAATTAAGTGCATGGATTGCAGAGCATTGTTTCACTCAATTAGATGCACCCATATTACGCTGCGCTTCCTTAGATACGCCCATTCCATTTAATATCGTTTTAGAAAAACAATATTTAGCCAATAGCAGGTTAGCCGAAACCATGCAGAAACTAATAGAATTCTAATAACAAAGCCTCTTAATAAAACTTAAGAGGCTTTGTTATTTAGTATGATTTTTTTGAAAAACTAATTAGGGTTGTTTAATCTATACACGCGTAAAAAGTTGCCGCCTAATACCTTAGCGATATCTGCATCCTTATAGCCACGCTTAATTAATGCCTTAGTGAATTCAGGATAATCTACAACCGTCTTTAATTGTTTAGGGGCAGAATCAATGCCATCAAAGTCCGAACCTAATCCTACGTGATCAATGCCAATTAATTTTACAATATGGTCAAAGTGTTTCATTAACACTTCAAGGTCAGGTTTGATGGCCTCTGATTGAACTTTGTATTTATTGGCGATGGTACTTAAAACATATTCTTTTTGCATTCCTTTTGCGACCATAGCATCTATTTCCTTTTTATGTGCTTTGTAAAAGGCGGCTGATTTTTTACTATAGCTGCTATCCACAAATGCGGAATAAAAATTTAAACTAATAACGCCTCCATTTTTTCCGATTGCTTTTATTTGCGCATCTTTTAAATTTCTAGAAACAGGACAAATAGCATATGCATTACTATGAGAAGCAATTACCGGCTTAGTGGTTGTTTGGATGGCATCCCAAAATGTAGTTTCACCAACATGTGAAATGTCTACAATAATGCCCAATTTATTCATCCGATTAATAATTTGTTTGCCAAAACTAGTTAGCCCTTTGTGGCCCTTGTATTTTGGATCTTTTTCATCGGCATGTGAGCTTGCCCAACTAGGAGAATTATTCCATGTTAAAGTCATATACCTAACCCCTCTTTTGTAAAATAGATCTAAACGATTAATGTCGTCTTCAATCATATGCCCACCCTCAACGCCATACTGGGCAACTATTTTTCCTTCGGCCAATGTTTTTTGTATTTGCTCCCAGCTTTTTGCAACCACAATTTTATCAGGATTTCTTGCAGCGACTGCATCAATAGTATCCATTTCTCTCATAGCCCATGCAAAAGGGTTTGCTTTTTTACCATCGCACCAAATGGAAAACAATTGATAATCAACCCCTCCTTGCTTAAATCTTTTTAAATCCGAATGATTGATTCCTTTCAAATCCTGGTCTAAGCTTACTTTTTTCTCAATACAGGCTGTTACCGCATCATTATGGGTGTCTACCAATACCGATTTATAGTGAATGGCTTGGGCTTCTGCGCCTATTGAAAAGGCCATGAAAATGGGTACTAGGTATTTCATAAGATGGGAATGTTTTAATTGACAACTAAAATAGCTATTTTTGCGCACAGAAAAACGACTATGTTAGATAAATTAGAAGCCATTAAAGCCAGATTTGACCAAGTAGGGGTGGCTTTAACCAATCCGGAAATTATTAATAACCAAACAGAGTTTGGCAAAATGAGTAAGGAATATCGTTCCTTAGAAAAAATTGTGCAGCCTTATTTGAGATATGTGAAAGTGTTGGATGAGCATAAATTTGCAAAAGAGTCCTTAAATGGGGATGATGCAGATATGCGTGAATTGGCGAAAATGGAATTGCCTGCTTTGGAGGAAGAGAAAGAAACCCTTGAAAAAGAGTTGACTAAATTATTGATACCAAAGGATCCTCAGGACGATAAAAATGCCATCATTGAATTGCGCGCTGGTACCGGTGGCGATGAAGCAAGTTTATTTGTGGGTGATTTATTGGGCATGTACACAAGGTATTGTCAAAAGAAAGGCTGGAAGGTGGCAATTGCAAGTGAAAGTGAAGGTACGGTGGGTGGATATAAGGAAGTGATTTTAGAAGTAACGGGGGAAGATGTATATGGCACCATGAAATTTGAAAGTGGTGTTCATCGTGTACAGCGTGTTCCAAGTACAGAAACACAAGGACGTGTTCATACTTCGGCTGCTACAGTTGCAGTGATGCCAGAAGCAGAGGAAGTTGATTTTGTATTAAATCCAGCTGATGTGAAAATTGAAACCGCAAGAAGTGGCGGTGCGGGTGGACAAAACGTAAACAAGGTAGAGACCAAAGTAATGTTAACGCATATCCCAACAGGTACGGTTATTATTTGTCAAACTGAACGTTCTCAGTTAGGCAACCGCGAAAAAGCAATGGGTATGTTGCGTACTAAATTATTTGAAGAACAAGTGCGCAAGCAGGAAGACGAAATTTCAAGACATCGTAAAACCTTAGTGAGTACGGGAGATAGAAGTGCAAAAATAAGAACCTATAACTGGCCACAGGGGCGTGTTACGGATCATCGCGTGAATGTAACTTCCTATAATTTAGATGCCGTAGTAAACGGAGATATCGATGAATTTATTGAAGCATTACAAATGGCAGAGAATGCAGAGAAAATGCTGGTACAAAATTAATGATTGAAAAAGTAGGCAAGATTTATTTTTTCGCAATACTTTGTTCCCAGTTCCAGGCAGTTAACATCATTTCTTCTAAGCCATATTTACATTCCCAGCCTAATTTTGTTACCGCTTTGTCATTGTTGGCATATATAGCTACAATGTCGCCGGCTCTTCTTGGCCCTAGTTCATAATTTAATTGAACGCCACTTACTTTTTCAAAAGCATGGATTGCTTCTAAAACAGTGATGCCATTGCCAGTGCCAAGATTAAATACTTCGCAGGTTTTTACAGCATTATTTTTTATTGAGTATTGTAAGGCTAAAGTATGCGCGTGAGCAATGTCACAAACATGTATATAATCTCTGATACAGCTTCCATCACGTGTATCATAGTCGGTGCCATATACTTGCATGGTGGGCAATTTGCCAATAGCCGTTTGGGTAATAGCGGGCACTAAGTTTTGTGGACGACCAATAGGTAATTCCCCAATCGCAGTGCTAGGGTGAGCGCCCACTGGGTTAAAATACCTTAATAGGATAGTGGATAAGGGATAAGTAAATGCAGTGTCTCTAACAATGGTTTCCCCCATTTGCTTAGTGGCACCATAGGTAGACGCAGCAGTTTGTAATGGGGTATTTTCCGTCACTGGAATTATTTCAGGATTCCCATATACCGTACAAGAGGAAGAGAAAATAAAATGCTTGGCATTGTATTTCACCGCCATTTGTAACAAGTTAATTAATGAAAGTAAATTGTTATCGTAATAGTCTAATGGTTTTTCAACTGATTCGCCTACTGCTTTGAAGGCAGCAAAATGGATAATTCCAATAATTGATGGGTTTTCTATGAAAATGGATTCAGTAGCGCTTTTGTTGGTTAAGTCAACGGTATAATTTTTTATTTTCTTTCCGGTGATTTTTTCAATCCCATTTAATGATGCATCAGTAGCCCTGGATAAATTATCTACGGATATGACATCAAAACCATGTTCAATTAAATCAACAATGGTGTGCGCGCCAATATAACCGCATCCTCCGGTAACTAAAATTGTTTGCATTAGTGGAATTTAGAATACAAAGAAACGAAAAAAGAAGCATTATATTTTACTTGCTAAAGTAAAACCTAGTGTTGTACCTACATTTAATTTACTTCTGATTTGAATTGATTCGTTATGCGCTTCAATAATGTGTTTGCAAATTGCCAATCCAAGGCCGGATCCACCCACTTCTCTACTTCTAGCATCGTCTGTTCGGTAAAACCTTTCAAAGAGGCGTGGTATATGTTCTTCTGCAATTCCAATACCGTCATCACTTATTTCAATTAAAATTTTACCATCCTCCATTTCATAAATACTAGCCGTTATAAATCCGTCTATTTTTCCGTATTTAGCTGCATTCGAAAAAACGTTGACTAGTAATTGGTATATTTTATTTTTGTCTGCAAATACCTCGATAGGGGTTTCACTTCCAGTTTTGAATTGAAATTGTATATTTTTCTTTAACCATTTCACACTTAAATTATGTACCACTTCATTTATTAAATCTTGAATAATAAAGGCGGTTTTACTTATGGGTTCTTTGCTTATTTCCAAATTGGTGATTACATCCACATCATTCAGTAACCCAACAAGTCTTTGCACATTGGCTTGTGCTTGGTTTATAAATTTATTTCCGATAGCTGGGTTCTCCATCGCGCCATCGGCGATTAATTCCAAGTAGCCCTGTATTGCAAATATGGGTGTTTTGATTTCATGAGAAAGATTTTGTAAAAACTCTTTTCTAAATGCTTCATTGGATTGAAGTTGTAATATTTGTTCAGATTGTTGAGTGGCCCACTGTTCAACGTCTTCTCTAACGTCATCGATTCCTTTTTGTGGGAGTATGTATTTTTGGAATGCTTCTTCTCTTTTAGTTGCTTTTGTGGAAGAGATGAGTTTGTAAATAAGCTTAATTTTTCGGTATATAAAAAACTCCATTATTTTATAAACGATGAAGTAAATCACTACAAAACAAGCAATAAAATACATAAGTAAAACCTTCCAGCTTGCTATAAGTGCAAATACACTCAAGCCAAAAATAGTGGCTAGTAAAAGTGCAGTGAGTGCTGCTAATTGTTTGGGGGATAAATTCTTTTCTTTAAACATATACAAAGTAACTGCTCAGGGAGCATTACGAAGTTAGCTTTTTTCAGAATAAAATGGACTAATAGTCAAACTTGTAACCCACCCCTTTGACCGTAGTGATACAATCGATACCTAATTTCACCCTTATTTTTCTTACATGAACATCAATAGTTCTGTCGCCTACGATGACATCATTTCCCCAAACCTGTGATAATATTTCATTTCTTAAAAAAACGCGTCCAGGTTGAGCTGCTAATAGGTACAATAGTTCAAATTCTTTTTTTGCTAAAACGTGTAATGTGCCGTTCAAATTGGTTTTATATTGACTTGCATCAATTGTTAAATCCTTTATTTGAATAATTTTTTTATCACTGGAAATAGGTTGGATGCGTCTAAACAATGCCGAAATTCTACTCACCAATACTTTTGGACTAATAGGCTTATTTACAAAATCATCTCCTCCTAATTCAAGTCCCTTAATGTGAGAAGCTTCGTCGTTGAGGGCGGTAAGTAAAACAATAAGTGTTTTATCAAATTGCTTATTACTTCTTAAATATTCACAAACTTCAAACCCAGTTCTTTTAGGCATCATTACATCAAGAATGATACAATCAGGGGTAAATTCTTGTGCCTTTTCAATTGCTTCCGAACCGTCTTTTGCGGTGATGACTTTAAATCCCGACTTCATTAAGTGAAAACTAATTATTTCAATAATGTCTGGTTCGTCGTCCGCAATTAATATTTTGATAGGATTTGTTTCCATAAATAATAGGTTACCAAAAGTAAGGTTTATAAATCATATCTAACTCCGCCCGCTAGGTTATCAAATTGTTAACTAACTTACTCATTTTCGTACTCAGTTGCAATGAAGTAGTTTACTATTTAAGCTATCAATTGTAAAGTTAATTTTTGCTATTGCTCCTTGAGAATATGCAATATATAAGGGTTGGCTTTTTTCTCCCTTCCCC
>JACCDH011311513.1_pt1 | contig 15400 bp, 10 predicted proteins | sample 7442481 | NCBI WGS metagenome assembly JACCDH01 (sample SAMN15323433, study PRJNA562643) | freshwater metagenome | isolation source: river surface water | place: USA:Blue River Watershed | collected 2017-08-15
TATACCAAATTAAGGGCATGATTCCATCAATTACAGCAACTAAAATACACGAAAAAATTAAACCGTAAGTCCACTTTTTATACTTAAAACTATGCTTAAAAATTCGTTTGATAAAAGGCATTAATGCCCTTTTTTTATGGAACTCCTCTTCCTGTAAAGTTTCACTCATTTTAATTCGCTATTTCTAATTGTATTTCTTCCTCTAAATGGCTTTGGATATCTTGTATGCTTTGATAAAAATCCGAATTTTTTAATAAATCTTTTTGAGATCCTTGTTGTGCAACTTTTCCTTTATCCAAAACAATTATCCAACTTGCTTTTTGTATAGAGGCAATTCGGTTGGCAATAATAATGGCTGTTTTACCTTTTAAAGAATTATCCAATTCGTTTAAAATTCGTTTTTCGGTAATAGTATCCACTGCAGATGTGGTATCATCCAACACAATAATGGTAGGATTTGCCAAGATGGTTCGTGCCAAGGCTACTCTTTGTTTTTGTCCGCCGGATAAGGTTACACCCCGTTCGCCTACCAAAGTATTAAAACCCTTATTAAATTTGTGTTTCATTTCGATAGCTTGCGCAACAGCAGCCGCAGCATCAATTTCATCTTCCATAGCATCCATTTTAGTGTAATTGATGTTTTGCTGAATGGTAGAAGAAAATAAAAAAGCCTTTTGAAAAGCCGAACCTATTTGTGCACGTAAAAACGATTTGTTGTATTTTTGAATAGGTATATCGTCGATTAAAATTTCTCCATGAGTAGGTTCGTAAAAGCGTAAAAGTAATTTAATGATAGTACTTTTCCCCGATCCACTTTCGCCAATGATAGCTACTTGGGACGCGCTAGGGATAATAAAACTTACATCCTCTAACACATTTTGTTTGCCATCATACGTAAAACTAACATTTTTAAACTCAATTTTTCCTGAAAGATTTCCCGATTTAATTTCGCCTAAATCTTCCTCTAATGGCTTTTCGATTATTTCGGATATTCGTTCCATCGCCACTAAAGCAATACCCATTCGCGATAAAATTCTTCCTAAATGACGCATCGGCATCGTTACCATTCCTAAATACGAATTAAATCCTAGTAATTCGCCAACACTAATAGCACCTTGTAAAGTAAAATATCCTCCAATAATTACCGAAATTACTATCTGTATATTACAAATCAAATCCGTTAAAGGCCAAAAATAGGCTTGTAATTTTGCCTGTTTTACGCCCATTTTCATCTTGGCTTCGTTTTGTTTTTTAAATCTTTGGATTTCGAATTCCTGATTGGAAAATGCTGCAACTACTCTTATTCCGTTTAAATTTTCTTGCACCATAGAGTTTAACTTATCCGCCTCTTTTTCGTGTGCTTCCCAAACGGCAATTTCTTTTTTAAAAAAATAATAACTCAACACAAAAATAAGTGGTGCTAAACAAACCGAATAAAATGCATAGGTTGGATGGATAAAATACATCATGATAAACGAAAAAATGAAGGTGGCACTTAATCGTAAAAAATTGATGATTTGTTGATCGATAAAATCTTTTATGGTATCCACATCACCCGTGCAACGTTGCATTAACTCGCCTTTTGAAATGGTGGAAAAAAAGGAAAGTGGCAAATGTTGTATATGGTTAAACATGGTATTGCGTAACCTAAATATGGTACTTTGGGTGGAGTGGTGTTTAATAGCCGACGATACAAATAAAAACAAACTGCGCAATAAAGAAATTGCCATATAAATTAAACCTAAAAGCAATAAAATTTCACCAAAGTTGCTTTCATTTAATTTGGGTAATAAATAATCGAAAAAACGTGAAACGATATCGTTATTTTTACTTTCAACAAGGTTTGTTCCCGATACATATTTACTAATTACATTATCCACTGCAACTTGTAAAACTTTTGGCTCTAAAGCTCTTGCAATAATGGAAACGAGTAATAAAACAGTAGAAAAAATATAATACCACTTATATTTACCTAAAATCCTGTAAATATCTTTAATGTTTTTAATCATTTGGAGGTTTTAATGGTGCAAAACTACCAAACTGATATTTTTAAAGAGTTAGACTTTAGTTAGGATTTTATCCAATTTTACTATAATTATGAGAATGTTACAATGGGTTTTATGATATTTTTTTTCCGATATAACGAATTACTGAACCTTTCCCTACATGATAAATTCCCTCGTTTAATTCAATTTCATTTTCACTACAAGTTAAACAATGTAAATCTTTAAAATCGTTTTGAATTTCATCAACTGAAAATAGCATGTCAATATCTTTTGGGCCACCTACATTTGGATTTTTAGAGTTGTAATTAAGATGATTTTTACTAAAACCTTCTAATATTAGTAGTCCATCTTTTCTTAAATAAGAAGCTAATATATTATGATATAAAGATATTTTAGAAGTTTCGAAATGTGCAAAAATTAAAACGATTAAATCGAATTGATTAGTTTTGAAATGGAGGTTTTCTAAATCGCCTACTGTATAATTTATGGAAACTTTTCGTTCTTTTGCTAAATTTTCGGCTTTGTTTTTACCTTCTATACTTATATCAAAAGCATCAACTTTCCATCCTAATTGTGCAGCATAAACAGCGTTTCTGCCTTCACCCTCGGCAGGAAATAGAGCTTTGCCCGGTTGTAAATTTTGGATTTGTTTTGTGAAAAATTGATTGGCTTGCTTACCGTAGGCGTAATCTTTTTGATTGTAACGGTTGTTCCAGAAATCTTGCATAATAATGTAATTATATACTATTTTAAAAAATAAAAGGGTGTATTGCTGTTGCAATACACCCTCCTAAACCCTTAACTATGAGAACTACCTTATTACTCTGAAACAAAGATATACACATATCTTGAACAGGATAGTTATTAAATGACGAACGGAATATATTTTAAACTAAAGCGTTATTTTTTTACCCCGAAACGATATCCTTAACTATTTAAATTTACTTACGGAAAAATTCCTCTTTCCGTATAGGTTTGTTCAATTCTTGTAATAGCTACAATGTAGGCTGCTGTTCGCCAATCAGTTTTATAATTAATAGCAGTAGTAATGGTTTTGTTAAACGCAATTTTAATTTTATCCTCAATATTTAACAATACCTCTTCAATCTTCCAAATTTCGCTACGTTTGTTTTGTAACCATTCGTAATAACTACCAATTACACCGCCCGAGTTACATAGGATATCAGGAATGATACTGATATTTTTTTTCAGTAAAATTTCTTCCGCATCTGTATCTGTTGGCCCATTTGCACCCTCGGCAATTACTTTAGCTTTTATACTATTTGCATTGTCTTTAGTGATTTGATTACCCAATGCAGCAGGAACTAAAATATCACAATCTAATCCAAAAAAGTCTTCGTTTGGAATAGCATTAGCTTTAGCATAACCTGCAACTTTTCCATTATTTTGTAACACATGATTTTGTAATGCAGCAGGATCAATTCCAAATTCATCGTAAATTGTTCCACTAGCATCTTGTACAGCAGTTAAAATTGCACCTAATTCGTGCATGAAATGTGCTGTCCAATAGCCTACATTTCCAAAACCTTGTACAATGTATTTTTTACCTTTCAAATCGTAATTGGTAAGTTTTGCCCATTGTTTAAGGGCTACAACTACACCAAAACCAGTTGCTCTATCTCTTCCTTCTAAACCTCCTGAGCCTACTGGTTTGCCAGTAACTACGTGTAAGTTTTGCATTCTGGTATTAGGAGATTTTGTAGAAACAAAAGTATCTGCAATCCAAGCCATAATTTGCGGATTGGTATTTACATCTGGAGCGGGAATATCAATTTCTGGCCCTATGTTATCACCTAAAGCAAAAGTAAAACGTCGGGTAATTCGTTCCAATTCGGATTTCGAATATTTGCTGGTATCAATTTCAACTCCTCCTTTACCTCCTCCATAAGGCAATCCTGCTAAGGAACTTTTCCAGGTCATCCAAATAGCTAAAGCCCTAGCTGCATCAATATCTAAAGTAGTATGATACCTTAAACCGCCTTTGTATGGACCTAAGGCATTATTGTGTTGCACACGATAGCCCTTAAAAACTTCGATAGAACCATCGTCCATTTTAACCGGGAAATTTACTACAATTTCGTTATTGGTTGCAATAAGCATTTTGCGCATACCTTCATCCAATCCAATTGCATCAGCGGCACGATTAAACTGTTTTAAAACATTGTTATACATGCCTGTTTTTTTAGGGGCTTGATCTTTCATAATAGTGTAGATTAAGGTTAAAATCAAATGTGACTTTATAAAAAATCACAGTAAAACTAACTACGTTGCAACACTAAATTAAGTTATTAGATTTTTATAACTCAATATTTCATTTTCGATTTTTTATGAATTCTTTAGGATATTATTGCGTTTGCACATTTCATTCCATCAATAGCTGCACTCATAATTCCACCTGCATATCCAGCCCCTTCTCCACAAGGATATAAGCCTTTGATTTGGGGATGTTGTAAACTTTTTGAATCCCTTGGTATTCTAACCGGACTAGATGTTCGGGATTCCGTTAAATGTAAAACGGCTTCATTGGTGTAATATGCAGGGATTTTTTTTCCAAATATTTTTAATCCCATTCGTAAAGATTGCGCAACTACTTTTGGTAAAACTTCATCGGAAATAACCGATTTTAAACCAGGTTGATAAGATGTTTGAGGTAAAGTTGCTGATAATTTACCTTCTACAAAATCAACCATTCGTTGCGCAGGAGCAGTTTGTCCGCCACCACCATATTTAAAAGCGGTTTGTTCTACTTCTTTTTGAAATTGTAAGGCAGCTAATGCGCCATGATTTTGGTAATTTTTCCAATCTTTTGCATCAATTGCTACAACAATTCCCGAGTTTGCATAAGGGTTATTTCGTTTACTAGGCGACCAACCATTGGTAACAATTTCTCCTGGTGCAGTAGCACAAGGCGCAACAATTCCGCCCGGACACATACAAAAACTAAATACTGCATTTAAATTGGTTTGAGTAACCAAACTGTAAGATGCAGGAGGAAGGTAATCTGGTTTTGGAGCACATTTATATTGAATTTCATTAATTAAATCTTGCGGATGTTCAATCCTAGCGCCCAATGCGAAGGGTTTAGCTTCAATTAAGATATTTTTATGGTGTAATAATTCGAAAATATCTCGTGAAGAATGTCCAGTTGCTAAAATTACATTTCGTGCTTCAATTTCCTTATTTTGATTTACAACAACACCTTGAATACAATTTTCGCGAATGATGAAATCCGTAACTTTTGTTTCAAAATGTACTTCACCACCATTGTTTACAATATATTCGCGAATATTTTCGATGATTTTAGGTAATTTATTGGTTCCAATATGTGGATGGGAATCTATAAAAATATCAGGATTTGCGCCAAAATAAATTAACCATTGTAATACTTCGTGAATATCTCCACGTTTATCGGAACGCGTATATAGTTTTCCATCCGAGTAAGTTCCAGCTCCACCTTCGCCAAAACAATAGTTAGATTCTGGATTAACGATGTGTTCCTTGTTAATTTTAGCCAAATCTCTTCGGCGGTCTCTTACATTTTTACCTCTTTCCAAAACAATTGGAATACAATTATTTTGCAACAACTGAATAGCAGCAAACAATCCCGCCGGACCAGCTCCTACAACAATTACTCTTTTTTTAGTATCGTTGGTTATTGGGGAAACAGGAGTGAAAAGATTAGTTATAGGTAATTTACCCTCTGTAGTATATTCTATTTTTAATTGATAATAAATTGTTTTTTGTCGGGCATCTACCGAGCGTTTAACAACTTTAAAATCAGAAATTAAATCAATTGATATTTTAGCTTGATATGCAATTGATTTTTTAATTTCGGCTTCAGAATGGATATGATGAGCTAAAACTCTAACTTGAATTTCGTGCACTTTATTTTTTTTCTAGTGATTTTTTTGTAACATAATTAGCAACTTCCTTAGATATAACCATAGCTTTATAAATACCTATTACATCAGCTTTGTCAAAACCTTTTTTTTGATATTTTGGAATGTCTTTTTCTGCATCTTCTGCCGATGCGTAAAATCCAACGGTATAAATTAATATTTTTTGTTTGTCATAAACATAAACTATTTCTTGTAAATCTTCAACTTTTTGAGGAACAATTCCATTGTTTAGATTGGATAACAAATATATTTTATAAAAGGGTAAATCTGCTGAATTAAAATCAGGTTCTTTTTTCTCTAATATTTCTTCGCTTTTTTCTAAAATTTCTTTTGCAATTTCATCAGCTATTTCAATATCTGCTAACACTTCTTTTTCTAAAATTTCACTATTTTTTTCTTCTTCTCGTTTACTTTCAAGTTCCTTTTTTTTGTCTAACGTATAAATGTTTTTTGGAATAGGTTTTATATCATCTTCTTTTGGTAAAAGTTTTTCAACTTCTTTTGTATCAACAGGATTGTCAACATCTTGAGTTTTTAAAATTATTTTTTTAACTTCATTTTTGTCTTTTTCAGATAAATCTTTTCTTTGTTTTTTAGTTTTTTTATTAGCCGAAACTCTTTCTAATGCTTCCATTCTCATAACAATTAAAATGGAGTCTGGTATAGCTTCTTTACCAATCTCTCTATATAATTGATCTCTGTTTTTTAATGTATTTTTTTTATCTATACTATAAACTTGCTGGTTAAGGGTTTCTTCATCGATTTTACCCTTAGCTATTTTTTCTTCTTCTTTTGCAATATACTCTTGGCCTTCTTCAATACTTATTAATTTACCATTTTTAAAAACTCTAATCATAGAATTTTTAATTCCAAATTTTTTAACAGATGCTAAACGAATTTTACATCCCATATAGTTTTCGTAATAACCTCCAGCAAAATAACTATTGTATCCTTCTGGTAAGGAGTATGTTGTAATCCCTAATATGTCTAATATTTCTTGTGGAGTTTCACCTTTAGCAAAAGTGCCAACTTGTACTCTGAATAATAAATTAAATGCACTTAGGTTAAATACTAAAACTAAAAGTAAGGATGTGAATTTGATTTTTAACATAATAAAATTTTGTTTAAAAGTAAGTCAAATTTTAAAAAGGCAATATCTTATTTATAAATTTTTAATTATCAGCCTTTTTTAAAGTGAATGAAAATGTAGAGCCTAAACCAATTTTACTGCGAACATTAATTTTTTGGTTGTGTGCTTCGATAATATGTTTCACAATTGCCAAACCTAAACCCGAACCCCCAACTTGCCTGCTTCTGTGCTTATCTACACGATAAAATCTTTCGAATAATCTTGGGATATGTTCCGCCTCAATCCCAGGTCCATTGTCTATAACTTCCACTAAAATTAATTCGTCTAAATCATGAAATTCGATACTAACATATCCGCCAGAATTCCCATATTTAATAGCGTTAATAACCAAATTAGTTAAAACCTGAGAAATTTTGTCTCTATCAGCATGCACATCTATAGGTTGATCAGATTTATAAGCCACTTTAACTGTGATAGCCTGATCTTGCGCCTGCATTTCGGTACCTTGTATAACGTCTTTTGTAAGTTCAACAATATCAAAATTACTGTATTCTAATTGTAAAACTTTGGAATCTAATCTAGTTATGGTATCTAAATCATTTACAATACCAATCATACGCTCAATACTGTATGAAGCTCTTAAAAGATATTTTCTATTAATAGATTCATCCTCTAAACCACCATCTAATAAAGTATGCACATAGCCTTGCATACTAAAAATTGGCGTTTTTAATTCGTGAGCAATATTACCTATAAATTCCCTTCTAAATTCTTCTTGTTTTTTAAGTATTGTAATTTGTGCGCCTTGTACTTTTAACCAATCACTTACTGTATGGTCCACATCTTCTAGCGGATCTATATCAGATAAATATGAAAAAGGGATGTTTTTTGCAGCTTCGGAATCCATATTCATTACTTTTTTATAAATCAAACGGATTCTATCAAATACAAATTTTTTAATTAAATAAATGGATAATAAGTAAACTAATCCGAATGAAAAAATAGCTAAAGCTAAAAGTTTCCAGATTACTTTTATTTCAAAATCGATTAGAAAAGCAACGATAAAAGATATTATCGCAGATCCTAGTGCTATGATGATGGCTAAATTTCTTGGTTTATCTAAAGTACTCAATGTTATATAATTTAAAATTTATAAATGTTTTTTTTAAAAAATGTGGAATATTAGGTTTGATTTTTTAAAACAACTGAAATATTAATCATATAATCTGCCAATTTTTCACACGAACTAAATAAATCTTTGTAAAATAAGCCCGATTTAAGTTTGTATTCGCCTTTTTCCATACTTTCAACGTGCTGATCCAAAACTTCATTTCGTTTTTCGTTAATAGCAGTTTCCATTTCTTTGGCTTTATCCAAATTAATTAGGGTTGGAGATTTATCGATATTTTCTAATAGAATTAAGATACTTTTATCCAACATATCCAATAAATCGTTTAAATTCGTTCGTTGTTTTTGGATAAACCATTGTTTGCTTTCTTTTTTCTTTTCTAGCAATAAAGACATTCTATAATAAATATCGCCCATTCTTTCTAAATCCGATACAACATTTTGCAAACCTTTTACTTTTTTGGATGCATTTTTAGTCATTGAACTTTGCGCCACTCGAATCAAAAATTCAGCAATTTCCTCTTCCATACTATCGGTTAACTCTTCCATTGTACCGATTTTATGCATCAAATTTTTAAAGTTTTTATCCTCGGTTTCGTTAACCAATTTTTTAATATTGGTATTCATATCGCGAATCACTCCCGCAAATTTGTATATTTCTTTTTTGGTTTCTAAAAAGGCTGCTTCGGGGCTAGAGATTAATTCCTGTCCTATAAAATCTAATTTGTAGCTATTTTGTTCTTCCACTTTATCTGCTTTCACCATAGCAATGGATGCCTTTTCGATATATTTTACAAACCAAATCAAAATCAAGGTGTTGATGATATTAAATACGGTATGAAATAGTGCTAAGGAATATCTATCTGCTTCTGCGCTATCATTTGGAATTTCGCTTAAGCTAGCCGACATTTTTGCGAATAAAGCGTGAATGAAATCTAAAAAAGGTGTAAAAATAAAGAGCATCCATATCACACCTATAATATTAAACAATAGATGTGATCGTGCTGCGCGCTTTGCACTGGCATTCCCAATAATAGCAGCTAAATTTGCTGTAATTGTAGTACCAATATTTTCGCCTAAAACTATTGCTGCTGCTAACTCAAAAGGTAAACCTTCACCAATAAAAGTTAAAGTTAAAGCCATTGCTGCACTAGAAGACTGAACAATAATGGTTAAAACTGTTCCTATTAAAACAAATAATAAAGTACTAGATAAAGAATTATCCGCTAAACCGTTTATAAAAGAAATAAAACTTTGATTTTGTTCTAAATTTAAAACTTCTACGGCATTTTTTAATTCGGATAAACCTAAAAACAACAATCCAAAGCCTATTAAAAACTCACCAGCTGCTCTAGTTTGCTCTTTTCTAAAAAACAACAATGGAACTCCAATGGCTAACATTGGAAGTGATAGTTCAGATAGTTTAAATTTGTAACCTAAAAATGCAATTATCCAAGCCGTCATTGTGGTACCAATATTGGCACCCATTATTACAGAGATAGCTTGTCGTAAATTTAACAATCCCGCATTAACAAAACTAACTAACATTACAGTTGTAGCAGAGGAGGATTGTACTATAGAGGTGGTTAAAAAACCTGTAAATACCCCCGTAAATCTATTGGAAGTCATTGCTTCCAAAATTGTTCTTAATCTATCACCAGCTACCTTCTGGATACCATCGCTCATAATTTTCATTCCATATATGAAAAAAGCAACAGCGCCTAATAAATTTAAAATTTCATAAAAACCAAAGGTCATAAAAATACAATTTTTAGCAAATTTAAAATTTCACCTTTAGTTTAAGCAGTAAATTGATTGTAAATATAGATCAGGAAGAAAAAATAATCTTACATTAACTATTTGTTAACATAAAATTAATATAGATTTAATTAGATAAGTAAATTGTTAGGTTAGTTGTTTCACCTTCTTGAAGGGATAAACGTCCTTTTCCAGTTCTTCCACCTTGAGACACATCCACATTAATAACAGAGGGATGTTTAAAGCAAATTTCAACTTTACCAGAACCATCAGAGGAATACGTTTTTGTGATTGTAAAATCATCTGAACAAAGGAAAAATCCTTTAGTATCATCTTCCATAGATAATAAAACACTTGCCGATGAAATCGGTGCTTTAGTATTTAAGTCCAAAACGGTAATTACACCTTTAGTTTCTTTTTGAGTACAAGAAGAAATTAATAATGGTAAAAATATAGCCGCAAACAAAATCTTTCGCATAGTTCTAATAGGGTATATTTGATAAAATTTAGCACCTGCCAATGCCGATTAACAAATATAGGTAGAATATTTAAATCTTCAAAACAAAAATTAATGTTAAAATAAATATTTTCCAACTAAAGGCATTTTTCTGCCATTTCCAAAGGCTTTATAACTAACTTTTAAAACAGGAGGAGTTTGATATCTTTTGTATTCGTTAAAATTTACCAATTTAATTATTTTTTTTACAATTTCAGGTTCGAAACCTAATTCAATAATTTCATTTATCGATTTAAAATCATCCACATACAATTTTAAAATTGCATCTAAAATGGAATAATCCGGTAAGGAATCCGAATCCTTTTGGTCGGGACGCAACTCTGCTGATGGGGGTTTTAGAATAGAATTTACTGGGATTAACTCTTGGTTACGATTAATCCATTTCGCTAATTCAAAAACATCCGTTTTATAAACATCTCCTAACACAGATATTGCACCACACATATCCCCATATAAAGTCCCGTATCCCACTGCTGCTTCACTTTTGTTAGAGGTATTTAATAATATATAACCTTTTTTGTTAGAAATCGCCATTAGTAAAACCGCTCTTAAACGCGCCTGAATATTTTCTTCGGTTAAATCGGGTTGGTAACCGTTAAAAACATTTTTTAATTTCTCTTCATAGCTTGAAAATAAACTTTCGATAGTTAAGGTTTCGTGTTTTCCACCATGATTTTTTACAATATCCAATGCATCCTCAACAGAATTTGCAGAAGAATATTGCGAAGGCATTAAAACTCCTAAAACATTTTCGGCGCCTAAAGCTTCACAAGCCAAAGCATATGTTACCGCACTATCAATCCCTCCACTTAATCCCAAAATGGCTTTTTGTAAACCCGATTTTTTAAAATAATCACGAATTCCCATCACTAAAGCTTGGTGCATTAAATCCATTTTAGCAATAGGTACTTCTTTTACATTTTCTTCACAAAGGACTAATTGCTCATCAAAAAATTTTATCGAATTTTTAGGTTTTCCATTTGAGTCAATTAACATACTTCCTCCATCAAAAATTAAATCGGTTTGCGCACCCAAATAATTACAGTATGCAACAGGAATGGAATAGGATGTAGCTATAGTAGTTAAAATTTTCTTACGATTTTGGAATTGTCCGATATGAAAAGGTGAAGCGGCTATATTAATAATTGCTCCAGCACCTTTTTGTATCAACTGTTCCACGGGATTTACATTGTACAAAGGCTTTTCGGTAAAAGTCCATATATCCTCACAAATCGTTAAACCAACTTTTACATTTAAAATTTCAATTGTATTAAAATTTGTATTGGGTTCAAAATATCTATATTCATCAAACACATCATAATCTGGCAATAAGGTTTTATGAACAGTATGTATAATTTTTTGATTGTACAATACCACTGCCGAGTTGCGTAATCTTTTACCAAAATTATCCTTATTAAAAGTGGGTAAACCAACAATTACATATAAATTATCGGTATGCGGAAGAATTTTTTGTAAACCCTCGTTGCATTTATGAATAAAACTATCAAATTGTAACAAATCATGCGGTGGGTAACCACAAATAGAAAGCTCGGGAAAAATAACCAACTTTTTGTTTTGTGCTTTAGCCAATTGAATATACGAAATTATTTTTTGGCAATTTCCCTCAATATCACCAATAATTACATTAATTTGTGCCAGTGCAACTTGTGCTAAAAAATTATCCATATAACAAAATTACACTAAAATGATATTTATACAAATTTAAAACTGTAAGCAGATAAAATTTATCTAATTAAGAGTGAACATTTATTTGTTTGGTTAAATTTGTATTTCACAAATCCAAATCATGCCTTTACAATTATTTGCAGCAGTTCCGCCTTTTACCCAATTAAATACACCTTATCCATCTACAGCGTATATTAAAGGTTTTTTAAACACGCAAAACATTGTTTGTAAGCAAGCAGATTGGGGCTTGGAGTGCATTTTGGAGATTTTTAGTAAAAAGGGATTGAAAGATATTTTTGATTGTGTTGCCCAAAAAAATATTATTTTATCCGATAATGCAAAACGAATTGTTGCTTTGCAAAACGAATATTGTAAAACAGTAGATTTTGTGATTGCCTTTTTACAAGGAAAAAATCCAACATTGGCACTTCATATATGTTCGGGCGATTTTTTACCTCAGGCAGCTAGATTTGAGCAAGTGGAGGAATTAGATTGGGCTTTTGGCGAAATGGGTATGCAGGATAAAGCAAAACATTTGGCTACATTATATTTGGAAGATTTATCCGATTTAATTATCGAAGCTGTAGATGAAAACTTTGGATTTAGTAGATATGCCGAAAGATTAGGGCGCTCCGCAAATAGTTTCGATGAATTGTATGCACATTTAAATACTACACCTACTTATATTGATGCGGTTTTGTATAAGATTTTAAGTGATACATTTCAAACTTCTACACCAGATTTATTGTTGTTATCTGTTCCTTTTCCTGGGAATTTATATAGTGCATTTAGGGTTGCGCAATGGTTTAAACGCAATCATCCCAAGGTTAAAATTGCTTTAGGGGGTGGTTTTCCCAATACCGAATTACGCAGTTTAAAGGAAAAACGTGTATTTGATTTTTTTGACTTTGTTACCTTAGATGATGGCGAAGCGCCTTTAGTGGAACTTATAAAAGCGATCGAAAACAACGATTATAAAACATTAAAACGTACGTTTTTAATCGAAAACAATCAGGTGGTGTATAAAAACAACTCTGTTTTACCTGATTTTAAACAAAATCAATTAGGAACGCCGGATTATAGTGGGTTGTTATTGGATAAATATATTTCGGTTATCGAAATTGTAAATCCTATGCATAAAATGTGGAGCGATGGCAGATGGAATAAATTAACCATGGCGCATGGTTGTTATTGGGGAAAATGTACTTTTTGCGATATTTCATTGGATTACATAAAAATTTACGAGCCTGCAACTGCCGTTTTAATATGTAATCGGATAGAAGAATTGATTGCTCAAACTGGTGTAAATGGTTTTCATTTTGTGGACGAAGCTGCACCGCCTGCCTTAATGAAAGCTTTGGCGCTCGAAATTATTAAGCGTGGTTTAGTGGTTACTTGGTGGACTAACATACGATTTGAAAAAAGTTTCACCATGGATTTGTGTTATGTATTGAAACAATCGGGTTGTATAGCAGTTTCGGGCGGTTTAGAGGTAGCATCCGATAGGTTATTGAAACTAATTGATAAAGGTGTTAGTGTGGAACAAGTTGCCAAAGTTACCAATCATTTTACGCAGGCTGGCATTATGGTTCATGCGTATTTAATGTATGGTTATCCTACACAAACTATTCAGGAAACTGTAGATAGTTTAGAAATGGTAAGGCAAATGTTTGAGGAACAAATACTTCAATCGGCTTTTTGGCATCAATTTGCACTTACTGCTCACAGTCCGATAGGATTAAATCCAAATGCATTTGGCATCACTAAAAACACAAACGAATTAGGCGATTTTGCCAATAATGATATTGAATTTACCGATGTAACAGGTATTCATCACGATAAATTTTCCTTTGGGTTAAAAAAATCATTATACAATTTTATGCACGGCATTGGGTTGGATGAAGATTTGCAATATTGGTTCGATTTTAAAATTCCGCCTACTAAAGTAAATCCAAATTTTATACAGGAATGCCTTTTAAAATGGGATGAACCTAAAGAAAATGGAACAGTGATTTGGTTGGGAGTAGAGCCTGTTGTAGAGGATAAAATTATTGAGAAAAAAGGTAAAAAAACAGAGCTAAAAACTGTAGTGATTGAGCATAAATCCGGAACTATTTATTTGGATTTTAAACCTACTGAGGCGCTATTTTTAGTAGAGTTATTCTCTAAAACATCTATTTATAAAACTAAAGGATTACCTTTTGTTGAGGTAAAAAAAATGGCAGAAAGCTATTTGGATAGTTTTATTTTATTTTGGAATTCAAAAAATACAGATATTTTAAAACAAAACGGCTTGCTTTTAGTGTAAAATTTCGTTACCAAACTACATATCAACGTTGATATATCAACAACTTTATAGTATTAAATACTTTTATTAATCGTAATAAAAGTAATTTTGTTGGGTTGTAAATAAAGTATGAAACGCTTAAAAAAAATATTCTTAATTGTTTTTTTATCATTTGTGCTACTTTTAACTAGCGCAATTACTTTGGCGTACATTTATTCGGATAAAATTGAGGCGATTATTATCGAGAAATTAAATGCCGAGCTAAAGGAACCTGTTTATTTTGATAAAATTCAGCTGTCCTTAATTAAAAAATTCCCCTACGCATCCATCAATATCACCCAAGTTGCTTGTCAGGGTACAAACCCAAATTCCCCTGCATTACTTCATGTGCAGCATGTTTATTTATATTTTAATTGGTGGGAAATTTTTAAAGACGATATAAGCGTGGAGCAAATATCTTTCGAAAAAGGGAATATGCATATCCAAAAAGATGCTAGTGGAAATTGGAATTATGATATTTTTTATCCAGATACCACCGATCAGCAAAAAAATAGTGGTTTAGATATTAAACGAATTATTTTTAAAGAGGTAGAGCTTTCGTTTAAAGATGAGGAATTACAGCAAAGTTATATGTATTACAGTACAAATTCGTTGGTTAAATTAAGTGTGCACGAGCATTTAAACGTTTGGGTAGATTTTGATGGAATTATTAAAAAAGCGCTTATACCTAATTTTGAAACTACTAAAGAGATCCCTTTTAAAGGCGAAGCAAATATTGACATTGCTGATGATATTAAAGTAGATATCCAAAATGCTTTGCTAAATAAACAAAAAATTAATTTCGAAGGTGTAATAAACGATTTTTACAGCTTTAAATGGGGTTGTTCAGGCGCCGATTTATTATCCTTGGTGCAAATGTTTCCTAAGGATTTAAAAAATGTTGCTTTTTGGGATGATGCTAAAGGTATAGTAAGTTTAAGTGGATTATCTACTAATAAACCCAATCAA
>JACCDH010733455.1_pt1 | contig 15398 bp, 20 predicted proteins | sample 7442481 | NCBI WGS metagenome assembly JACCDH01 (sample SAMN15323433, study PRJNA562643) | freshwater metagenome | isolation source: river surface water | place: USA:Blue River Watershed | collected 2017-08-15
AAAGTTCTTGACTTTGACGCCGCATTCTAATATAATCGAAGTTGTAGTAAACATCACACATCACATCATTAGGAGAAATATATGACCAAGTATGTTACCGCAGGCGTTAGCCGCAACAACAAAGGTACCTGGAAGGTTCGTTACAGCACTCTGAGCGTGGAAGACACCATGTTCCGTCAGATGAAGGCTGACAATACCGACAACCACTACGTGGCTCTGCCCGAGCCCATGGAGCGAGAAGATATTCCCAAGTATCTGCTGACTCTGGAAGATTTCAACGGCAATGCCGATCGTCGCAGTGTGCTGGAAGCCACTGTGGCCAAGAAGGCTCCTCGAGCACCCAAGACACCCAAGGCCGTAGTCGGCAAGACTCAGGCCAAGACCAAGCAAGCGCTGGCCGCTTGAGCCAGACCCAGAACGGTTGACCGCCGCCGTTCTGGGTATTTCTTTCAAGGCGGATAGGAGAAGTTGTAATGACTCAAAGTGATCGTATCCTCAAAGTGCTGAAGTCCGGCAAACGTTTTACATCTGGTCAACTGGCTGGTCTGGTTGCCACTAGCCCAGATGCTGTGCGTTCGCAGATCAGCAAACTGCGTGGTGAAGGCTATGCTGTGTATAGCGACACCCGCAAGTCTGACGGTAAGACCTTCTACCGTCTGGGCACTCCGAGCCGCGCCATGGTGGCTCAGGCCTATGCAGTCTTTGGTACCGACGCCTTCGGTAACTAAGATTGAAACCGGTTGTCTGGCATTTAACAATTAAATCGACGACAACGCCGGAACCGTAACCGGCAAGAATTCTAGGAGAGTGTGCATGCGTAATCGATATTGGTCCAACACCCGGCTGGCAGATTGGATTCGAGGCACCGGCAAGCCCGATGCCGAGACCAGCGATGGTTGGCGAAGCTGGCAGCAGCTGGCCAGGGCTGCACACCCCGCGCGCTATTGGCTGGCCGAAGAAGGTCTGGACCTCTTGCAGAAGGCCGTGTTCTGGGTCCCGGATCAGCTACACGCTATCAAGTACTACATCAACAACCGCTGGATTACCCGCACTCATGCCCTGACTGCTCACCCCCGAGATATTCGGCCCGGCAGCTGGCAAGACGTTGGTTATCGCTTCCTGCCCTGCCTGTTCAATGAGCTAGTGGACTACGTAGAGATGGAGTTAGCCTGGTGGCATATCGCCTGGTCTGAACAGGCCGAAAAGAAAAAATACAATGCCCCGTTCTGGGCCTCGGGCCGGTGGCGTATCCGAACCTGGCGTTGTGCCCAAGCCGGCCTGGACAATCTACACTGGCAAATGAATCTAACCAACGATTGGTGCAGCGAGGATCATCCAGATCATGGTCAGCCTAGCCCTCAGGCCGCTTCGGCTCGAGAAATCTACGAACTCTACGTCTGGTGGACCGAAGTTCGTCCCAAGCGACCCGACCCCTATGAAGTCAGCGGCTGGAGTGCCTACTGCGAACGGCGCCGCAGCTCCGACCCTGACCATTGGTTGAGCAGCAACAACGGAGAAGACACTGCACCCATGTTGAAGATCATCGACGATCTGGAGCAGCAATACGAACAAGAAGACGAAGACATGATGATTCGACTCATCAAAATTCGTCGGGCACTTTGGACTTGACACCCTGCAGCATTTCTTTTATACTGGAGTTATGATGAAATTTATTCAAGGATTTAACCGATTCATGTTCCTGCCGGCCATGAATACCTTTGACGTTCTCTGCATCATGCTGATCAGTCAACTCATTGTCAATGATAGCTGGTGGTGGTTTGCACTCTATGCTGTAACCATTCCACTGAGTGCCTTGTGTCAAAACATTATTCAAAGACTGGAAACTTAAATGAAAATTGCGGTTTGCTCGGATCTGCATCTGGAGTTCGGTGACATCGAACTCAACAACGACCAGCACGCTGACGTACTGGTGCTGGGCGGCGACATCATGGTGGCGCAGGATCTGACTGACAGTGAAAATGTCATCATCCCGGCCAACAAGAATGTGCAGGTGCGAGCCGAACGCTATGTCAGATTTGTTGAACGATGCGCAGCTCGATTTCCGCAGGTCATCATGATCATGGGCAACCATGAACACTACCACGGAGACTTTGCTGCCAGCTACCGCATACTCAAGGGCACCTTCGGCGATCTGCACAATGTGCATGTCCTGGACAAGGAATGGCGCATCATCAACGGCGTGCTGTTCTTTGCTGGCACGCTCTGGACCGACATGAATCGGGAAGATCCCATAACCATGTCCATGATGCCCGGCACCATGAACGACTATCGGGGCGTGAAGAATTCCGCACGTCAGGTACAGTATCGGGTGCCCAACGATGACGATCAGGGCTGGACCCACCGGTCCCGGGATGCGCAGTTTACGCCCGAAGACAGCGTGGCAGATCATCAGGAGTTTCTGCGCAAGTTGGACCAGGCACTGGCAGCCTATCCGGATCTGCCCGCGGTAGTTTGTGGACATCATGCGCCCAGCAAGTCCAGCACGCATCCTCGCTACCGGAATGAAGAGCTGATCAACGGAGCCTATAGCAGTAACCTGGACGATTTTATTCTGGATCGCCGACAGATCCGACTCTGGACTCACGGTCATACCCACGAGCCCTTTGACTACATGATCGGCACTACTCGCATTGTCTGCAATCCCCGAGGCTACGACGGCTACGAACAACGAGCCGAAGACTTTACCCTGAAGTATGTGGACCTACAACCCAGCATCACCATTGACTATGAGGACGACGGATATCATGACTAACAACAATTCAGAACGAGGTCTGTTTCTGCCCCTGACCTGGGGCGATGGCGAACGCCAGGGCGTGTATCTGCCAGCCGAAGTTGTTCCGGTATTGAGTGAGGTCATTGAGACCAAGGCCGGCAAAAAGCTGGTTCTGGTTGAAGCCATTAGCCAGTATCGCATGCGGTATGTCGTTGAGTGTGACGATGTTACTCACGCCGAGGATGAAGTGTGCATGGAACGAGCCCAGGAGTTCAGCCAGTATCATCTGGGCGAAGTAATTACCAGCAGCCGAGAGATTACTGGTGCCGAATATCTGGAGCTGTTTGATCGGGACAATGACTATCTGCAGAACTGGACCGAGGACAAAAAATACGGATTTATTCACCGCATCGACTACGAATCCTAGCCCGATAAATAACTGAATGCAGAACACCGACATTCAGACCATTGACTACATAGACCACGATCAGGGCTGGGCCAGACTACTGGAGCAGCTCGGATCGTTTACTGACTCATCGCCAGATCAGTTCTGGATCATGAACGTAGAAAGTTGCTACAGTGCCGGCAACGATCTCCGTCAAACACCCCTGCCCGATAACATCAATGGACTACCAGTGCGCAGAACTCGGCGCGGCGGAGCCATGACCTATTATGCGCCGGGCCAACTACATCTGGCCATGGTGGTGGGCCTGCAACGTCGAAACCTGGAGATACAGAATTTCAATGCTCTGGTCATGGAGTCGGCGTCAGATGTGCTGCTGAAAAATTTTAATTACACTGCCCAGATAAACCTAGACGACGTTGGCATCTACGACGCTAACGATGCCAAGATTGGTAGTCTGGGCTTCGTCATGAAACAGGGTGTGGTAGTAGGCGGGCTGACTCTGAACATGCACACCAATCTTGCCGGCTTTGACCACATCGAAGTCTGCGGCCAGCACCGCATCGTAGCCAACATATTACCAGCACCGCAGACCTGGCCGCAGATTGCCTGGATCGGCGAACAGATTGCCGAACAGATTGCACAACGACTCAATGGAGCGAGCCCATGGCCAGTACCGGTGGAATAAGCGCCTGGCGCAAATATTATAAAGATCGAGGCACGGTAAAAACCGTGGTCAAGAGCACCAGCATAACTGTGCTGGATCCCAAAACCCGCAACAAGAATCTGATTAGCAATGCTCAGGGACTGACAGTAGAAGTTCAGAAGCTTACCGAAGCCGAAGCTGAGAGTTATGCTACTACTCCACCTAAACCCGGCCAGCCTCTGAGTGACAAGGCCAAGATACGGGTACCAGCAAAGATCAACAACAAGATCATGCTAGTGGACATCGACGATTTAAGCAAGCCCCGAGAAACCGGAGCCAGCGACTACAAACTGCAGAGCGCCAATCTCATACAGGGAGCCAAACGAGAGCGAGTCAACATACTGGGACACGATGAGGTAGAGTGTGCGGTTTTCACCAGCGCAGCCCAGCTGGCCAAGACCGTGGCGCAGAATCTGGAACGCAATCGACTCCTGGATCAGAACATAGCCTTCAAGACCAGTTTAATCAAATACTTCGAAGGCCGAGATTTTACCAAGATTGAATGGTTGGGTGCCATCACTGACTCTGAAAAAAATCAGTTTGCCAAATACGTGGGCGAGCTGGTCATTGGGCTGGTGGTGCTAAGCAACAAGGCCGATGGTATTGCTGGCACCAACCCATTTGCCGGCAAACGAGTGCGCAGATTCATACTGCCCCTGGACGAGAGTTTTCCAGGTGCCGACAGCGCCTTTGAGCTACAGGATGGCACACTGATACCAGTGAGCAGCAAGGCCGATGCCGGAGCAGCAGCCAGCCTGTTCAGCAATATATTGAGCTTTATCATCAAACATCCCACGGTGCTGGGCAGCCGCAGTACCTGGATTAAAAAAATCTACGACTCGGCTCGAACCTTGAACGTCAACGACGAGCGCACTCTAAAGACCGCCAGTAAACGCATCATCTATGAAGCCGGAATACGACATATACTGAAACTGGATCGACGTCAGATACCCGATACCTATGAGGTCTACGAAGACTTCAAGCGCACCGATGATGTCACCAAGTATGGTAATTCGGCGCGTATCGCACTGGCCGCTCTGGAAAAGGCCATGAAGGAAGACAACAACCAGGCCGCTCTGAGAAGTCTGGACAGCAGTACCACAGTATTCCTTAGTAAGAAGCTGGCCGATGAACTCAATGCCGATGCGGACAGCATAGCCATAATGCTAAAAATTCTGGGAGCCAAGGACTACTTCCAGGCCAATCTGCAGACATCGCCGCTGTTAAAACGGGGTGAAATTGAATTCAAAATGCTGCGCTCAGGCGCCGCAAAACTCAAAATCATTGGCACCAAGAGCGGATATACCAACATCGAAGCCAGCCAGGGAACGCTGAACTATGAATTGAAATACGGTTAGGTATAAATAATGGCATCGATTGTTTATTCTAATGGAACCCAATGAAAGGCTTTACCTCATTTCTGGTGGAAGAATCCACTGAAGACAAGCTCAAGCATCTGGAACATCCCGAGGATCACCTGATCAAAAGCGGTGAATCGGGATTTCACCACGCCTTCAATACACTGAAAACCACGGCCGAGCATCTGCAGGGTCACGACGGCGGCACTAAAATCATGACCAAGTACGATGGCGCTCCCAGCGTAGTATTTGGGCGCCATCCCGAAACCGGAAAGTTTTTTGTTGCCAGCAAGAGTGCCTTCAACAAGAATCCCAAGCTCAACTACACCGAAGCCGACATTGAAGCCAATCACGGTCACGCTCCGGGTCTGGTCAGCAAGCTCAAGGCTGCACTCAAACATCTGCCCAAGGTGGCTCCACAGCACGGCGTATATCAGGGTGACTTCCTGTATCATAAGGCCGATAACGACGTCAACGACGACGGCAAAAACTATCACTTCAAGCCCCAGCTGATCCAGTACAGCACTCCCAAGAACAGCGCACAGGGCCAGAAGATAGCCAAATCCAAGATGGGCTTCTATGTGCATACAGCCTACAAAGGCACCAATCTGGAAAACATGAAGGCTGATTATACGCCCGACACTCGAGGCTTTCGAGAACATCCTGACGTACACATGCATCACTGGCATACTGGTTTTGATGCCAACAAGGCCAAGTACACTGAAGCCGAACACGCTGAGTTCAAGAAACACCTGAATGCCGCTGGAAAATTACTGACCGGCGCCGATCGCCATGCTCTGTTTGGAGCAGCCGGCGGCCTGGATCAGGAACACCTGACCACCTACATCAACAAGAGCGTGGCTCATGGGGAGACACCTAGCCTGGCCGGTCTGGCCAAACACGTGCAGGCCCGACATCAGAAAGCCATAGACAGCGTAAAGACCGACAAGGCCAAGGCCGCAAAAACCGCTACCATGAACGCGGATCTGGCGCACATCAATAAAAATAAAAAGCATCTGGAAAGTTTGCTGAAAATGCATCAGCATATTCAGAATGCCAAGAATTCTCTGCTACCAGCTCTGACACGGGGCGATACCACGGGCTACAACTATAGCATCAATGGTCAGCCCACTACAGCCGAAGGCACTGTTGCAGTTACCAAAGAAAACCGACCCACCAAGCTGATCAATCGGGGCACCGGTGGATTTAGCCAGGCTAACCTACAGAAAGGCGGGTTTAAATGAAGACCTTCCTGGAACATCTGGAAGAAGCCAGACTGCAGGCCAAAAAAAGTAGCCTGCATGTCTTTGACATCGACGATACCCTGTTTCATACCAAGGCCAAAATTCATGTCAAGGATCCAGCTGGCAGAACCATACAGAGACTCAGCAACAGCGAATTCAATGACCACAAACTGCCGGCTGGCCATAAATATGACTTTACGGAATTTCGTAGCTCCGAGAAGTTTGCCAGAACCAGCGAACCCATACATAGAATGTTGAAGAAGGTGCGTGCCATACACGACCATGTCATCAATGTTCCCAACAGCCGAGTCATCATGAATACGGCTCGGGAAGACTTCGACGACAAGGACAAGTTTTTAAATACATTTCGGCGCCACGGTGTGCCCATAGATAATATTCATGTACATCGTGCTGGCAACGAGCCAGGCAACGATCTGCCTGCCATTAAAAAGAACGCAGTCCTGCGTCGCTATCTGGATCGGCATCCTTATGGTAGTGTACACATGTACGATGATAGTCGAACCAACCTGCATCACTTTTTAAAGTTAAAAGCCGAATATCCAGACACCAATTTTCATGCCTGGCATGCTCAGCCCGATGGTAGTCTGAAGAAATATCAGGGAGATCAGCAATGAAGAGTTTCAAGGGACTAGTCGCTGAAGCTGCTAAGCCTCGCAGCCGAGTCATACTATTTGGGCGCATGAACCCCATAACCAGTGGCCACGAAGAAAATGTAGAGGCAGCGCATAAAATTGCACAGAAGCATGCTGCAGACCTGCACGTAATCGCCAGCCATAGTCAGGATGCCAAGAAGAATCCACTGACAGCCGAGCACAAGCTTAAACATCTGAAACGCGCCTTTGGTCATTTAAGCAACACCGAAGTCAAGACCAGCAGCAAAGAAGCTCCCACCATACTGCATCACGCAGCCCAGGCACATGCTGCCGGAGTCAAACATCTGATCATAGCCGGTGGTGGTGATCGGGCTGCTGGTTATCACAAGCTCCTGCACGACTACAATGGTGTCAAGGGCAAGAGTCATGGCTACTATAAATTCGACAAAATCAGCATAGAAAACACCGGAGAACGCAAGGCCGGTGTCAGCGGCACTGACATGCGCAAACACGCAGCCGCTGGCCACTATGACAAGTTCAAGGCCGGTTTGCCGTCAAAGATCCGCAGCAACGAAAAACACAGCCAGGAGCTGTATCACCACGTACGTCAAGGCATGGGTGTGCATGAAGAATTTGTCAGAGAAGACTACGTGGCTGGCCGAGTTCTAAAAATCGGTGAGTCGGTCATGGATACTCACACTGGCATGACTGGCATCATTGTATATCGGGGTCCAACCTATGTAACTGTGGAGCTAGACGAAGGCATGTCAGTAAAACGCTGGCTCCGAGAAGTGGATAGTCTGAGCGAGGCCAATGAGCCACATCTAGACGCTCCCATGGTCAATACCTTCAAGAATTTTATTGGTCGGCCCACAGACGTCAAACAACGAGAGCTGAGCCGTCTGGAAGCCTGCCCAACAGCTGCTGCGCAGTTCACACTGCTACTAGATGACCCACTCCGAGATCAGGGTCTGGTGCTAAGTGCTCTGGACAGTGTAGCCAAGTTTCTGGCCATTAAAACCTTTGCCAGCAAAAACCTGGACAGCATCAATGATCATACCATCACTGAATTCAACGCACAACTAAGAGCTGCGGCACAGAAGCTGCATGTGCTGGGTGTGCTGCCCCTGCACAACGATTATCTGCAGATGCATGCTCAGGACATGGCCGAACTAATCAATCGGCACAACAATGCTGAAACTGAAGATGAGTATACAGTGAACGAGCAGGTTAAAGCACCAGAGGTCAAAGATCCCGACATGAGTGGCCATCTGGACGACGAGGATCTTAGATCCATAGAAAAAGAAATTGATAAACTAGAGTGGGAAGATATTGCCCATCTCTACGACGAAACCGAACATCAGGAAGCCGATGAAGAGTATGACCACCAGGGTGCAGAGTTGGATGAAACCCTGACCGTGGCTCAGCGCATGAAGAAAAAAGTGGACTTCATGAAAACCAAGGCTCGTCGAGAAATCGCCCGCCGAGTGGCCCTGCACCGAGCCAGCACTCCGGCCAAGCTTAAGAAACGAGCCATTGTGCATGCCCGAGCCCTGATTGCCCGCAGAATATATCGGGGCCGAGATCGTAGCGAGCTCAGCGTTGGCGAAAAGAATCGTTTGGAAAGTATCCTGAACAAGAGCAAGGCCGCAGTAGTTCGTATCAGCAACCGACTCATGCCCAAGCTCAGAGAGCTGGAAAATCGTAGACTGAGTCGTCTCAGAGAAGAGGCAGAACGAGAGCCCAACCAGGCCACGGACCTGATCTATGACGGTGAAGAGCACTCAGCGGATACTGTGGCTAAAAATGACACCGATACCAGGGGCAATGAAACGCTGACCTATGTCAAGGCACACCTGGGCGGCGATACTGTTCCGGCGCGGCCTGGCGATGTCAAGCCCAAGGAACACGTTAAACGCATGAAACAATTCAGACACATGGAGGTTTAAGATGGTGATCGATGATCTAAAACGAGTACAGGCCGATACATTTGCCATGTATGCCAAGGCGCATTACTATCACTGGAATGTCGAGGGCCCGAACTTCGTACAGTATCACGACTTCCTGGGCGAATTATACAAAGAGTTGCATGACGTGGTTGATGTCATAGCCGAAGAAGTACGAGCGCTGGATGCCTATGCTCCGGGCGCGCATCGCATGCTCATGGATCTTACAAAAATCCAGGACGACAACACCATACCAGCAGCTCTGGAAATGATTCGCAGACTGCTCAACGACAATGATGTAGTCATGGAAGGACTGCTGCAGGCATTTATGAGTGCCGAAGCCGCCGGCGAAATTGGCCTGGCCGACTTCCTGACTCAGCGTCTGGACGTACACAAGAAACATGGCTGGATGCTGCGCAGCATCCTTAAATAATAAATACTACAATGAAACCAGTAATTCAAGGAACAACCATGGCCAAGACACTCAGAGACATCAGAGAACAGCAGGAAATCGCTGACCTCATGGAAAAGCTAACCGCTGCCGATCCCACTGGCAAGTGGATCAGTGATTTTGTGGACAGCGACAATCCTAGATTCGCTGGCAAGAGTAAAAAAGAGCGAATCCGAATGGCTCTGGGTGCGGCCTATGCTGCCAAAGGTCAGAACGAAGAAGCGTCGCCCATGATCAAACCGCCTACAAATCGGTTTGACAACAAGCGAGATGCCTTTGATCATGCTAAAAAGCATGGCGGTAAGGTCTATAGACGCGAATACATCAATCCCACCACCGGCATCAAAGACACGCATTTTGTGGTCAAAGAAGATGCTGAGCCCGAGGCTACTGTCAATGTTGTTGAAGACTGGGCCAAGGATCTTGCCAATAAAAACAAACAAAAAGCCAAGAATGCCGCACTGTTAAAGAAGGTGGCAGCAAATGTTAAGAAACGCGAAGCCGAGCAAAGAAAAAAATACAAACAATCTAGTATGAAAGAGGAAGCTGAGGCACTGGACGAAGTTACACAGGGCAAGAGCTATACTCAGGCACAGCTGCAAAAGAAAATTCAGAGCGGCAACTGGGAAGCCACTCAGGACATTAAACCCGGCAAGCATGTTGAGCTACGTCATCACACTGGCAAGCGGGTCATGGTGCAGGTCAAAGAAGATACTGAAATGGATGAAGGTCTGCAACAGAAGCTCCGCAAGCTGGTACCAGGTTATGCCAAACGGCAGATCAACCAGAAAATGGATGCTGCTAAGTTTGGTAAAACTGACGCCGACAAGGACGCCAACTATCATCGCTACAAGAAAGTGCTGGACAAGACCAATGAAGAAGCAGAGCTTGACGAATCCGCAGCCCGCTTTATTCAGAAAGTCAATCAGGCTGCCAACGCAGCAGCCAGTGGCAAGCATAAAAATGCCCAGATGCATCTGGACAATGCTCGCACCTTTATGCTGGGCGTAAAGAGTACTGAAATGAGCAAGATTGACGACGCTCACAAAACCTACAAAAAATTAAGACAAAAGTATGCCGGCACCGGCGGTAACTTTGAGCCCAAGGATCAGATGGTTGGTACTGCCAAGGTAATAACCAAAGAAGAAACTGATGGCATGCCGAGCGTCAAGGACACCTACAAGAAGATTGCTGTCAAGCACATGAAGGACAGCATGAGCAAGGACGCCACCAACAAGCAGCGTCAATATGCCAAGACCATGCACCAGCGAGCTCTGCAAGCCATGAAGATGTCCAACCATACCGATGCGTTGAATCATTATCGGGGCATGAGCGAAGATTTTGAGCAGATGGACGAAGCCTGGACCCAGGGTAACCGCAATCCACAGCGTGGCATTAAAGTTGGCAGCAAAGTTCGCAGCTATGACTTTCCAGGCATGCACGATGATCACTACATCGAGGGACACGTTGTTGGTGAAGGTCCACACAGCTATCAGATCAAGGTCAATCGTGTGGTAAGATCTGGTAAAGAAATGCCGGTGCCGGCGCACATGGCTCATGTTGAGGCTCCCAAGGGTCGGGGCATGTTTAGCCAGGCCTATGCTGTGCACAAAATCATGGACAAACAAAACCAGGTCAGCGCAGCACCAGCGGAACCCCAGGGCGCGGCCAAGACATTTACAGCGATTCGAGGCCGCCGATGAAATCTTTTAAACAACTTCGGTGTGAGGCTCGGGAAGTCTGGGATCGGCCCAATCCCCGGGCTGAGCGCGGCGAAAGCGAAAAATTAAGCCCAGCACAAAAAGCGCGAGCGCGGGCCCGGGCTCGTAGTGCAGGCCGGCCCTACCCCAACATGGTGGACAACATCTGGGCAGCTCGCAATGAAGAAAACGATATCGACGAAGCAACCTATCAGGGACGGGAAGTTACACTGAACAAGCCCATGCCCGGTGACGTTAAAAAAAGCAAGGTATTTGTTGATCCCGACGGCGATGGCAAGGCCAAGAAGGTAAACTTCGGTGACAAAAATCTAAGCATCAAGAAGCACATACCGGCTCGAAGAAAGAGTTTCCGAGCCCGCCATAACTGCGACGATCCAGGTCCCAAGGACAAGGCTCGTTACTGGAGCTGCAAGGCCTGGTAATGAAGACATTCAAGGAGATCAGGGAAAACTTCAAGGATGGCCGTAATCCCAGTGACAAAGGAGATGTGGCCAGACATGGACTCAAGGGCAAGTCAGCTGCTGAACTCAGACGCATCAGAAGCTCGGCATCGGCCAGTCCTAGAAAGAAGCAGTTAGCGCATTGGTTGCTTAATTTCCATCATAGCCGAGGCTAATCATCAACTGGGTACACCGCAAGTATAAGGTTTAAGTCAATAGTTGTCAATAGGAGAATCGAATGAAAAGTCTAGTAGAAACCATCAAACACATGTATGGCCAGCCCGTGGCCGAAGCCACCATGATGCAGGACGACGGAAAGGTCGTTCATAACTGCGCCAAGCACGTGGAACACGCACAATACGGTCGTGGTGCCACCATTGCCGAAGAGCATGCCGATCCAGATCGATATGGTAACATCGCCTGGTATGACATTCAGTTCGAACACGGTATCGAAAAAGGCGTGCCCATCAGCGAACTCACGGTGCTGCAGGCCGAGAGTCATGGTCATCCAACCAAGAAGGCCAAAAAGATGTCCGAAGCCGCCGATCTGAAAAAAGACATGGAAAAAGATGACGAGGATGACGAGGATGACGAGGATGACGATCTGGAAATGAAGGGCAAGAAAAAGGACATGCAGGAAGAGGTTGACGAGACTATATCCTATAGAACCACTGAATATGATATTAGCGAAGCCATGAAAGACAGTGGCTATGATGCGCACTTCCGCGCAATGATGGCCAAACATGGCGTTAAACATCCTGGCGAGCTGGATACACCAGAAAAGAAGAAAGCCTTCTTCAACAAGGTTGATGCCAGCTACAAGGCCAAGAACGAAGAAGTGTTCCTGGAAGCCATGATGGCCAGCGACATCATGAAAATCAAGGATGCTCACCGCAAAGCCGGCAACAAGATCAGCAATGAGACTTCGGGAACCAAGGGTGGTATGGCCCACCACAGTTTTGTGGTCACCATGCCCAGCGGTAAGCGAACCCGTCACATCTATCATGGCAGCACCAAGAAGGTTGAAACCATGAGTCCTGCGGCTCGCAGCAAGGAAAGCAGCGAGCAGGATCTGGATGATAAATAAACCCGTACAGCAATTCATTTTTAAGGAGAAGTAACATGCCACTATGGGGCGCAAATACCAGCGATGAAAGCAAGCCTAAGAACTTGACCGCTGAAGAAAAAAGCCGAGTTTTTGCCGATGCTCGGGGCTGGGTCATTACACGCCCAGATGGCACTGAAGAAGTTCTGGTTGCAGTTCGTAACCTGAGCGGTGGAACTGCCACCAACGTCAAACTGGGTGGAGCAACCATTCAGCAGGTATTCTTCCGGTCTGCATCATATAGCACTGGATCCACCGGCATTGTGCGAGTTGTCTGGAACGAAAAGATTGTTCCAACCACAACTGGTACACTGACTGTTACAGCTACTGCCAGCGATGGAACCAGTGTCAGCACCGTCACTGCTACTCGCACCGGCAATGCTACTGCCCGTAACTATGTTGACTTTGCCTTCACAGTTCCGTCCGCAGTTGGTACTGTGCTGAGCCTGACCAGCCAGACCATTACCATGGGCATCAACGACGCTGGTACAACCGTAACCTCGGATCTGACCATTGCGCTGACCGATGTGGATACCGCAGCTCTGTCCAAGGGTGGTAGCTTTACTGCAGTAACCACTGCCTAAGGATAGTTCATGGCCGATCAAAAGCTCTCAGATCTAGCCAGTATCACTACAGTGGGTCCCAGTGACCTGCTGTATGTGGTACAGAACGGCGTCAGCAAGAAGATAACTGTGGGCAGTCTGCTGGCCAGCCTAAACGCTCCACTGGTTCAGAGCAGCATTGCCACCACCATTGCTGGCAGCAAGAATGTTGTTAGCACCGGAACTTCGGCCACCGATCCCTGGATTGTCTTGGATCGCAGCCAGTACCCGACTGCCATCGTTGAAATCGTTGCCGTGGATCAGGCCGATGTCAGCAACTACAGCGTAGGACAGATTGAACTTCACTGGTCCACAGGAACTACAGTTACCCTGGGCACCAGCAATCTGAGTCGCGCCGGCGCAAACACCATTGACTTTGTTGCCGATGCTGGCACTGGGACTACTATACGCATCAAGATGGTCCGAGCCAGCGAATCTGTGGCTCAGGTCAATCTTCGTTGGAGTGCGAAACTGTTTACTGTTTAATTCGAGTATCCAATGAATGAATTGACTGATGAAAATTTTTTAATGTATGCCATTAAACACTATGACAACCCAGGCTGTAGTGGGTTAGCAGAATTTCAGGATGATCTGAAGCGACTGCGATATGTTAAAAGATTGCTGGGCCGGTACCACAGTGGTGGTGAACTCAAGGACCGACTCATAGTCAATCATCTGGTCATCTTATACAATGTATTTGGTGTGGATGCAGCCACTAGGTTATTGTTTTTCAGAATGCCTAAAACGCTCTGGCCCTATCTAAAGACGTTTCTGGTATTTCTGAACTACATGCCCATGCACGTCATAGTATCCCCGGGCGTAAGAATACCAGAATCTGAAATTGGTCTGGATCAGAAAATCATAGCCAAGCTAAGGAACATCTAATGTCCAGATTTGTCGACGCCATAATTACCTATAGAATTCTCCGCAAGCTCACCACTCCTTTCGTGGAAACCGAGGCCTATAAATTGGGCATCATTGACAAGTCTGGAAAAATTCTAAAACGCTGGAACGATCTATCCACAGTCGAAGAGCGAGATGCCTATACCCTGTTGGATCGTCTGGTCTGGAGACTCAAGCGCATCATTGAAAAGGTGCCCTATGAGAACAAAAAGGTGGTGAGTTTTGCTGCAGCCCTGGCACTGATCAAAGAACACCATGCAGCTGAAACCGAACCCCTGCCCAGCAACTTTGAACACCGGTTGCTTACACTCAACGAGTCCAGAGAGATTGAGTTGGACGCCGAGATTGATCAGGTAGAAAACTATCTGGCTGGCCGAAGTCTGGATGGTGCACCAGTGCGTGGTTTCAAAGCCTTCATGGAAGAGGTTCCAGCCAATGCCGTTGGCGCCGGCTTTACCAACCAGGCCAATCCCCAGGGCAATCCGCACCTGGCCGGTCCCGATAAATTATTGGGTAAACTACAGAGAAGGAAGAAACAAAATGATAGGTAAACTATATGCCTGGCTGACCTCCAAGCCAGCCAGCCCAGTCTCCAAGGTCGATGCCGTGGCTGAACCAGTACAGCCCAGCGTGCAGGCCGAGCAGATCAAGGAAGTTGTTGCAGAGAACATTGCCAAGCCCAAACGGCCGCGCAGCAACAACAAGAAAAAGAAGCAATGAATCGAGAGCTGCAGGAAAAGCGCACGCTCATAGCTCTGGCCGAGAAGTTTGGCCAGACTCCGTCGCCTCAGTTAATACAGCAGGTAGCGGAACTAGAAGCTCTGGAAGAGCAGCGCCTGCAGCGAGAATCGGAAATCCGAGCTCGAGTCGCCCAGGACCTGAATTCTATTTTTTCTGGGGTTAATATTGAACCAGGGACTCCAGTGCCAATTAAAGATGTACCCGGACTCGGAGAGGTACTTGAGCAAGCGATTGAATCTGGTGCAATACAGATCAAAGGCGATACTCAACCTGCCACCAGAGTGCTGCAGGAATCGCAGGCCGACCAGCAGCTGGAAATTAAGATTGAACACAACAGCGTGGACGTTGTCCGAGATTATATAGCTCGCAATGTCAAGGAAAGCACCGTGGTTAATCCTGAGCCGGTGCTGGCTCAACCACAGCGTAACCT
>JACCDH011247419.1_pt1 | contig 15398 bp, 11 predicted proteins | sample 7442481 | NCBI WGS metagenome assembly JACCDH01 (sample SAMN15323433, study PRJNA562643) | freshwater metagenome | isolation source: river surface water | place: USA:Blue River Watershed | collected 2017-08-15
CTAGCCTCCCGACCATGGCGGACTAGACGAGGGAGCCGAAAGGCTCGCCGGTTCCTCTTTGCCGGTCTGTCAACCTCGTCTAGCTCTGCCACCCTGATTGACAGCAGGGTGTCCGATCAATCCAAGGAGGACACATGACGATGCATCGCCGTAGCTCCGAACAGTGCAAGCGATTCCCCTACGTTCGCTACTCCACGATCCAGCCCCCATTTCAGTTTTGGCACTCAGGGCCACGGATCAAGCTAGAAGGAAATTGGCTGGAAGAAGCCGGGTTCTATTCGAACTGGCGAATCAAGGTAACTGTTCTCGAAGCCAAGCTGATCATTGAGCCATTGATCAAGCCTGTAGGCGTGTTGGTTGCGCCGCGTTCGCCAGATTGCAGGCACCAATACCAATTAGCCATGACGCAGAGCAAAGCTTTCTCGTTCGGCTAAAAACATCACCGCAGGGACATCCGAACGTTGAACGACAATACCCATACCAGCATCATTCCAAAGCGGATGTCCCGCTCATGTGGCGTCAGAAAACCGAATCGGAACGCCAAGTTCTTCAGCCAGCCGGTTTGCATCGGCAATGTCTCGCCGAAGCTCTGCTGCAAAATAGGTGCTGCCCGGGCACTCGCCCTCGACGATCTCCACGCCGAGCGCTTCCAGCACTTCGTAGGGCTGCTGCCGGAAAAATGCGAGCGCCGCAGATTGGCCATGTGCGTAGTCGGAAAAATAGTCCTCCTCCCATCCCCAGTTCGGCTCATCATGTAACCAATCGCTGACAGACGCGGCGAGGTAAGCGAATTTTTCGGCGTCGATCTTCGTTACCCACTTCGCGAGCGCAGCGGCATTGTCGGTGTCTGGCCACTTGCTTTTCTCGACAGCTAGTCGCCTGTCGATCTCCTCCCGGGGAAGCTCCTGCTCTTCAAGCTCCGCCTCCAAGTAGCAGAGAGCATCTTCCCTCAAGTCTTCCGACGCTCTGCCCACATGCCAAGCCAATGGAGGGCAGCAATCCAGTTCCCATGCCAGCGAATCAGCAGAATCGATGCAGCTCTCGGAGAGATTGAACACGTCCATCCTGGTCTTAGGATCGGGGTAGTCAGAAACGACAAGCGTCCTGCCATTCTCCACGACGAACTCGAGAGGCGCGCGTTCAAGCTCCTCCCACACCTCGTCCAGGACGGACTCGGTCAGCTCTCCCGACGCTGCCGACGGTAGTAACGCGGCAATGCCGATGCCGGCCACGGCCTGTAGAAATGCACGACGATCCATAACCCCTCCTCAGTCCGCATCGATCAATCCCAACTCACTGCAGCCTCTTCTCGGGGCTACTAATTCGGAAAATATCGTCTCAAGTACCGGATGAATGCTGCCCGTGGACGCAATCACGCGCCCTTCCGCACGCAAAGACGTGCGGCGATCAGATCTCAAAGGGAATCAATGTCGAGCCCGGGCCGGACAGACGGAAAAGACGAAGTAACTGCAGAAAGTGCTGAGAGACATGGCAACCTCGCTTTAGCTGTTTTGATTATGCACCCGCAAGCTGATTTCAAATCGGTGCGCTATGGATTTTATATTTATTGTCCGTGCCTGGCAATTGTCCGGATCGCAGGGCCAGTTTAGGGGTAGACAGGCTCATGGAGTGCGCCTGCCAATCTGCGGCTTGCTATGGAGGGCAGGCGCCTCAGCGGTCAGGCCGCCCTGTCTTGCATCGTATCCAGTGCTTCCCGAGCCAACGCCAAGGCCTCAACCATTTCTGGATCGGCATGAACGCGGCGCTCTAGCAGCGTGAGTATCGAGCCTAGTGCGACGCGGTACGCCGGCGAGTTCTGCGCCTCACCCGGCGATGCGATGTAGCGGGCCGCCACCCGGCTAATCATTTGGGTGACTGATTGGATATTTAGCTGGGGCATGGCTTTCTCCTCAAAGTGGTGTGCCTTTTTTAGTGACTCCGTCGGAGCGAGACTTTGTCAACCACTTTTTTGCGCCCCCGTTCCTCCTTCCCTCGGAAGGAGTTTAAACATTACAGCCAAAGCAAGTCTGCAGATTCCTCCGAAAAATAGCCGAAACGGGGGCAAGGTATACCTGTGTTGAACGCTCATAGGCCTAGGCATACGGGTCACGCAAGTGCTCAACCCGAGTCATTTCATATACGCCGAGAACGGTGCGGCGACGGGCCGCACTGTAACGCATCTGCGCCTGATGCCCCGCTACCTAGGGGATAGCATGGATCCGAGCGGTGGAATCTGCTGGGTCATCCCATAGACATCGAAGTAGTGGCCATGAGCCTATCGTGCGCGTCATATATGAAAGCAGGCAGACATCCATCAAGCATTCCTGTCGATAGGCCGCTGCCTGACGTGCTTGCGAACATTCGAAAAGTCTTTTTGAAAGAGTTTCCAACTCATTAAGCGAGCAAATTTGATCTGACCAGTCGTCCTTTCGGCCTATTCGCTTCCCCCGTCCCGCATAGCCTTTCCCAGAAGCGTTCCCTCGACAGGCCCGACAACCAGCAACAAAGCTCGTGCTCTTGAGACAGCGACGTAAGACAGTTCCGGATTGTTTGCCGAAATCCGATCCGCGACGATAACCACGGCCAGAGATTCCAATCCCTTGAAGCGGGCGATTGTCTCAATCACAACACAGCCGGGAGCACGGGTTACGGCATCTGTAGTTCTCAACTTGGCTGCAGCAAATTGCAACCTGAGATCCGCGACCAGTTCCGAATCAGCGGCCAGAACGGCGACATCGGCAGCGGCTAGCCCTTGATTCTGGATAAGCTTCAGAACGACTTCAGTCGCTCGCTCAATTAAGCCATATGACGGAGTCTCAAGCAGGACCGGACCCGTACCGTCAGGGCCGGCGCACTGAATGAGTGGACCTCGGTAAAGTAGCTCAGTGACTGAGGCAATGCGCTTAGTATTTCTCAAGTTAAGCAATAGAGGAATGCCCTTCGCATGCAATAGGGTTTCCAAGTCATCGCGCCTTCGGTAGACAGCTTGATTGCTGTCGAAAAGCACTCTTAGCAGTCCCCCAGAGACCAGACATTCGTCTATCAGTGCCCAATCTGACCACTCAACATCTTGGCCCTCATCGACGATGAGGGCGTCATAAAGGGCAGCTTCGCCTCTTGATGTGCGTATGTGGAGTGCGTCAATCGATAACACGTCAAGGTTTGGATGAGGTCCTATTCGATCGTTGAGTGATGCTGCCAGAGCTTCGCTCACGCAGCAAATGAGAACTCGATGCCCTTCATTGACGTAGCGCACAGCCAGTTCGCAGCCAATGACGGTTTTTCCTGTCCCAGCACCTCCTTCAACCACTGCTCGCTCAGCTGTCTCAATCCAACTGATGGCGTGAAGCTGAGCGCCGGTCATCAGGATATCTTGCTGTGCAATATCTCCCGCAAGCATTCTGTGCAGGGGTACTTTGAGGCGAGTAGGGGCTGCAATGAGAGCATCAATGACAGCAATCCCGTTGTGACCAGGGCCAATTTCCCGGTCTCCGCCTTCGGTGGTGTGTGATGCAAGACGCTTGGCTACCCAAGTGCGCAGTCCGTCCCGTAGATCTTTTGAAAAGCAGAAAAGCGCTTGTTCATAGCCACCGACTAGTGAATTGTCTTCGGGCTGACTGTCCGGAAAAATGACTCCATGGCGAAGGCGTACTCGTTGCGAGGGCCAGCTAGGTGCTTGTTGAAATTTCTTGAGCAGATGATGCTTCGATTTCATTGCTTGCTGTACAGGATCCTTGATGCTATGCCGTAATCCAAAGCGATCGAGAGATCTCCATTTTGAGCTGGTCGGGTCGTGACTGATCAACCCACCCTTCACCTCAATAAAAAGGACCCCATGGTCGGGATGCGCGACGACGAAATCTGCTTCCCCGTCAATTTCCCCGCCCGTCGGGCTCAAACCCCACCATGGTCGGGAGTAATAAACTGACCAACTATCCTCGAGCACGAGGTCAAGCCGCTTGTAAACTTCACATTCTGCCGCCCTACGCGGATCGTGTATCACCCAAGAGGGCAAAGTCCTTGGCCACATGACAGCCATGGCAGCTCCTCAGGAAAGTAGGGGTTCGAAAAAACCGATGCCAGCCAAGGGGTCAGCGCCGACAAGCAGAGCACGGTCGAGAAAACGATTGTGATGCTCGCAGGATGTCTCGGGCACCAGTAGGCATGCATGACACGCAGCAATCGAATGAGAGTCTGGTGCACCAGTTTCTCCGGTGATGCACAGAGGATCCGATGAACACCATTGGGCCGATCGTATTGCACCGATCACTGTGGGGCCTAACAGATCTGGGCCAGCGCTCCGTTGCAAGCCGCCCAGCGTGCCATCCGAATCTGATGTGGCTGTGTAGATGAGTACTCCGGCCATGCCGTCAGAGCCCTCGCTGACGTATAGACGTTCCCGCAGCGAGGCGGTCGAGTAGCCGCACTCCAAGGTGAGCTGCCTGATAAGGGCATGCGCGAAAGCATGGAGCATGAGTAGTCGCGGATTGGCCTCAAAAGGAAGGGGTTCTTCATCGCCATTTCGCTTATGCCAATCTGTGCGCCACGATTCGGTCGCCGTACTCACGCGCGCAATTACATCGGGTTGCGCTTCCCACGCAAGCAGCCGTTCAAGGTTCAACTGAATGAAAATTCCTTCCCCACGAACTTCAATGGCGGGCAACCACTCCAATGTTCCGTTTGAAATAGGGGCAATTTGCGCCCCGTCCGGATCCGATGGCGGATTTATTCGTGTGAACCCCTTCACGACCCGAACTTCACGCAAGCGCGCGACTCGCATAACCTTAGCGATGTACGGCAGCAGATCATCGGGAACTACCTCACGATGGATCTCGAATTCTTCGTCACACTCATCCAAGGGGCCGGTGAAGACGCGGTATTCATCTACCCGCAGATCCTCAACATTCATCTCTGCGCTTTCACCAACCATCTTTTCAAATGTGGTGGCAAGGCTTTCGGCCGTCATGCGTTCGCGCTGAAGCACGCGCTTGAGATGCTGTGAAGAATTGATGTATGCGACCCGATCGCTATGGCTCTCTATATCCAAGAGCGTATCCCAATAGTCCGCAATGATCCGTTGCAGCTGTCTCGTCCACGGCGGAATATCAAGCGCCGACTCCATCACGGGGTAGTAAAGATTGGAAGCACCGCGTTGTACGGCACGATAAGTCCCTTTGTCGCCCGCGCAATCACAGGTACTATCGTCGGTTCGAAGCCAAGGCCGCGCACCACGGCATTTAATGCCGGAAAGCGCTTTTTCTCCGAATGCCCCGTCCATTGAGCGCTTCTCGTCACAAGACGGGCAAGAGATTATCAAGCCTCCAAGACCGGGGCCCACGGATGACAGCTTCAGTTTGTCTCTTCCATTGGTTGCGCAACTAGGTTTGTGCTTGAGCCAGAAATTCCAAGGGAATTCATCGAGATGGCCTGCGGTGCAAGTAGCAGCGAAACGCACAGGAATAACAAAGACCTTTTCGTTGCCGGGACGCTTCGCCGAGCAACTGGCGCAGTACCTGTAGGCCCAACCAGGATCTTGCTGCCACTTGGACGCGGGGCGCAGCTCCTCACAGCCGGGGCACTGTAGCCATGTCGGAAATCGGCGAATCACGAGTGCCGACTCGTCAGGTGTTCCATCCGCTTTCTTGGCGTTGTCATCCAAGACCGGCGGCAGTCTAAAGTATTTTTTTCCCAGCTTTTTGCATAAACGCCGCTCGATAATTTTCTGGTATTTCAGATTGCCGGCAAGTGGAGCGCTTCTGTCCCACTCCTCAAGCCCGGCGTTTACCCCAGACACTGGTCCCTTGCCCGAACGCATGTCCACAATGGCGCCCGGCGCGTAGGTCATCAAAACGGCACTGCGACGCAACTCTCCGACCGAGTTATTGGCCATGGGCTTTCCTCCATCTTGGTTGTCGCGGTGCTGGCTGGTCAGTACTGGCTGCTGCTGCTCCAGATGTTAGCGACCGAATACTCAGACCCTCGGCCATGCGGAATCGAGTACTTGCTTCGACACTACGCATGTTGTTCATCGTTGGCCATGCAGCAGGCGGCAGACGTCCGGTAGCGCGACGCTGCGCGTTCAGGTCTGCAGAAATCAGTAATGATTTGTTAGGCGCATTAGGGTTGGAATAAAAAGTCGGTTTTCGAGATTCCCAGTTATCAAGGCGTTCATCAATTTCGCTCCGGCATTCAGAAAACTCGCGCGGGTCGATGGATTTGACTCGCCGCTCTATTTCCTCGACCACCGACTGGAGCAAGGACGTTGAAGCATTGGACAAGTTCGGGCTCGGCACCATGGCCGCGTCGGCATGGCGAATCATCGCCACGAGGGCAGCATGAAGTGCGCGGTCTCGCGCGCGGGACGCAAAAGGCGTCACGCTGGTGGCTTCAACATCGCGGTAGAGGGTGGAGTGCCAGCCGAAAAATGTCTCGAAATGAGAGCGATCGCGAGGCTTGGCTGCGTTCAGCACAGCAATCACCAGTCCGGGAAACGTGCTACGTCCCACCCGACTCGTGGCTTGAATGTACTCGGAGCGAGTCTTGGGCTGACCATTCATGACCATCAGTCCGAGTCTAGATACGTCCACACCCACACTGACCATGTTGGTTGCCAAGACGACATCGATTGATCCCGTGGCGCCGGCCACTATCTTCAGTTCGGATAGGATCTCGATGATCTCCTTTTGAGATACGCGCGAGGTCAGTTCCCGTGGCGGCACGTTCTGTCGGGCCACCTCCTTTCGCTGGTCGGCATACAAATGCATCGAGTCCGGTACGTCGTCTAACATTTGAACAATCGCACCGCCAAGTTCTCGCAATGAATTGAAGTAAGCGAGCAAGGTCGAATAGCCATCGCGATCAGCATCGGAAATGCCGGTACTGCTGCCGGTCGACTGAAGCAAGGATCCCGCGACGGCCTGCAGGGTGAATTTCGCCGATCGGCCAGCTGTCGTGACACTCAAGTAGATCCTAGGCGGCTTGTCAACGTCCCGAACAGCGAAACCGGAATCGTCATAGTCGAGCCCCGGCGGCGGGAACTGGCAACTGTCTCGGTCGAAAAGTGCCCGGACTTGGTCGGCTGCACGGCGAATCGTGGCAGTTGATCCAATGACCTTGGGCCGGCGCTCGCCCTTCCGCAACAGCCAGTCAAATGCAGTTTCGTACAAACCGGCGATCGTGCCGAGCGGACCGGAGATCAGATGAAGCTCGTCTTGGATGATGAGATCGGGGCTTTGCGCAGTACCGAAGGCAAAAAGCTGAGCCACCTCTCGTTTAGTTGTCAATAGCGCAAACTTGTCGATCGTGCCGATGACTAGCGTGGGACGTTCCCGGTAGATGTCGTCATCGACGGTGAATACGGGCCAAAGTCCGAGCTTTGGCCCCAGCTCGCAATCCTCGTTTTCGCAAAATGGCTGGACGGATTCAAAGCTCTCGTCGTAATGCCAGCTGACCCTACCGTGACAACAGGGGCATTCGTCGATCTGTTCTGCAGTCGTGCCACCACGACTTCCCCGGGATGAAAGTGCCCCCCTCTCTCCCTTGAAGTGGTTTGGGGTCGCGTCTCCCCCTACCCACAGACCGATGGAAAATGCCTTGTCTCCTGCCTTGATGGGGTACTTGATGTGCGGGATGAGCCCTCGCCGAATCAGTTCGCAGGACAGAATCAGCGCAGATGCGCGCTCGAACTGCTGAGCGGTCAACAGGCGCAGCGTATAGCGCATCAGAGCCGCATTACCGGCACCGTCATCTGGATTCTCGTGCGCGCTGCGACGATAAAATGCCAACATAGCGACTAGTGCAAGGTAGGCTTCAGTCTTTCCACCTCCGGTAGGGAACCACAACAGATCAAGCATCTCTCGGTCAGGTGCTTCAGTCTCGCAGACGGAATGGGCAGCCAGCAGGATGAAACCGAGCTGAAAAGGACGCCATTTCAGCGGGCGCGGCACTTTGGATGGTTTCCAAGAATGTTGAAGTGCCATCGCTGCGTTGGCCAGCTTGAATGCCTGGAGGAGTCTTCGGTTGACCTGCATAGCTCTTACACCATCGGCCATTCTTGTGCATACATCCATGCAAGTCGCGAGATTACGTCTTGCGATGGACCGCAGACTTGGCTCTAGCTGCCGAATGTCCCCCGTGCGCTGTTTGATCCACTCCCGGTACGCATCAGGCAATTGCTGCAACCGTTGAATCACCTCTTCGTCAGCTAGAGTAGCCAGCTGCTGTGCCTCGAAAGTACCTTGGCGGACGAGCTCCTCGAAGACATCGGCTCCGTCCTCGCGATAGGCGATAACGGCCGCCTTGGGAATCCATTCGGTTTGCAGAAGACTGGCAAATTGGTGATTCGCCTCCCATGAAGTCGAGCATTGGTGACCCGCGGCAAACTCCGGGGTGTTGCGATACAAGAGCCGACCGACCTCTTCATCTTCGTCGTTGGCTGTAGGGCGCGCAGGACGAGGAATCAACCAAGTGTCCGCGGCAGGTCTTACTTGCATCTTGGTCTGGAACAGCAGAAGGCTCTCGGCACCGTTGCGGTCACCCTCCGGAGGAATGCTTCTGTTGATAAGGGTAAGGGTGACGAGTCGCCCTACCGAGCTGGGCTGGGCACGAACGTGAAGTCGAACGTCTGCCGTCAAATCAGATGCTGAAAGTTTGTGCTCTTCGCTACCGCGAACGGGAACCGCGAATGAGTCGATCTCGATTAGGTGCGCTCTTCGTGTCCATTTGACCTGAGCAGGTTTACCCTCGGCGGGAGGGACCTGCTCGAACTCATAAGTAGCAAAAGAAATTGTGACCTGCAGCGGGCTCGCTCCCTCGAGGCCCCTTACGCAGAAGGAGAGCCCCATGCTGCACGGGCGCTGCTGGCCAATTGGAGAGGCCACGGCAGGCGACGCATCCTCCTCGTCATCCCCGTCGCTACCGTCATCGTCCTCGGCGCCCATACGCTCGGTCGGCGTCCAGAGAATCCCCGTCAGGTAAACGTCTGAGGGACGAACGCGAACTCCTTGGAGAATTTCATCTGGCTGATGAGGCCCGATCAAGTCCTCGGAGAGTCGAACTATTGTTTGTTCTCGTACTTCGATAGGTGTCAATGTTGTCCTCTCTAGCGAAAGAAGGCCATCGAATATCCGACCAGCATGGGTGCGGCAATCAGACCCGAGTCACGCCAAGGTGCGTGAAGCTGCTCTCTGATCGGGGAATCCGGCGAAATGGCCAGTGTACGAATGCCCAAGGCGTGCAGATGATTGAGCTGTGCGGGCGGCTTTCTCTTTCCGAGTTGCGAAGATTTATCAACAATCTCGGCAATCTTGAAAAGATCATCATTCAAAACCTTGCTGAGATAACAAATGGGACCGTCCCCGTTCGCTATTTCGATTTTGTAACGCCAAGCCAGATGAGCGTTTGTTCCGACTGCTCGAAGCTCGGCCATGTTTTGCTGGAGTTCCATCACGCGCGCTTGTGCGGCAAGGGCCTCACCGGAGGTTTGATAACAATTTTTTCCAACAAGGCCCACCGCATCGATGTCGTTTGCGTGGCCCACCTCGACAGCGGCTTGGGCAGTCTTTTTTCCTTTTGCGAACGGGTACGGTGTAAAGGCACGTCCGGATGAGCCTAGGCACCATGCAGATGCCCAAGTACTTGAACTTCCGATGTGCAGCCTTTTTTGCGCCCGCGTTGCCCCCACGAAAACAATACGTGCTTCTTCGGCGGGGTCGCCTAGAATTGCTTTCTTGGTTGAGAGTTTTGGTAAATAGAGCCGCACATCGGATGCCTCCCGACCTTTCGATCCATGAATCGTACTGATTACAGGGCCTGTATCGCCGAATTCAGGCATCGCAAAGTTATAGGGAGGAGATTTGTTAGCCAGTCCGGTGACCAGTTTGTGGATCGAGATCCGGGTAGCGCTCCGACCGAACGCCTTGATAAGCAATGACCAAGCCTTCTGCATATCGGCTGCGGATGAGGGGACTATCCGTTTTTTCCAGAGACGTTCGAAATCTCCAATATCCAAATCCGGACGTGTCCAATCCCACAGCAACACCGCAATCCACCCGTGGATGCAAACAGGCAAGCCTGACATCCTGATGCGGTGGGGTTGCATCCCGAGCTTGCTAGAGGCTGCAAGTGCATCCCCACGTCGCCGAAACAGCAAAAGAGTGTCTGGTTCCAGGGAAGAGTGTGGATTAATGTCGTCCCAATAAGCACCTAATGGTCCATGATTGGTCTGTTCGACGAGTTTCCTTACGCTCTCAAACCGCTCCGCACCAGAGGATGCGCTTTTCTTCAGAAGCTTGCGACCGTCCCGGAAAACCTTCAGAAGAGCGGCATCATCCGTGCGATGCACTTCGCTCAGGTCGTATTCCGTAAACTGGTCGGACATAAATTCGCGAAGTTTTTCGGGCAGCGTTCCCTCTACGGATTCGCCGCTGTCATCTTCGGTGAACCCGTATATAGCTTGTGCCTCGTCAGCAAAAATACTGACCCCCGCGTCATCCGGTAAGGCATTAATAATCTCCAGCAGCAATTCGCAACGTGGTCCCACGACATCCTGTGCTTCATCAACAACTAGGTGCCGGATAGTCGAAAGGTAGTCAAATACGCCTTCATGTTTTTGAATCAAGGAGATGACATGCTGGATGTTGTCGTCAAAAGCACCCGTCAACGAAGCGTGACTGTTGAATCCGGAATGGATGGCCCAAGCGTAGGAGTCGATCGTTGCAACACGCAGTGCCGCAATGTCGCTTGGATCGTTAAGGTATGCAGCTATACGGGCGCGTAATTCGTGAACGGCGGTGCGGGTGAAACTGAAAAGACAGATTTCATTAGCCGCAATGCGCCCATGATCGAGTAGCCACGCAATTCGTGCGCAAGCGGTTGCAGTCTTTCCAGTTCCTGGTCCCGCATCGACAAGAATTCGATCACTCGACGGGGCCTCAATGATCTTTCTCTGACTTGGCGTCCAAGGAAAAGATTCAGTGTTGGGTGGAGGCCCGTTTTGTGCGCTGGGTAGTGCGTTATGCAAGTACGATTCCCCACGTTGCAATATTAGTTACGCAGCCCCATCTTGGTGTTTCATCCAAAATGCTGGTCGAAGCATCCGGTTCGGAGCGTGGCTCAGATTGTCTTATTTGGTTATTTGCCCAGATCAATGATATTTAACTTTATATCATTGTTACGACAGAAAAAAGTCAGAGGCAGGTCAATAAAATCCTCACAATTATTGTAAGGAGCCGACTTTAGTCTGCTCCCTTCGCGCGAGGAACACCTGCAATCTTGTCGCCAGTGCAACACTCTGTGTTAGGGGTGTGCTTATTAGTCAGACGGGGCTTGCGCCCCTTGAGTCACGCTCGTAGTGATGGTGGCGTAAGAGCGGTGTCGCTTTTGCTTTCAATTTAGATTTTTATGGCGCTGCACCATGAAATCGACTCCGACAAGTTGTTCGACAGGACTCGCTTACCGGTTCGAGACCTTGAAACACGCCAGCCGCGTTATTGGCGACTGGATCGGCTATTACGACCACCGACGCCCGCACCAAGCGCTGGACATGAAAATACCTGCCGAGGCATATTTGCACTAGCGGCTTGAAGTGAGCAGAGTTTGCTGCGTAATTACAAATAAGGCTTACCCGGGCCCCTTTGCCGCTCTTGTGTGCGGGGCGCTTCAGACCGACCTGCTCTCCTACCAACAACGCCTTTCGTCGTGGGCTGTATGACAACGTATGTCGCCAAGTGGTGGATGTATGGCTATTCGACTCCCTCGTGCAGGCGCGGCAAGTCCTCGACGAAAGGTGCACCGGATACAACACGGTGTGCTCTCCCGAGTTCCTCGGCAAGAAGACGCCATTCGTGTATCTGTTGAAGGTAGTTACTGCCGAAAATTCAAGTTTTAGTTTGTCAACTTGACGGGGAAGTCTATGACGGTAGTTCGGTGGGCTTCGCATCGGGAGCGGGCCACTCGATGAAAAGTTGATCGATATCTTTTATCGCCCCCGCCAGCCAGTGCAGCCGTGTGCTCATTTGATCATCGATGGCGCACTCCCAGAGGATGAAGACTCGCCAGCCCGCCTCCTGTAATTGGGAGACATTTCGCTTGTCGCGCTCCACGTTCGCATTGAATTTCCGTTGCCAGCTCTCCGGGTTGGTTGCGGGCGTAGTCGCTCTTCGACAGCCGATATGCCGGTGCCAGAAGCAGCCGTGAACAAAGATTGCAAGTTTGTACTTCTGGAGCAATATGTCCGGCCGCGATGACAGCACCTTACGGTGTAACCGAAAGCGAAAGCCCTCCCTGTGGAGGAAGCTGCGAATCACTCGCTCCGGTCTAGTGTCCTTGTTTCGGATACCCGACATCATCCGAGACCGAGTCAACGAATCGACGGTGTCAGTCAACGCATTCACCTCCTTGCGAATTTGGAATTAGGGAGAGATTTTTTCGCATCATCTGATTTTCCGCAGAAAAAACCTGTACAAATAGACAGCTTTTCGGTAAATTTCACTGTGTCCTAGGACAAAAATAGGGCGAAATGTCCGGTTTTCCACCCAGAGATATTAGATGAACGCACCCAAAGACCTTTCCGACATCAAGTTACTTCTAGCGGAATTGAGAGCTTGGAGAACCCAAGCTGAGATCGCCCGAGCACTCACAGTCGATGTTCGAACTATCAGGCGCTGGGAAGCTGGGAAAAGCGAGCCGCCATCCTACATCGCCCTTGCTCTCCGTAATCTGCTGCCAGCGGGAGCTGCGGATCATCCCAGCACTGCTAAGTTCAGGTTCATAGATCTCTTCGCTGGCATCGGGGGGATCCGACGTGCGTTCGAACATATCGGGGGCGAGTGCGTCTTCACTAGCGAATGGGATGACTACGCCCAGCGCACTTATGTCGAGAACTATTCCGGCGACAAGCATGCTCTGAATGGCGACATCACCGGAATCGAGGCTGCTAATATTCCCGACCACGAATTGCTGCTTGCTGGCTTCCCATGCCAGCCCTTTTCGATCGCCGGCGTGTCGAAAAAGAACTCTCTCGGCCGCTCTCACGGCTTTGCCGATGAAACACAAGGTACCCTGTTCTTTGATGTCGCCCGAATCATCGACGAGAAGCGTCCCAAAGCATTCTTGCTCGAAAACGTCAAAAATCTGACTTCTCATGACAAGGGAAGAACGTTTGACGTGATTCAAAGAACATTAAAAGATGAACTGGGCTATCACATTCACTGCCGTGTCATTGATGGTGCGCACTTCACCCCACAACACCGCGAGCGGATTCTGATCGCGGGATTCTCGGAACCAGTTGCCTTCGACTGGGATGCGCTGCCGCTGCCTACGAAAGGGCACAGGAAGCTTGGCGAGATTCTTCACAAGACAGACGGCACCGAACCTTACCTGCCGTGGGACGAAAACCGGTTTTTCGACCATGCCAGCCGACAGGTACAGTCGAAATACACGCTGACAACGAAGCTCTGGCAGTATCTACAGCAATACGCAGCAAAGCACCGCGAGAAAGGGAATGGATTCGGATTCGGATTGGTGAACGCAGATAGCGTCACGCGCACGCTCTCGGCGCGTTACTACAAGGACGGCTCGGAAATTCTCGTGGCTCAAGGAAGTCGACTCAATCCTCGGCGGCTGACACCGAGAGAATGTGCCCGGCTGATGGGATTTGACGATTCATTTCGCATACCAGTCTCGGACACACGCGCATACAAGCAATTTGGCAACTCGGTCGTGGTCGATGTGATGTTGCATGCCGCGAAGCTGATGGAACAGTTCATCATCTCTAACGAGAAGCAGCTCGAACTTCCTCTAGCAAGAGTAACCGTCCCAAGAAAGGCCATGGCGGAATGAACAGCCGTCCGCTCTCGAATTTTTTCGAAGGTGCGGTCGCAAAGTATCTCCGCTCTGTCGATCTCGACCCAGCCCGATCCGAGGCAGGTGAAAATGCATCGCACCAGCATGAAATAGGCGGGCTCCCAGCTGTAGGGGCAAAGGATTGGCTCGGCGTACCCGCCGGTGGTGAAAAGCTTCGCTTTCCTTGTACCTGGTTATCACTCGATGAAGGTGATGACAACTCGGAGTTCTTCGATAACGAAGTCACTTGGTACGATGTCCGCTGGGGGAAAAAAGGACGAGGTCCGGAGTATCGCCTATGTTACCGATCGAATCCGGTCACCCGACGGATGCAGGAAGGTGATTTTTTCCTCATCACAAAGCACCGCAACGGAAGACTGTTCGTATTCACCGCACATCCACAGAGCACCATCGAGATGCAGCTACGTGCATTGTTCGGGCTCGGCGCGATATCGGAGAAGTTTACGGCAGCCCATTTCAGTGTCGATGACATCCCACTTCCATTACGGCTGCTTCTAGCCGATCTCGGCATCGAACTCAACGCGCCGGAAGAAGATGATGAATTCTGGCTCGAAAAAATCCTGGCAGCTTTCGGTGATATCGGCTTTCCGTCCACAACAGAGTTCTCACGGTTTGCACGCGACACACTGACCGATCTTCCGTCTCCTCTCGAAATGCCGGACTTGTGCCTGATGCGCTGGATGGAGCATGAAGAGCGGCTGTTCCGATTACTAGAACGCCACCTACTGAAAGAAAGGCTCTGGCGCGGGTTCGGAATAGAGGACGAAGATGTCGATGACTTCATCAGCTTCTCGTTAAGCGTCCAAAACCGCAGGAAGGCACGGGTCGGTCTCGCATTTGAAAGCCACCTTCAATTTCTTTTCCTCGCCCATAGCCTGCAGTTCCAGAAAGGGGGAAAGTCTCGGTCCACGGAAAACAATGCGCGTCCGGATTTCCTTTTCCCCTCATTCGACGCCTATCACCTGCCCGGATTCCCGGAAAACAAACTCTTCCTGCTTGGAGCAAAAACAACATGCAAGGACCGATGGCGGCAGGTGCTGAGCGAAGGGGCTCGAATTCGTCGGAAACATCTGGCCACGCTGGAAGCGGCAATCAGCCCCAATCAGACCGCCGAGATGAATGCACATGGACTGCAGTTGGTGATTCCCGCGGGACTTCACCTGACGTACAACGATGCTCAGAAAAGCAATCTGCTTTCGCTCCAAGACTTCATCGGTAAGGTACGTGCAACTCAGAAATGAGATGATGAGTCGCCGAGACCATCGTCTGTTTTCATGATCAATGGCAGCCGATTTATAAGGGTATGATGCGTCTCCCTCAACTATCGCCTCGCCAAAAAGCAAAGGCCTCCGAAGAGGCCTTGCGACCAGCAGTCGAAGCTACTGGCGGAGTAATTTAGCCGTCGCAAGAACGCGAGGTAATTGGCGGAGAGGGTGGGATTCGAACCCACGGTACCTTGCGGTACGCCTGATTTCGAGTCAGGTACATTCGACCACTCTGCCACCTCTCCAGGTTCGAAAACATGTGGTCGTTTC
>JACCDH011264309.1_pt1 | contig 15392 bp, 20 predicted proteins | sample 7442481 | NCBI WGS metagenome assembly JACCDH01 (sample SAMN15323433, study PRJNA562643) | freshwater metagenome | isolation source: river surface water | place: USA:Blue River Watershed | collected 2017-08-15
AAGACTGGCGCCGCCGGAAAACTGGTCCGAGCTTCGTCAAGCTGCAAGGCTGGGCAGTTCGGTATCCACTGCAAGCCGTGATCGACTTTGAAGAAAAGTCTGTGAGGCTGGTCAACTAATGCCCCTCAGCTGGTTTTTCACCGTAAATCTCGGGAGGTGTCGGCAGCAGACCGATCGACACCGCAAGGGACCGTAAAACTTGGTGCAGAGACGACTGGTTTCGAACTTGCTCTCCAAGCACCTGAGTAACGCTTGGGGTTGGTGAGGAAGGATTCGGGTGTTTGGCCGTTATGCCGTCGCCCCACAGATGCATCATTCAATTCAGATTTCGAACCGGAGCATCAGCCCACTTGCCTTTTCCGGCAAACAGCGCCTTCATGGCAGTCCCGACAACTCCTACGGAAGGACACCCATGAATACCGAACGATGCATGACCCAGACCGAACTGGCCGAGCGCTGGCGAATCAGTGAGGCGACTCTGGAACGCTGGCGTACCGAATCGGCTGGCCCGCTGTTCCTCAAGCTTGGCAACCAAGTGCGCTACCGGTTGCAGGATGTCGAAGCCTTTGAGGAAGCCGCACTCCGAGGAACAACCAAGGCAGATGATGATTCTGTGAAGGCCACCACGGTTCATCGAATACCATCGCGTCACATACAAGCTTCGACAACCGTACCACGCCCGATCACCATCTGGTTACGGACGGGACCTCGCAACACTCGCCTGCGTGCCGCACGCGCCATGCGCTAACGGGCATTCAACGAGGACTTGTAGTGATCCAAGGCCAGCCGGGCCAGTTCGTGAGGGATCAAGCTCTTCAGTGGAACGTTGAGGTGGCTCGTGGGAATGTCATAAAACACACCCCGATCGGTCACCCCCATGATTTCCATGCGCTCGGGTACGAAGTCAATATCTAAGGCTCCATCGTACACGATATTACTGACTTGCCCATCTCCAGAAAACACACCACGGTGAATGGTGCCGCCTCCAGGGCCACCGGTAATCTTCAAGCTGCCAGGGCGCTTCACCACCACCTGTCGGATCGTGTGCTCATCGACGTTACGCGCGTGCATCAGGTACAACAACAGCGCATCCGATTTCCGAGTCTGCCGAGCTTGGCTCAGATTTTGTTGGCTGATGCCAGCCAGGTGCTTCTCAAGCTTGTTCCAGCCCCGGTCCAAGTAGTGGAGGCAGTCAAGCCATGCTTTTTCATAGCGCTCAAGATCAGCTGCGGCTTGCATTCCAGCAATCGCCTCGGCCGCCCAAGCAAACTCTTTGATGATCGCAGGCGTCGGCGTGGCGTTCATCTTGGATTTTTCGCTCAGGACCTCGGCACCATCTGGAACTGATCCTCTTGGTCGAGCATCAGTCGATACGCTTCAATACCGTCTTGGTCGGTAATCTCCACATACACACCAGCCTTGATTGCCTTGCGCAGAAGTTCAGGAAGCTCATCCTCAGCAACTGGATTGCCCGTTCGATGACTGGTGATGTCCTGAAAATCCAGGTAGGCAATTGTGATTTTTTGGATGCGATGTAAGTCCATGTTGCTTTCTTTGTCTGATTGGCTGGCGAGGTCAGTTCATGATGATGTGTTCGGCAACCCCACGAACTCTTATACGGCTGAAATAGTCAGATTTTTTATGCTCCCATTCATCCTGAGCAGCCTTAACGGTTTCTGGCTGGACACTCATGGGGCAGAGTTCAACTTGGTATCCGGCCGACAACAAAGCATTTCGTGCACCATTGACGCCTTCAGGGTGACCGGGGATCAGCCCTTGATCCATCCCAAAAGCCAGTGCATCCAAGGGAAGCCGTCTGGTCTCGCGAATGGCGCGCACTTGATCGTCGAACGGATTTGAAGGAAACAGCATTGCACCGCCGTCGAACATATCGAAGTAACGCTGCGACAGCTCTGGCGTGACCTCCAACTCCTGTCGGCTTACCCAAGGCATGTCATTCAGGCTTTCACCGGGGTTCAAGCGTACAGCCAAGGCGCGCTGGGCCTCTGGTCTTGGCAGGGGTTCCAGACCCAATGGCAAAAATGAAGCGTCGCCCTTCCTATGATCGATCAGCCCTTTCAGGTCGACCGTGTACAAGACAGCCGTTCCTTTGCGCACTGGTGCATAAGTCTCCGTGACCGGGTCGTATTGGCAGGTCGCGAAGAACATCGCCACATCTTTGGACCGGGAGAAATCCATCAATCGCGTCCGAAATCCATAATGCTGCGCGATCGCTTCGATGTTCAGATCAAACGACAAATCGCCGATGCGGCATTCTTTCAGGTCATGCGTCGCTGGGTGATGATCCATCAATGCCGACAGCTCGATCCACTTGCCGATCGCAAAGCATCGATCAATCGGGCTGATGCCGTCACGAAAGACCGAGGGCACACAAGGATTGTGGAAAGTAGTTTCGCCTCGATACAGCCTTGGCGAAAACTCGGGGCCAGGCATGAACCGAAAATGCCGATCTGAGGTACGGATCGCGACGAGCAAATCCGCGCCAACCTCTGTCACCAAGCCGATGTGATTGAACCGTATCTCATCTTCAGGCGCTTTCATCGGGGCGAGCGAGCTGGCGAACTCCTCAACCGTTGGAAGTCTCAGACCTCGTTGCTCCAGTTCGTTGATGAAGAACGGCAAGTGATCAACTCCCCAAAGCCACCGCCTCGGCCTCTAGCTCCAGGTACACCCAGTCCACGATGTCGTCGCTGGGAATGTAGCCCGCCACCAGTTGCTGCATCATCAGGCGAATCACGCCCACGTCGTTGACGTTCAAGGCGATTTCCAGGGCGGTGAGCCTGGCTTCGAACTCGGCCCAGGGGATGAACTCCTCGTGGGCTTTCATGATGCGGGGGTGCACCGTTTGCTTCGGGTTGTCGCCGATCAGCAGTTCTTCGTAGAGCTTTTCGCCGGGGCGCAGGCCGGTCACAGCGATCTCGATGTCGCCTTCGGGGTTCTGCTCGTCTTTCACCAGCGGCACGTGCTTGTAGGCGGCAGCGTGGTAGACCGTGTCGGGGTGCCAGGTGGACATGATCTCGCGCATGCGGTCGTCGTCCTGCACCGATGCCAGCAAGGGCACCAGCACGGGCGGCGTGGCACCGTCCAGCGCTGCCAGCTTCTCTTCCAGTTCCTGGTGAATGCCGTACAGAGCGAATTCACTCTGCTCGATCAGCAGCAGCTTGGCGGGCGATACCGCCAGAATCTGTCGGCACAACTCGCTACCGATGGAGCCACCGGCCCCCGTCACCAGCACCACCTTGCCCACGATGTTCTTGGCCAGCAGGATGTGGTTGGGGGCAACAGGTTCGCGGCCCAGCAGGTCGTCAATGTCCAGTTCCCTCAGGTCTGAGATGCTCACCTTGCCTTGGGCCAGATCGTTCACGCTGGGCAAAGTGCGCACCGCCACACGGGCGCTGCGAACCTGACTCAGGATTTCATTTCGACGCCGGCGGGAGAGGCTCGGCATGGCCAACAGCACGTCGCTGATGTTGAGCGTGGTGGGCCACTATCACCTCGCGCTGGCTGGGCTGGAAGGGGTTGCGCAGCAGGATTACTGCACTCTGATTCATGGTGCGCTCAGAGGCTTCGATCATGGTTGCTTCACAAATCGGTAATAGCCCTCCACCCGCCAGCCGTGCAGCAGGAGTTCGGGCAACTTCTGGAAGACCACGCCCGCATCCTTGACCGCGTGCAGCACGCCACCGCCATCGACGGTGAGCCACACGCCGACATGCACCGGGTGGCGGGATTGGCGCAGCAGCACGGCATCGCCCTCGGCGGGTTGCGCCACGCTCGCCCAGCGTTCTCGCTCCGCGTGGTCGCGGAAGGTGGTCATCACAGTGCGCAGGTCGTTGGCATCCACCGGGATTTCCGGGAGGTTCCGGCCAAAGTGCGCGCACTGGATGGCGAGGAACAGGCCCCAGCAGTCAAATGCATCCGGGCCACGTGCACCGGCGTGCCAAGGCCGACCGATGTACTCGATCGCCCAATGGGGAGAGGGATTCATCGCGTGAGCCCGGGGAAGGTCTTGGCGGTGTAACTCATGCCAGGAAACGCCTTGTTGCCCACATCGAGCATGCGCGCCCGTCCGGTCACCCGGAAGATGTCGGCTTCCACCTCGGTCAGGACCAGGTGGATGGGTGGATCCATCTGCGGACCGTCCAGATCGGTCGAGAGGTAGGGCCGATAGGTCACCTCGATCACCGACTGCGACTCGGCGGCTGCATCCAGGTGGCGCACGATTTCGCGCGAGACGTTGTCCAAGGTGACGGTGATTTCTGGCACGGGCATGGTGTCGACCGGCGGCAGATCCAGCTCAAAGCCCATGGCCACGAACTGCACGCGCTCGCCGGCTTGCAGCGGGGCTTGCGATTCCAGCCGGGCCCACAGGTCGCCGGTGTCCCGCACCACGCGTATGGCGACCGGCTCACCTGAGTCATCGACAAACGCCGGATGGCGCAATTCCAGCGTATGCAGGATGATCTGTTCAGAGGGAGCGCTGGCGTAGGCCTCCTTGATGGCTTCAGACAATGCAGCATTGGGCATAGGACGCCACCACTTACAGGATCACCGGGTAAGGAACATAGCTGGTTTCGCTGTCGTCCTCCGGCAATTGCGCTTCGCCCGCATAGCCACTGGCCAGCACCTGACCGTCGTCCAGCAGAAACACCAGACCCTGCTCGGAGCTCGACCCGTAGGACGAGATATCGACCACGCGGCGTTGTGCGATGCGCACCAGCTCTACGCCGCTGCGGTTGGTAGCGTCCCCCAATCCCAGCGCACCGTTGCCGTTGTAGCCCCAGGAGTAGACGGTGCCGTTCTCCAGCAAGGCCGCGCCGTAGTTGTAGGACCCAGTGCCGCCATGCACGGCCTTGACCACGGTGTTACCCACCGGAACTTGCACGAAGTTACCGCTGTTGCTGCCGTTGGCATTACCCCAATAGGCGCCTGCGCCACAGGCCCACAGGGTCTTGTCGGCTTTCTTGAGAAAGGTGAGCGGGTAGTCGTAGCTGCCGGCATAGACATCGACCACATGGGTCGCCACCTGCACCGGGGTGAACTGGTTGGCCAGATTCCCATTGCCCAGTTGCCCAAAGTCGTTGGTACCCCAGGCATGCAGGGCGCCGGTGCTGTCCAGCGCGAAGGCGTGCACATAGCCACCGAAGACCTTGACGATGGTTTTGCCAGCGAGGCTGCCACCCGCGCGCGGCATGGCGACGTTGGCCTGGTTGGTGGTACCGTCGGCCAATTGCCCGTTGGCGTTGTAACCCCATGAGTACAGGGTGCCGTCATTCTTGACCGCGTAACAGGCGGTGTAGCGCTCGCGGCCGGCGGCAATCTGCGTGATGCCCGAGAGCACGGGCAACTGCACGAAGTTGTTGCGCTGGGTCACATCGCCCAGACCCAATTGGCCGTGGGCGTTGTAGCCGCAGGCGTGCACCGTGCCATCGCTGCACAGCACCAGCGTGCTGTTGAACCCCTCGACGCCACAGTTCTGTGCCACCTGGACCACGGTTTTACCAGCGATCGAATTGCTGGCGTTGGCGCTCATGTTGTAGGGCACCGGCTGGTTGGCGGTGTTGCCGGTGCCGAGCTGCCCGTAGCCGTTGAACCCCCAGCCCCAGAGCTGGCCGTTCTTGTCGATGCAGTAGCCGTTCGTGTCGTGGCTGTAATAGAGCTTGACCGCGCCCGGAAACCCGGGCGGGAACGCGGTGCGTGCCGGGTAGGAGCGCGCGAATGTGGTGCCATCGCCCAGCTTGAAGTTGACGTTGCGGCCCCAAGCGCGGATGCTGCCGTCGGTCATGATGAGCCCGAACTGGCGGTAGCTGTTGGGCTGCGTGTTACTCGCGTTCTCGGGCAACTTCAACGCCTTGGTGCCCGACCGCACATCCGGACTGGCCCAGACCGGGACGCCCTGCGCGCCGATGGTCAGTACTTGGCCGGCTTGGCCCACGGGCAAGGCGACGAGCTGATTGCCATCGAAGTAGATGACTTCGCCGGGCAGGCTCGACACCCCTTGGGTGCCTTGGGCAAACAGGTCCCAGACCGGGGAATTCAGGTGCGGCGCCACACCCGACGTGGCATCGACCAGGCATACAAAGCTGTCGCCGTGGTAGCCCACCACGTCCTGGCGGGCATAGGTGGCGCTGGCATCAAACGCGCCGCGCCAGGTAAAGGCAATCTTGCCCAGAGTAACGGTTCCCATGAACAGTCCTTGAAGAGTGGAGATTGAAACGGGGGGTTAGAACAGGATGGGCGACGGGGCGTAGCGGTGGTCGTGGTCGTCATCACCCGTCTGCGCATGGCTGCCGTTGCCGGTGCTCATTACCTGGCCGTCGACCGTGAGGAAGTGGTAAGCGCCGTTGTGATACTCCCCGCCTTCGCCGCAGCCCATGGTCCCGGAGCGCGAGAAATCCACGATGGGCCGGTCGATCAGCACAAAGCGCGACGGGGTATTGGCGGTGTCCGCGTAGCCGTTTCCGCACTGCCCGGCCGCGCCCATGCCCCAACCCACCGCCTTGCCGTCAGATCGCAGCGCCATGGCTGATGACCCGTAGCTGCTGCCGTACACGCGCAGCTTGGTGACCTGGGAGAGGAACTCGCCGCCGATGGTGGCCCAGGTGGTGCGGTCGCTGCCGCCACCGATGCTGTAGCCGTTGTATCCGGTGTGGCGCACGGTGCCGTCCTGCATGAGCGCCAGCGTCCTGCCGTAACCGCCAGAGATGGCATACGCGTCGACCACCCCATCGAGCACCTTGTACGGGAACAACGCGTGCCCGGTATAGATGTCGCCCGTGAACCCCGTGCCCCAGCTGCCACCGACCTGGCCGCTGTCATGCCCCCAGCGGTAGAGCGATCCGTCTTCGAGCACCACGCCGTAGGCGCGGTAGTACTGGGCGCCGGCCACCCAATGGCCGTCGGACTCGGAGCAAAAGACTTTTTTGACGCGCTTCTCCGTGCCCCAGGGCATGAGCAGGCGGTGGGTGGATTGGTCGCTGCAAAAACCAGAGGCGTTCGCTTCGCCGGCCACCCACAGCTTGCCCTGGGTGTCCACCAGGTAACTGGCCGCATGAAAGCCCCCGGACAGAAACACCTCCCGGATCGGGGTGTCGGCCGTGAAGGGCACGAGGGTGGGTGTGGCGACGTTGGTGCTGTGCCCCAACCCCAGGCTGCCGTAGCGGTTGTTGCCCCAAACATAGACGCGACCGGCATCGTCCAGGCACGCGAACATGCGATAGCCGTACCAGTCGTGGCCCGTGAAGACGCGTTTGACCACCGCGTTGGCGGGCAACTGACCGATGCCATTGACGCGCCGGGGCACCGGGTTGGCGGTGGCTGTGGGTGAGCCCCCGTCGCTGTTGGCCCCTGCATGCCACAGGCCGCCGCTGGCATCGATGAAGAAGGTTTCGTCCCACATGCAGGTGATGGACACGATGCGCGGCGTGCCGGGCGGAAACGCCACCCGCGCCGGGAAGGTGCGGCTGATATCCCCCGTGCTGCCGGTGCCTTGCTGCCCGGTGAGCGCACGGCCCCAGGCGCGCACCGAACCGTCGTTCATGAGCGCGGCCATGAAGAAGTTGGCACTGTGGTAGTCCGCCGCTGCCCGGTCGGTGTTCATGAGCGCCGTGGCCACCGTGCCGTTACGATCGGCCATGAAGCGGAATTCCACGCCATCCGCACCGTTGGCATGGAGCACCATGCCACCAATGCCGCCCACCGAGACACCGCCGGTGAGCAGGTGGCCTTTGAGCACGGCGTCCTGCTGGCCCAGGGCAAAGGGCTGCGGCTGGCCGTGACGAATCACCCAGGCGCCGCCCTCCTTGAAGACCACATCGCCATCCCGATAGGAGAGATACGGCGAGTGGATGCCACGCCAGCGGTAGCCTAGGGTCGAGAGGTCCAGATTCATGGCTGCGCCTCCTGTGCCATCCCCAGCTTCATCGCCAGGGCGTTGTTCTCAAGGGCGAAGTGCACGCCCTCGGTGACGGTCCAGGCATCGAACGCGTCGGCCTCAAAGGTTTGATCGCGCCCTTCGGTCAGCAGGAGCTCACTGCCATCGACCGACAGCGCAAAGCCGTAGAACCGGGGCGAGGCCACGGTGGGCACGAGTTCGTAACCGGACTCATCGGCCTTGACCCTGAGCAGCATGCCTTGCGCACCGGCGAGCGCATCAGGCAGGCCCACCGCGAGCAGCCGGGCGATGACTTGCTGCAGCACGGCCTCCGCATCCACCAGGATCTGGTTGCCGCTGGTCTGCATTTGGTTGAGCACCGCCGTGGTGTCGGCCACGCCTTGATGGGCCGTGGTTTGCGCCCGGTCGGCTTCGCTGGACGCTAGTTCGGCAGACGTCAGCGCGTCCTGAGCGGCAGCATGACTCTGGGCCAAGATGCCATCGGCGGCGAGGTTGATGCGGGCATGGGCATCGGCCAGCAGCTTGGCGACGGTGGCGACATCGCCGCCCTCGGTGATCACGGTTTGCAGCGCCGTGCCATGCACGACGGTGTGCAGCAGCGCGCTGTCGGCCGTGACCTGCGCGACCGCCTGGTGCAGATCGGTTTGCAGACTCATGGGATTTTTCCGGAAACGAGTGGGATAGGCAGGGGATCAGAAGGCTCAAGCCGGCCAGCGAACCGGCAAGGTGCCGTGCACCAGTAGGTGCAAGTCGCGGCCCATGGCAAAGAGGTCGTCGGCGGAGAGCTCCAGCATCAGATTGAGCGCGCCCTCGTCGAGCGTGGGCCGCTCTCGGATTTCCAGCTCGCCCTTGACGTCCCAGCGCCGGGCCGAACGCAGCTGGGCTTCGAACTGGCGGGTGAAGCGGGCTTCGTGGGGCAGCAAACCGAGACCGCCGAGCAAGGTGATCTCGAACCACTGCCCGCCCTCGTCGGCGTGGTACTTGTACCAAGCCTCAAACAGGGCAAACTCGAACTCGCTGAAGAGCCAGCGCACAGTGATGCGCGTGGGCGTTTGCCGAAACCGGCGCCGTTGGCGCGCTGGACCCGACTCCATGTCGGTGCGCAGCACGGCCTCTTGCGGCGTCAGGCCATAGCCTTCGACCGAGGGCAGCGGCAGCGTGGTGGGCCAGGTGATGTTCATCCAAGCCTCCTCATCGCATGGCTCCGGCGGCAGGATTCAGCCCATAGCGGCGCTCCAGGGTCGGCGCCAAGCCGGAACCTTGGGAGATGGAGCGGGCCATGCGCGCTTCCATCTGCTCGACGATGACATCGAGTCGCGTGCTGCCATCGGGCTGCTGTTGCTGCTCGACGCGGGTTTCAACTCCACTGGCACGGTTGATCACATTCACTTCGACACTCACTTGGGGTTTGGTGGCGACGGCGCCACCCAGTGCCCGCAATTGCCCCGGCGTGAACACCGCTTCGCCCTGGCGGGCGATGATGGGCACCTCGCCCGAGACCAGACCGCCCGTGTGGAAGCGCCGAGCACCGGCAAAGAGACCAGGATCCACATAGCGGGATGGCAGGCCATCGGCACCCAGCAAGCCACCGCTGTGCGCGATGTTGGCGTTCACGCCCATCAGATCGCCCGAGCCCAGGGGCAGCGCGGCACTGGCCGCTGGCGCGAACAGGCTCATCGCAAAGTTCGCCAGCGGCAAGGTGATCGCGCGCTGGATCTGGATGCGGATCAGGTCGCTGATGATGGAATTGGCGAGACTGTTGAAGTCCAGCTTGCCGGTCATCACGAACTGGGTCAGCGCATCCTCCATGGACTTGAACGCCCCGGTCACCGCGCGTTCGGCCTGCTTGGCGGCGTTCGTGGCGTCCTCGATATAGGTGCGCAGCGCCGCCTTGGCCCCGAACTCGGTGCTGCGCTGGTATTCGGCATTGGCGCGAATGAGGTTCTCCACGATGGGGAGCTGACGCGCCAGGGCGTCGTTGATGGCCTCGATGGTCTGGGCCCGCAGATCGGAGTCCTGAATCTGGCTGGCTTCCTTGCGCGCGGCGGTGGCGGACTTTTCCAGCTCGGTGCGGGCTTGCAAGACGGCTCGTTCGCTGGCTGAGAGATCCAGTATCTCGCGTTGCAGCTGCAGGGCTTCGATGCGCTGGCGGTTGCCGCCGATCAGGCCTTCGGTGATCTTGCGGGCGGCCGCCTCTTCTTTCTCGTAGGCGTCAAACGCCTTGTCGGATTCCTTCTGCCGCTCAATGGCTTCAAGCACGTGGATGTATTTCTCCGCTTCCAGGGACACGCCCTTGTAGCCCTTGGCTTCGATCTGCAGCGCGCGGGCGCGAAGTTCTGCGGCTTCTCCCTCCTGAGCCCGAGTCAGGCGCGAGCGAAGTTGGTTGAGAAAGACCTCGCCCTCGTCAGGCTTGACCGCTCCTGATGGCCTGGCAAACGCGCCCAGGTCGAGGTTGGCCGGTGGGCGGGGTGGCCGGGGTACGGTCGGCAGGAATCGATCGTAGATGGCCTGCACTTCCCGGGCTTGAGCCTCGGTGTCCAGCACAAAGCGCTGGCCCATGACGCGCACGGTGCGGCGCTGTTCATCAAAGAACCGGGCCACGCGATCTGCATAGCCAGGGTTCTGATTGATGTTGAATAGTCGGTCATTAGCCGCGCGCACGTACTCATCACGGGCGCCCTGCAGTTTGGCGATTTCTGCATCGATCGCCTGGGCATCGAACCCGTAGTTTTTGTAGAAGGTCAGCAGCTCGGTCTTGAACCAGGTCTCGATGTCCTTGCCCACCACCGACAAGCTGTCGAACGGCTGGGCGATGACGCGCTTCAAGAGCACCGCCGACTCGGCGATGAAGGCCAGGCCCGAGGCGATGGACTCCAGGAACGCGAGCGTGGCTTCCCGATTGGACGTGATGCGCTGCAGCTCGTTGCTGAAGCTGCCCGTTTCGGTCTGCGCCAGAATCACCTGCTCGGTGAATTCGGCCAGCACCGGGATTACGGCGGCACCGATCTGGCGTTGCACGCCTTCGAAGATGGCGGACAAGCGCGTGAGGTTGTCGTTGAAGACCTCAGAAGCCCGCGCCACATCTTCGGACATGACCAGACCCAGGCGCTGCGCCTCTTCCATCAGCGCGGTGATGCCGTCCCGCCCCTGGTTCAGAAACGGGATCAGGCTCAAACCCTCACGACCAAAGAGCTTGATGGCCAGCGCCGCCTTGTCCGCGCCATCCGGCATGTCGGCGAACTTCTCGGCCAGATCCAGCAAGACCTGCTCGGTGGGACGGATCTGCCCATGGGCGTCGATCGCGGCCACGCCCAGCGCTTGCAGGGCTTTGCTGCCTTCGGCGCCCTCGAAGCGCGAGTCAAACAGGGCGACGGACAGACGCTGCAGACCTTTGGTGAGCCCTTCGGTGCTGACGTCCGAGAGCTTGGCGGCGTAGTCCAGCGCGGTCAGGGCTTCGACCGAGACACCTGTCTTTTGTGAGAGCTTGAAGAATTCGTCGCCCACGCGCGCCACCGGCATGACCAGTGCCGTGATGCCCACACCGAGTGCTGCGATGCTCGCGCCGGCGATCAGACCGGCAGGGCCGAGCTTGCCCAGGACCGAGCCCAGCATGCCGAGCCGATCGGTCGCCGCCTGCAACTGAAACTTGGCGTCGTTGGCAGCGGACGACAGGAACTTCAGGCCGTTGCCTGCGGGCTGAGCAGCGGCCTCGATTTTTTTGAGCGAGCGCTCCCCCTTCTCACCGATCTCGGACAGCTCGGCTTTGACCTTGCCGCCGTCGACCACGGACAGTCGGATGGAGAGGTTGCGTTCAGCCATGGAAAGAAATCAGTCGTCGCCGTTATTCGTCTTGTTGCAAAGTGCTCATCAGGCCCGCCTCGACCGCCGGGAATAGATCGATCGCGGTGGCTTTGTCGAGACCGGTGCACTCACAGGACAGCATCCAGGCGTTCAGATCCAGCCCAACCACCCGACCCTGGGCCATGCGAAGCTGGCTGGCACAGATCTCAATCGCGCTCACCGCTTGCCAGCCCTCCAGGCTCTCGGGGACATTCATGGCGTAGGGGCATTCGGGACATGGCTCCGGACAGGCACTGCAGTAGCTCGGCCCGCCACCGAAATGCCACGCGGTGCGGGCCTTCAGGCGTTTTTTTCTGCATCCAGGGCGTAGAGGCCGGCCAGGTATTCCCGCTCGAAGGCATCGGCCAGCAGCCAGTGCTCCATCAGGGCAGACACACCCTCGGGGGTGACGGCTGCGGGTTTGCCTTTTTCGTCGGCGACACCTTCCCAGGCCAAGACAGCCAGCTTGGCCAGTTCGGTAATCAGCGTGGCGGTGCGCTCACCCGCAGCTGCGGTGTCGGTGCCGGCGACTTTGGACGCGGCATGGCGCGCAGCCATAACCAGCGCAGTGGTGGCGGGCCGGACCTGCAGGCGCACGCCGGCGGCCAGCGTGATCCAGTGCGGTTCACGCGGAAGATTCAGTTTAATCATGAGGGACCTCGTAGTAATCAGTAGGAGGTGACGTCATTCACCAGTTCGACGGTGAACATACGCGCCACACCGGCGGCCTTGGCGGCTTGCCACTCGAAAGTGGCCTGGACGCCACCGGGGCCGGAGATGGACAGCTTGGGCTTCGGTAAATAGACCTCGTGGGCGATGAAGGTCAGCCGGTTATCTGCATCGATGGCGTAGCCGAAGGTCAGTTCCAGCGGCGTGTTGTTGGTGGCGGCATCGATCAGCGTCGTGTCGGCAAAGCGCACTTCCAGATTGCCGGTGAGGCTGGCGACCGTCGGATCGGCGCCGTCGATCTTGCCATCCGACCGGATGGTCTCGATACGCTCGAGGTTGTTGGAGTAGGTCAGCTGCGCCGAGACCACATTGCCCAGCGCCTGACCCTCGCGCAGGATTTGCCCCTGGAACTGGTTGAAGCGCTGCAGATCCCGAGTGCTCGGGGTGTCATCCCGCGCAGCGGTGCGTCGCACTTCGCCCTGCGCGATCAGCCCGACCGTGGCATTCGCTGCTCCTGAGCGGGCAAAGCCCACCTGCAGGCTGTTGACCATGACACCGGAGGCCACGAACCAGGCCGGGATATCGGGCAGACCGGTTTCCAGCGTGAGACTCGGCAGACTCTGTTTGCCAGAGCCAAAGGTGTGGGTCACCACATCTGTGCCGGTCGATACCGGCTCACCCAGCAAAGCCTTGAGCCACAGACCAATGTGGCGCACGTCCAGCGGCACGACCATGTCGCCCTCGACCTTGATCACGTCGCGGATCGGCGCACTGGGGTCACGCCCTAAACCGATCAGGTCGTTGGCGATCAGTCCTTGCTCGGAACCGAGCGAGGTCGAGACAAAGGGCAGCTGCCAGTAACCATCTACCGGTGTGCTGCCGTACGTGGATTCGAACGCGGCCAACAGGCTGGCGTTCGCGCCATAGGCACGGGCCATGAGGTTTCTCCTTGGGGAATAGGTTTCAGTTCAGGGGGCCAGAGCTGCTGTAGCGCAGCATCACGGGGAGCAAGCAGGCTTTGATGCCGCTGGTACCGTCGGGCGCCAGTTCGTCAAACTTGGGGGGGCCGATCTCGGCGTACTCAATGACGCCCCCCAACGTGCGGTCGGTTTCGATCAGGCCAGCCAACTCGGTGAGCAAGCCATCCATGCGGGCATCGCGCGCATTGGTATCCGGGTCGGCCACGAACAATTCGATGGCCACTTGGTGCTGCCAGTGGTAGGTCAGCGGCGAGAGCGATACCTCGGGCTCGCCCATCTCGCCGTCGCGCAGGATCGCCATTGCATGGTCAGCCACCCGTTCGGGCAAGGCAGCGTTGCGTTTGACCGTGGTTCCAGATGTACCTAGCGACAGCTGACCAAGAACGGCAAACAGCGCGCCGATGGCGCTCTCACGTTGACTGGGTCGTTGACTCATCGGGTTCCACCTTTGCGTTCCGCCTCATCGAAGCGGTTGGCGATCCAGTTGGCCAGCGTGCTGACCCAGCGGCGCGAAGCACTGTCGATGTCGAATTTTTTCTTCAAAGTGACTTGGGGCATCAGCAGGAACATTGGCACCGTCACCAGGCCTCGGCCGGAGGCTTGGGCCTTCTGCGAAGCAGCCGAGAAACCACCGCGCTGGCCTTGGCGGACACGCTGGTTTTCAGCCACCAGCAGCGACGGTTTGCCCCGGCGGTAAATGAAGCGCAGGCGCTGGCCACGGAGTTTTTCCCAAAGACCGGGGGTCATGCGTTTGCCGCGCGGACCTTTGCCTGCCGCTGGCAACGGGATCGCCAGCCAGAAACCGTCCTTGGAGCGGATGGTCGCCCCCCGGTCATGGGCGCCGACCACTTCACGGGCTCGGCTGTAGACCAGGCCTGCTGCCTTGATGCTCAGTTTGCCCTTGGGGTAGACCTCGCCGCGCCAGGTGTTGGCCAGGCGCTGACCCAGTCCTGCGCCCGTAATCTGGCTACGCAACTCGGTCTTGAGCCCGTCGGTGGCTTCGCGGATGGACTGCGTCACCGCCTGCTCGGCAATGCGCACCTCATCGGCCAGCATCTGGTCCAACTCACCAGACAAGGCCGCCATCAGCTTCATACCGGTGCTCCGGTCAGGGTCCAGATCAGCCGATCGCGATCGGCCAGCGGTTCACCCACCACCTTATAGGTCTGGCCAGCGACGGTGAAGCGTTCCCCTTCGCGGGGGGACGCCACATCGCGTGCCATCACATCAAAACGGTGGGTCGCCAGCGCCAGGCGCGTGTCCCCGAAGGACTCGACGACATCAGCCTGCTTGGCGATGAACCGGATGGCGGTCTCTCGACCATCGGCCAGCCGGTAGGTGCCAGGTACGCCCAACCGGACAAACAGACGTGAGACCGCTCGCTCAAAAGTGGCTTGCATGAATCAAGCCGTCAGCTTGATCAGCACACCCGGGCGGTGGCACATGGGCAGCGGGTTGCTCTGCGTGTGCAGGTCGGTGCCCCGGTCGAACTGGCGCGGAGCCTGTTTCGCGTAGACCGGCTGGCCCAGGGTGTTGACCGTCTCATTGAAGTCCGCCGGCGCAAAGTAGGTGCCGAAGGTGTCGACCGTACCAATGGGGAAGCAATGCGCTTCACCGTCCGCGATGAACTTGCGCACCGTGCCGTCCGCCGAGCTGGCCTGACCCCGGTACTCCTCGAAGGTGATGCCGCCGTAGGTGAAGCCGGTGCGTATGTCTTCGCGCAGCCAGGCGCCTTCCTGGAACCGGGAGTAGGACTCCACCACATTGGCGTGGCTGGTCAGGGCCTCGAAGAAGGACGGAGAGCACTGGCAGCTCACTCAGGTCATGAATTCGCCCTGCAGGGCTTTTTCCATTTCGCCGAGGACCTTGACGCACTTGTTGCGCACGTTGGTCTTCGCATCGGCCAGGCCCAGTGACAGGGTGGTCGCGTCAATGCCGAATTCGTCGTAGAGGTTGTAGATGGTCGAGCCATCGGCGTCCAGGATCTC
>JACCDH011260566.1_pt1 | contig 15378 bp, 12 predicted proteins | sample 7442481 | NCBI WGS metagenome assembly JACCDH01 (sample SAMN15323433, study PRJNA562643) | freshwater metagenome | isolation source: river surface water | place: USA:Blue River Watershed | collected 2017-08-15
AACACGCGTGCGTCCTTTGGCGGTGGCGATGGATAAACGCCATCCGCTCATGCCAGAAGTTCCTACCTTCAAAGAGTTGGGGGTTAATTGGGTAGACGGTGCCTATCGCGGCATAGGCGTGCCAAAATCAACACCGCCCGAACAACGCAAACGTTTGTCTGAGTTGTGGGCCAATCTCAACAACGACCCCGAAATGAAAGATCTCGCCGCCAAAAATGGCTTTGAATTGGTCAATGTCGGTGCGGACCAAATGGATGCCTTCATGAAAGAACGCACCCAAATCTACACCGAAGGCGCAGCGCGATTGGGTCTCGGAAAAAAGTGAGCATCTTCTGAATACAACTGCTGATTTTTCTTTCAATGGTCCTGAGGCTGTGGCAGCACAACCTCAGGATTTTTTACGTCAACTCTACAACGCAGCTGTTAAGCGTGCCCTTCCTCTGCACAACACCGCCGCGTATTTGCCCCCCCCCCCAAAGGGCGCACCATCGTCATTGGTGCGGGCAAAGCGGGTGGTGCCATGGCTCAAGCGGTGGAGGCGTTGTGGCCCGCAGACAAACCCTTGTCGGGTTTGGTTGTCACGCGCTATCACCACATTCCTGAACGTCCCGCAGGTTTGCCCTCTCGCATTGAAGTGATCGAAGCATCACACCCTGTGCCTGATGCTGCAGGCTTGCAAGCGTCCGAACGCATTTTGAAGTTGCTGCAAGGGCTTACCGCTGATGACTTGGTGTTGTGTCTCATCTCTGGTGGGGGTTCGGCTTTGTTGACCTTGCCTGCCGAGGGCTTGACCTTAGAAGACAAACAACGCATCAATCGCGATTTGCTCAACAGTGGTGCCAACATCGGTGAAATGAACTGCGTGCGCAAACATTTATCGCGCATCAAAGGCGGGCGTTTGGGGGCTGCCTGCGCCCCTGCCCAAGTGGTCACTCTCACCATCAGCGATGTGCCGGGTGACGACCCTTCGGTGATCGCCAGCGGACCCACCGTGCCCGACGTCACCACTTGCGCTGATGCACTCGCTATCCTCAAACGCTATCGCATCAGCTTGCCAGATCAGGTGCAAGCTGCACTCGAAGCCGGCCAACTTGAAACCCCCAAACCCGGCCCGCAATGGGATGCGCACCAAGTGCACATGATTGCCACGCCACAACAGTCCCTGCAAGCCGCCGCAGAACTGGCGCAGCGTGCGGGCCTACAGGCCTATGTGTTGTCAGACGAAATCGAAGGCGAATCGCGTGAAGTGGGCAAGGTGCATGCGGCCTTGGTACGCGCATGCGCGCACGGGAAAAGCCCGTTTCAAAAACCTTGCGTGATTTTGAGCGGCGGTGAAACCACCGTCACCATTCGCAAACAGCCCGAGGGAACACCCAAAGGTCGCGGTGGTCGCGCCGGAGAATTTTGTTTGGGTCTGGCCGTGGCATTGCAAGCGCAACCCAAGGTGTGGGCCTTGGCAGCAGACACCGATGGCATCGACGGCATTGAGGACAACGCGGGTGCGCTGGTCACCCCTGACACCTTGCAGCGCGCCATTGACAAAGGCGTTAAGCCAACGGAGTTTCTAGACCGCAACGATGCTTATGGTTTCTTTGACGCTGTGGGTGATTTGGTCATCACAGGCCCCACCCACACCAACGTCAATGACTTTCGAGCGATCTTGGTGCTGTGATCTCACCTTGAATGACCGTGTGTTCAATCACACGGTCATCGCCCAACACTATCAACGCAAACAACAGTTCTGACAAATTGTTGGCTTGTGATGTGCGTCTGGCTAACAAGGGCGTGGCTTTGGGGTTGAGCACCACAAAATCTGCTTCACAGCCCACTTCTAAATTGCCAACCTTGCCTTGCAAGCCCAACGCCTCGGCCGCACCTGCGGTGTGTTGCCACCACAAATTTTCAGGCGACAAACTCAAGCCTGTTTTGCTCTGACCTTCGCGAGCGACTTTATAGGCTTCGAGCATGGTGTGAAATGGGCTAAAGCTGGTGCCCCCACCTACATCGCTGGCAAGTCCGTGCAGCATCCTAGCTTCTTGCGCTTGCGCATAGTCAAAAAAACCACTACCCAAAAAAAAATTGCTGGTTGGACTCACGGCTGCACTGGCGCCACGTTCGTGCATCAACCGACGGTCTGCTGCGTCAAAGTGAATGCAATGGGCATACACCGCACGCTCACGTAGCAGGCCAAAATCGTCATACACCGACAAATAACTGCGTGCTTGAGGGTAGAGCGCATGCACCCATTTGATTTCATCCAGGTTTTCTGCCACATGCGATTGAATCCAAGTGCTGGAATGCGTGGCAGCAATTTCGCCTGCGCCACGCAACTGCGCTTCACTGCAAGTGGGCACAAAACGTGGGGTGATGGCATACCCCAAACGATCCACGCCATGCCATCGTTGAATCAATGCTTCTGTGTCTAGCAAGCTTTGCTCAGTTAGGTCGCGCACACCATCGGGGCTGTTTTGGTCTTGCAACACCTTGCCGGTGATCAAGCGCATTTTTCGATTTTGGGCTGCGGTGAACAAGGCGTGTGCCGACGTGGTGTGCGAAGTTGCAAAGGCAAGTGCGGTGGTCACACCATGTCGTAGCAACTCATCCAAGAAAAACTCTGCCACCGCATGCGCATGTGATGGGTCAGAAAACTTGGCCTCTTGGACAAACGTGTATTGCGTGAGCCAAGGCAACAAGCCTTCGGCGGGCGAGCCAATCACATCCAGTTGCGGATAGTGGATGTGCAAATCCACAAAACCGGGGGCAATCAAACGATCGGGCCAATGTGTGGGCTTGAGCTTTGGAAATTGGCTGTGCAATCCTTGGTAGCTGCCAATGGCGTGAATTCGATGGATGCCATCAGGTTCACACTCGGTGACGAGTAATCCATCTTCTTCATGCAATGCTTCACCTAGTGCGTTAAACCACAAAAGCGCGGCCCGCCAAGCTTGCAAACGTTCGCTCATCGCAAAGCCTTCAATACCCGTTCGGGAGTGGCTGGTGCATTTAAGTGCACGGGTTCGCCGTCATTTCGTGCCCGTGCAACGGCGTCGCGGAGCGCTTCAAAAACGCTGATGGCTAACATGAACGGCGGCTCACCCACAGCTTTACTATCCATCACGTTGTTTTCACGGTTCGGCTCTTGCCAGAGGTGCACGTTGAACTGCTCAGGCGTGTCACCGATGGTCGGAATTTTGTAGGTGCTCGGTGCATGAGTGCGGAGTTCCCCTTTGTTGTCCCACACCAGTTCCTCGGTGGTCAACCAGCCCATGCCTTGAACAAAGCCCCCTTCGATTTGACCGATATCGATGCCTTGGTGAATGGACGTGCCCACATCATGCAAGATATCCACTCTTAAGATTTTGTATTCGCCTGTCAGTGTGTCAATGGCCACTTCTGTGCAAGCGGCGCCGTATGCAAAATAATAAAACGGTCTGCCACTCAATGTGGTTTTGTCATAGTGAATTTTTGGGGTTCTGTAAAAGCCGTCACTCCAGAGTTGCACCCGCGCCGCATAGGCTTGCGACACCACATCTTCAAACAAATAGGTTTGCTTGGGTGTGATGATGGTGTTGCTCTCAAACTTCACCTGTTCCAAGCTACATCCGACCATTTGCGCTGTAAATTGCGCCAAGTTGTCACGAATTTGTTGAGCCGCAAATTGCGCGGCGCGGCCATTCAAGTCGGTGCCGCTCGATGCCGCAGTTGCGCTTGCATTCGGAATCTTACTGGTGTCGCTGGCGCTGACTGTCACTTTGTCCGCTGTCAGTCCTAATGTCGCTGCAACGATCAGGGCCACTTTGGTAAAGAGGCCTTGCCCCATTTCAGTACCGCCGTGGTTCACGATCACACTACCATCGGTGTAGACATGCACCAAAGCACCAGCTTGATTGAATTGCGTTGCTGTGAAGCTGATGCCAAATTTCACCGGTGTCAGTGCCATGCCGCGACGCAAAGTGGTTTGCTTGGTATTCCAGTCTTGGAGGCCTTTGCGCCGTTCTGCATAATCGCATTTCTGAACCAATCGCGACATGAGTGGCGCCAGAATATTGTCTTCCACGGTGGTGCCATAGTGCGTGACATTGCGGCCGTTGTCCTCATACAAATTGCGTTGCCGCACTTGAAGTGGGTCCATATTGAGTTGCCTTGCAATTTCACCCATGATGACTTCGGTCACGATCATGCCTTGGGGGCCACCAAATCCTCGGAATGCGGTATGACTTTGCTTGTGTGTTTTACAGCGGTACGACTCAATTTTGACGTTTTCTAAAAAATAAGCGTTGTCGGTATGAAAAATGGCGCGATCAGCAACCGGGCCACTCAAGTCAGCGCTGTGCCCACAGTCCGCCAACTGCACCACATGCAGGCCCATGATGCGGCCTGTGTCATCAAAGCCCACGCTGTAGTCGTAACTGAAAGGGTGGCGCTTGCCAGTGATCATGAAATCGTCATCACGGTCTAAGCGCATTTTGACGGGGCGTTGAAACTTATGTGCAGCCAATGCAGCCCAAACCGCCAAATGACCCGCCTGAGTTTCCTTGCCACCAAAACCACCGCCCATGCGACGACAGACCACACGAACAGCATGCAGAGGAATATTCAAGGCGTGAGCCACCCAATGCTGCACCTCACCCGGGTGTTGCGTGCTGCTGTGAATCAGCCATTGCCCATTTTCTTGGGGTAGGGCGTATGCAATTTGTCCTTCTAAATAAAAGTGCTCTTGTCCCCCAACATCCAGGGAGCCGCTGAGATGGCGAGGCGCCTTTGCAATTGTTTCAAGAGCATGCCCGCGCGACACCTCCACCGGTGGCAAGACCCAATGCTGCTTCTCATAAGCTTCTCTGACATCCAAAATGGCGGTCAAAGACTCAATGTTTGCAGTTATTTTTTTAGCACCCATTAAGGCTTGCTTGTGCGATAGCGCCACAACCAACCCCATGACTTGTCCAACGTGATGTACCGTATCGTCTGCAAAGATGGCTTCATCATGCGAGAAACTCGCCAGCAACTTGTGCCCCAAAATATCGGGTGAATAAACAGTACCAACGACTCCTGTAGATGCGAGTGTTGCTTGTTCGTTGATTTGAATGACCTTGCCGTGAGCAACTGGCGACAAAATTGGGGCTGCATGCAATGTGCCTGCCACCTCGGGTATGTCGTCTACATAGCGCGCAGAGCCTTCAATCTGTGGCGTTGCGCTTTCATGGTGAGTTGCTTTGCTCATGACAAATTTTCCAAAGTGATGGTGTTAAGTCCCGTGCTCTCAAGCCAAGCGCGCTGCAATAGATTGACCAAGACTTCTGATCGGTAGCTTGCACTAGCACGCATGTCAGAAATGGGTGTGAATTCTTGTTGCAATTGCGTTTGCGCTTGTTGAATGGTGGCTTCATCAAATGGTTTTTGAAGAAAGCATGCTTGCGTTTTTAATGCGCGCACGGGTGTGGCTGAAACGCCGCCAACACCAATCGATGCATCGGTCACCAGGCCGTTAGCATCGCGCTCAATTTGAATGGCTAAACATACTGCAGATATGTCATCCTCTTGGCGCTTGGAAATTTTGTACACCCGCATCCATTCGGAAGGCTTGGGGCGCGGAATACGTATCCAAGTCAATAGTTCATTGGTGGCCATGCAGTTTTGTCGATAGCCGGTGTACAGGTCTTCAAGCGGTAATTCGCGTTCAACGATTCGTCCCTGTTCTTCGTGAGCCAAGATCACTTGTGCTCGTAAGGCGATCAATAAGGGCATGCTGTCGCCAATTGGGGAGCCATTTGCAATATTTCCGCCTAGCGTGCCAGAGTTCCGAACTGGCATGCCCGCAAAGCGATGCCAAAATTGCTTCAATTGCGGACGCTCCTCTGCGAGTGCAGACCATGCCCTTTCCAGAGAAACAGCTGCACCAATCATGATGTGTGCGGGCTTCACATCAATCTGCTGCAACGATTCCACAGTAGTCACATCAATGATGGTGTCAAACTGTTGGTGTTGTTTGGTTACCCACAAACCAACATCTGTGCAGCCCGCCACAATTTGTGCTTTGGGATGTGCATTGCGAAGTACTAACAACTCATGGAGTGTCCGTGGCTGTAAATAGGTTTCCTGCTCCGCGATAGAGCGAAAAGGGATGGCTTTGAGTTGCTTCAGCAATTCAGCTTCGTTTTCTGTCATGACCAAGGGCCTTTGGTTCAAGCTCAAAGCGGCATCCATGATCGGTCGATAACCTGTGCATCGACATAGATTTCCGGAGAGATGTTCCCTTACCTCGTGCCGATGAATCTGTCCTCCTTTGAGAAGGGTGTTTTGATACAGGCTAAATAAACTCATGGCAAACCCAGGTGTGCAAAATCCACATTGCGTGGCGTGATGCTCTTTGAGTGCTGCTTGCACCGGATGCGGTGTTCCGTTGGCTTGCGTCAAGTCTTTGGCGGTCCACAGGGCCATGCCGTGGATCGAATGGGCCAATCGAATGCAACTGTTGATAGATTCGTAACTGATTGTGTTTGACAGCGGTTTGCCGATCACAACCGTGCAGGCGCCACAGTCACCTTCGGCGCACCCCTCTTTGGTGTCGCAAGTTTGTAAGTCGTCTCTGAGCACTTCAAGCAATGTTTTTTCTATGGGGATGTTCTGCAATTGAATGAGTTGCTTTTTATAGATAAATTGAATGTCTGATGACGGCATAAATTTCAATACCTTGATAGTTCCAGCACACCTTATTTGGCATGAAGAGTGAGAAGATGGGATGAGATTAGTGCGTTGTCATAGATTTCAAATCGCCGCCATTTCATAAACAACATATGGGAATTAATATGAAACCATCACCGCTTTTCGACAAGATAGACATTCATCTGATAAGGGTCTTACATACCGTGCTAACCGAGAGAAGCGTCTCTAGAACTGCCTTGAAAATGGGGATGTACCAGCCTGCCGTTTCTGCCGCCCTGCGCCAATTACGCGGTCTGATGGGGGACGCCCTGCTAGTCCGATCGGGTGCTCACATGGTGCCGACCGAACTCGGTCTTCATATGATTGAACCTAGTGCGCGAGTTCTCGCGGCGGCTGAAGCGCTCTTTGTCGGGTCTCGCGAGTTTGATCCCCGAACCGAAAAAATCACTTTCAAAATTGGGGCCAGTGATTTCTTGGACCCCTTCTTCTTACCGCACTTGGTCACCCAAATGAAATTGCAAGCGCCGCTCTGCCGAATTGAAATTCGTTCTTTGTCTGAGTACATGGAATATTCGCACCAACTGTCTGGGGGCGATCTAGATTTAGTCATTGGTAACTGGGCTCACCCTAGTGAAGAATTACACCGCGTGCCCTTGTTTGAAGACGATGTGGTGTCCATGGTCAGCCAGTCCAATCCTGTGGTTAGGCGGGGCTGGGACCAGACCGCTTGGTTAGAGGCAGAACATTTGGCCCCTACCTCAACACACCTGGGCAGTCGTGGCGTGATCGATGAGCACTTGCACAGCTTGGGCTTGAAGCGCAACATCGTGGCCCGTTCCCAAAACTTTGGTTTGATGCCGGGCATAGTGGCTTCAACCTTGCTTGTGCTGACCACGGGGCGCCACTATTGTGAGCGCTATATTAAAGGCTTTGGCGGGCAACTACCGCTGACAATTGTTGACTGTCCCATCGATTTTCCGAAAATGTCCTATTACCAACTCTGGCATGACCGCAGCCATATGTCTGCATCATTGGTTTGGCTGAGGAAATTGGTGAAATCGGTTGCCGATGGACTCCGTTACTCAGACAAACCGCTGAATTTGCCACACTGATACAAAACACAATATGACCGTTTTTCGACTCCAATTGGATGGTATTTGTAAACGCTACCCAGCGGTGGTCGCCAATGACCATGTGTCATTGCGCGTCAAGCCCGGCGAAATTCACGCCGTGCTGGGGGAAAACGGTGCGGGTAAATCCACCCTCATGAAAATCATTTACGGTGCCGTCAAGCCCGACGGTGGCACCTTGCGTTTCAACGGTCAAACCGAGCAGATTGCCAACCCCCAAGAAGCACGGCGCTTGGGCATCAGCATGGTGTTTCAGCACTTTAGTTTGTTTGACACCTTGAGTGTGGCTGAAAATGTTTGGTTGGGACTGGACAAGTCCTTGTCGTTGGCTCAGGTCACGCAGCATATCCACGAAACGGCTTCCTTGTATGGGTTGGACATCGATCCCCTTCGCCCTGTGCACACCTTGGCGGTGGGCGAAATGCAGCGCGTTGAAATCATCCGTGCATTGCTAACCAACCCCCAATTGTTGATTTTGGATGAGCCAACTTCTGTGCTAACACCGCAAGCGGTAGAGCGGCTTTTTGTGGTGCTTCGTCAGTTGGCTTCAGAGGGGCGTAGCATTTTGTATATCAGTCACAAGTTGCATGAAATACGCTCTTTGTGCACTGCTTGTACGGTCATGCGTGCAGGGCGCGTCACAGGCGTTTGTGACCCGCGCGAAGAAACCAATGCATCGCTGAGTCAAATGATGATTGGTAGCTTGCCGCCCGAGTTGAAGGTGCGTGAACATCGGCCAGAAAACGCGGTTTTGACTGTCAAGGATTTGCACCTATCCTGTGACGAACCCTTTGGCGTCGATCTCAAAGGTGTCAATTTTCAAGTGCGTGCGGGTGAAGTGGTTGGGATAGCCGGTGTGTCTGGTAACGGACAGCGAGAATTGTTGTTTGCCTTGTCAGGTGAAGACACTCGCGCACCTGCCGCAAACATTCTTTTGAACGATCAGGCTGCAGGTCATTGGGGCGCTGAAAAAAGGCGTCGCCACGGCTTGCACTTTGTGCCAGAAGAACGCTTGGGCCGCGGAGCTGTACCTAGTTTGTCGCTGGCGCAAAACTTGTTGTTGACCCGCGATGAGGCTGTTGCAAAAAAGGGCTGGTTGCGTTTTGTGGGGTGGCTAAGTCTTCATCAATTGCAACAACAGGCCAACCACATCATCGAACGCTACCAAGTCAAAGCGGGTGGCGCCGATGCGCTTGCCCGTTCGTTGTCTGGGGGTAATTTGCAAAAATTCATTGTGGGTCGTGAAATTGAAGCAGCTCCCAAACTGCTGATCGTGTCTCAGCCAACCTGGGGTGTAGATGTGGGAGCCGCGGCACAAATTCGCGCCGCTTTGTTGGCTTTACGTGACGCCGGTTGTGCCGTGTTGGTGGTCAGTGAGGAGCTTGAAGAGTTGTTAGAACTGTCTGATGTTTTGTATGTGATTGCCAACGGCGAGCTCTCACCCCCGCTCAAACGTGAGCAAGCGGATGTGTCTCGCATCGGTGCTTGGATGAGTGGTTTATGGCAACAAGATTCACAGGAGGTGAGCCATGTTGCGTCTTGAACCCCGCGCCCAACCTTCTGTTTTTTGGCGCTACGCCTCACCTGTTCTGGCCTTGGGCATCACGGTGATGATCGGTGTTCTTTTGTTCGTGGTGTTGGGCAAAGATCCCATCAAGGGCTTGAGCGTGTTTTTTTGGGAGCCGATCAAAAGTGTCTACGCCTTGTCTGAATTGTTGGTCAAGGCCACGCCGCTGTTGCTCATCGCATTGGGGCTCGCGGTCTGCTTTCGTTCCAACGTATGGAATATTGGTGCTGAAGGTCAGTTTGTGATGGGTGCTGTTTTTGCGGCTGGCGTTGCCCTCATGGCTCAGGCTGATGACTCATCGGCATATTGGGTGTTGATTCTTCTGGCTGGCATGGTGGGTGGCATGTTGTGGGCAGGCGTGACGGCTCTTTTGCGCGATAAATTCAATGCCAATGAAATTCTCGTCAGTCTGATGCTGGTTTATGTGGCGGTGATGGTGTTGAACTTTCTGGTCTACGGTCCTTGGAAAGACCCGATGGGGTACAACTTTCCCCAAACCAAAACCTTTGAAGTGGTCACCCAAATTCCAAAACTGGTCAACGGTACGCGTGTCAATATTGGTGTGCTGTTGGCATTGTTTGGTGTGGGTGTGCTCTGGGTGTTCTTGTTTCGCACCCATGCCGGTTTTGCGCAGCAGGTGGGTGGATTGGCACCACATGCGGCACGTTATGCAGGCTTCTCATCACGCCGTGCACTTTGGTTGGCGTTATTGGCTTCAGGCGCGACAGCGGGGTTGGCTGGCGCGCTGGAAGTAGCGGGGCCGTTGCGGCAACTTACACCATTTGTGCCTGCGGGCTATGGTTTTGCAGCCATCATCGTCGCGTTTGTGGGGCGACTACATCCTGTGGGCATGGTGTTGTCTGCGCTTTTGATGAGCATGTTTTACATCGGTGGTGAACTGGCGCAGTCGCGGTTAGGTTTGCCGCGATCTTTGACGGGGGTATTTCAAGGACTTTTGCTCTTTACCCTGTTGGCATGTGACACCCTCATGCAATACCGCATTCGTTGGGTTGCAAAAAACAAGGAGGTGCTGTAATGGATACCTATGCACTGTTATGGGCAGCCACCAGGAATGCCGGTACCGTCTTGGCACTTGCTTCTTTGGGTTTACTGATCAACGAAAAGGCCGGTGTTGTGAACCTCGGTGCTGAAGGCATGATGCTGTGTGCAGCGATTGCAGGGTATGCCACCGTCGCCAACACAGGCAGCGATGCCTTGGGTTTCCTTGCTGGTATGGCTGCAGGCGCGGTGTTGGCGGCATTGTTTGGTGTTTTGGTCATTTGGATGAACACCAATCAGTATGCAACTGGACTTGCCTTAAGTTTGTTTGGCGGTGGATTTTCTGCCTTTGTGGGGGTCAACTATGTGCAAGCCAAATTGCCCGAACGCATGCAATTTGCCGTGCCTTATCTTTCCGATTTGCCCTGGGTCGGGCCTGCATTGTTTCGCCACCACCCGCTGGTGTATGGGGCGATTGCACTCACAGTGGGCTTGATCTATTTTTTGTACCGTACCCGCGCTGGCTTGGTGCTGCGCGCCGTGGGTGAATCGCCCGAGTCTGCTCACGCTTTGGGGTACCCCGTTCGGCAAATCAGATGGACAGCGGTTGTGACGGGAGGCGCTTTGTGTGGCCTCTCTGGCGCCTATATTTCTGTCATTTACACGCCGCTTTGGGTTGAGGGCATGATTGCTGGCAAGGGGTGGATTGCCCTGGCCTTAACAACCTTCGCAACATGGCGGCCGGCACGCGTATTGCTTGGTGCCTATTTGTTTGGCGGCGTGACCATGCTGCAATTTCATTTACAAACGGCTGGCGTGGATATTCCGAGCCAGTTTTTAAGTATGCTTCCCTACTTGGCCACCATTTTGGTTTTAGCCCTGATTTCACGTAACCCGCGTTGGTTGCGCGTGAACATGCCGGCGTCCATTGGTAAACCATTTTTCCCTGGTTCTTAAATTTCACCCACCCTCAAGGAGCTTAAATGATTGATTTCAAAAAACGTCGTTGGATTCACCTCGCAGCACTGACCGCCATATCGTCGGCCGTTTTGGTGGGGTGTGGCAAAAAAGAAGAGCCGAAGCCGGCAGAAGCTCCAAAGGCAGAAATGAAGGCTGAGCCACTCAAAATTGCATTTGCATATGTTGGCCCTGTTGGCGATGGTGGCTGGACTTTCGCTCATGACAACGCGCGTAAAGCACTGGAGAAAGAGTTTGGTGACAAGATTCAAACCTCTTTTGTTGAGAATGTGCCTGAGTCAGCAGACGCTGAGCGTGTGATTCGAGACATGGTTGGGCAAGGCAATAAGTTGGTGTTTGGCACCACCTTTGGTTACATGGAGCCTATGCTGAAAGTGGCGGCTGACCACAAAGATGTCAAGTTTGAGCATGCCACGGGTTACAAGCAAGCCGACAACCTGCGCACCTATGACAGCCGCACTTACGAAGGTGCCTACATGGCTGGCGTGATTGCCGGCAAGATGACAAAGAGCAACACCTTGGGTGTGGTGGCCTCCATCCCAATTCCTGAGGTGATTCGCAACATCAACAGTTTTACTTTAGGCGCGCAATCTAGCAATCCAAAGGTGAAGACCAAAGTGGTGTGGGTGAATGAATGGTTTAACCCACCCAAAGAAACCGAGGCAGCCACATCGTTGATCAACGGTGGTGCGGATATCTTGTTTCAAAACACAGATTCACCTGCAGTGCTGAAAACAGCGCAAGACAAAGGCAAGCGCGCTTTTGGTTGGGACTCCGACATGACGGCCTATGGTCCTAAGGCTCATTTGGCCTCGGCAGTGATCAACTGGACGCCCTACTACATCAAAGCCACCCGCGATGCATTAGAGGGCAAGTGGACAGGTGGCGCGCACACTTGGTCGGGCGTGAAAGATGGTGCCATCGATATTGTGTCTATTGCTGAAGATGTGCCTGCTGACACCAAGGCGAAAATCGATGAGGTGAAAAAAGGCTTGAGAGATGGTTCTTTTGCTATTTGGAAGGGCCCCTTGGTGGATAACACCGGCAAAGAATTGCTGAAAAAGGATGAAGTGGCAGATGATAAATTTTTGAGTGGCATTAACTTTTATGTGAAGGGCGTGGAAGGAAAAGTGCCTGGTAATAAATAAGGTTTATATAAATCTCGAAAGGATCGTTGACCGCGATCCTTTTTTAATTGTGGTGTGTATTTTTTTAACACCACAAGAGGAGTTTTATATGAATTGTAGACATGTATTCTTTGCGGCCATTGCTGCTGTTTCGTTGGGCGCACAGGCTGCTGATTGGAGTGACACGGCGCTGACCTATCGCTATGGAAATAAGTTCGCGGAACCATTTGGTAGCAATGACATCACCAAAAATATTTTGGGCTTGTCGCATGTAAGTGGTTACAAATACGGTACCAATTTCTTCAATGCTGACTTGTTGATGTCAAACGAAAAAGATCCCGCCTATAAAGATGCCAAAACGGGTGCCCAGGAAGTTTATGTGGTCTATCGAAATACTTTAGACCTGGAAAAGGTAACGGGGACTTCTTACAAGATGAGTGGCGTGCGAGGGCTTGGCGTGACAGGGGGCTTTGACTTCAATAGCAAAGCCGATGCTAGTTACAACTCTAAGAAACGCATGGTTGCAATAGGACCAACGGTGATGTTTGATGTCCCAGGTTTTTTGAACATGAGCTTGCTTGGGTTGTGGGAAAGCAACGCGCCAAGTGGCTTCAGCCGTTATAGCTACAAGGCTCATCCTATGCTTAACTTTGCTTGGGCCATTCCATTCAATGCGGGTATTCCACTTTCTTTTGAAGGTTATGCCAACTTCATTGCTTCTAAAGCACAAGATGAATTCGGCGTTGGAACTGCACCGGAGACAAACATTGACATGCAGGTGATGTACGATATTTCAGGGCAGAAGACCTTTAAAGTGGGTTTTGAATATCAATACTGGAAAAACAAATTCGGTAACAAAACGACTGCGTTGGGTGCAGGTGGGGCAGGGCCAGGTGCGACAGCTAAAACACCCATGCTGCGCGCCGAGTACCACTTCTGATTTTTTCGTGTCTCCATTTGACGGGCCACCTTCGGGTGGCTTTTTTTTCAAGTGACTCAGGTCGAGCATTTTTATGTAGTATCTGGAATAAATTAAAAGGACTTCTTCTATGTTCAAAGTTCACGCCATCGCCCCCAACCGGTTGCCTCAGCTTTTGCGCGAGATGCCCAAAGCGGAGTTGCACATTCACATTGAGGGCTCGCTCGAGCCTGAGTTGATTTTTGCGCTGGCGCAGCGAAACGGCATTGAGTTGCCTTATGCCAATGTCGAGGCGTTACGAGCTGCTTATGCCTTTACTAATTTGCAGAGTTTTTTGGACATTTATTACGCCGGTGCCAGCGTGTTGTTGCATGAGCAAGATTTTTATGACATGGCTTGGGCTTATCTTGAGCGTGCAGCTGCTGACCATGTGGTGCACACCGAGATTTTCTTTGACCCGCAAACGCATACCGAGCGCGGTGTGCCGATGGCGGTGGTGGTGAATGGTTTGTATCGCGCTTGCACCGATGCGAAGCAAAAGTTGGGTGTGGATGCGCAGTTGATTTTGTGTTTCTTGCGTCATCTGAGCGAGGCAGATGCACTCAAGACGTTTGAAGAGGCGTTGCCCTACAAAGACAAGTTCATTGGCGTGGGGTTGGATTCGAGCGAGGTGGGGCATCCACCTGAAAAATTCAAAAACGTGTTTGCCAAAGCCAAGGCCGAAGGCTTGCACTTGGTGGCACATGCAGGCGAGGAAGGCCCACCCGCTTACATTTGGAGTGCGCTGGATGTGTTGCAGGTGGAGCGCATTGACCATGGCGTTCAGGCCGCGAAAGACCCGGCCTTGATGGCGCGCTTGGCAAAAGAGCGCGTGCCTTTGACGGTGTGCCCGTTTTCAAACCAAAAGCTGTGCGTGTTTCCTGATTTGGCCGATCACAACATTGGCGAATTGTTGGATGCAGGGTTGTGTGTGACGATCAACTCAGACGACCCAGCGTATTTCGGGGGCTACTTGAATGACAACTTTGTGGGCACGTTTGCGGCGACCGGCCTGACCGCACAACAAGCGTATGCCCTGGCGCGTAACAGTTTTGAGGCCAGTTTTGTGCCTGAAACGCAGCGCCAAGCTTGGCTGCACGAACTCAAACAATGTTTTGAACGCTTTGTAGAACATGACGACTGAAGAACGGCGCTGACTGCCTTTGAGCGGCTTGAAGAGGTATTTGAGTCGCCCCGTTCTAAGCGGTCGTTTGGTAAGGCTCTAAAATCTAGGCATGAGCATCAAATCAGACAAATGGATCCGCCGCATGGCCGAGCAGCACGGCATGATCGAGCCGTTCGAGCCGGGTCAAATTCGACAGAACGCCGCGGGCGAAAAAATCGTCAGCTATGGCACCAGCAGTTACGGCTACGACATCCGCTGTGCGCCCGAGTTCAAGGTGTTTACCAACATTTACAGCACGGTGGTGGATCCCAAAAACTTTGATGAAAAAAGTTTTGTGGATATCCATTCTGATGTGTGCATCATCCCGCCTAACAGCTTTGCGCTGGCGCGCACGGTGGAATACTTTCGCATTCCTCGCAATGTGCTGACGGTCTGCTTGGGCAAAAGCACTTATGCGCGCTGCGGCATCATCGTGAATGTGACGCCTTTTGAGCCTGAGTGGGAGGGCTATGTCACCCTCGAGTTTTCCAACACCACGCCTTTGCCCGCCAAGATTTACGCGGGGGAGGGCTGTGCGCAGGTGTTGTTGTTCGAGAGCGACGAAGTGTGCGAGACCAGCTACAAAGATCGTGGCGGCAAATACCAAGGGCAGGTGGGTGTCACCCTACCTAAGACCTAAATCACCCACAAAGGGGTGGTTTGGCGTCTAGAGCGTGGCCCCTCGGCGCTGGGAGTGCGACAATAGCGCTCTGACATGACCACATCCTTTTCTCATTTGCAGCTGGCCCCCGTGCTGGCACGTGCCGTAGCCGAAATGGGCTACGAGTCGA
>JACCDH011515165.1_pt1 | contig 15371 bp, 15 predicted proteins | sample 7442481 | NCBI WGS metagenome assembly JACCDH01 (sample SAMN15323433, study PRJNA562643) | freshwater metagenome | isolation source: river surface water | place: USA:Blue River Watershed | collected 2017-08-15
CTTATTCTGGAAGAGACAGCGGCAACTCCAGAGCTCGAGGCGATGAAGAGACGTGCTGAGGGATATATCTCAATTACTGATGGCTATCTTAAGGAAGAAAAGGCGAATACGCCGACTGCCGTAGCCAATGATCAGCGATAACAATTTTCGCCATCGCTTCAACCACCGGAACAACTCTTGGAAGAATACACGGATCGTGACGACCGGCCTTGGCCTTTTCACCTAATGTTGATGGGGCCTTGAAAACCACGCGAAGAAAAACTTCATCTCCATTCGTGATTCCGCCTTCCATCCCGCCAAAATTTTTCCTGTCAGAAGAAATATCAGAGCCTTCCATAGAGGCCATAGCAAAACCAGCGCCGATATCCATCCCGACACAGGCAGGAAGGGAAAGCATGGCCTTCGCGAGATCGGCCTTCATTTTATCAAAGACCGGCTCACCTAATCCCGCAGGAACATTTTTGATTGAGAGAGCAACAATTCCGCCTGCTGATTCGCCATTAGTTTTGCAGTCTTTAAGAAAAGCGATCACATCATCGGACATCTTCTTCTCAGGAATATTGATTTCCCCGCGGTCAGCGCCATGTGGAGGAGTTTTGTTGAGTTTAAAATTTCCGACCTGCTCGATATAGGCATAAGAAGAAACATTCTTGAGAACGAGACCCGCAAAATATCCGCCAATTACCCGTGCGAGTGTTTCCCGACCGGAAGCTCGTCCGCCGCCCCTATGATCGCGGATGCCATATTTATCCATAGTCGTCTTGTCAGCGTGACCAGGACGATAGCTATCTTTAAAATCTTTATAGTCTTCGCTTTTTTGATTCGTGTTTCTCACGATGACTGTAATCGGTGTTCCGAGAGTCTTGCCTTCAAAAACTCCCGAAAGAATTTCCGGCTCGTCTTCTTCCGTGCGCGAAGTGTGGACAGCATGTTGTCCCGGGGCCCGGCGCTTGAGTTCTTTTTTGAGATCATCAAGATTTACCGGAAGATTTCCCGGCATGCCATCAATGGTGCATCCCAGGGCCGTGCCATGAGATTCGCCGAAGGTTGTGATGCGGAAAAGTTCGCCGAAACTATTGCCAGCCATGTTTAACCTTTTTCAGAAAATCCACCGCAAATTTTTCGAGTGAACCCTGAGGAAGGAAAACATAATCTTCCACCGAAGCGTAGGTTGAAGCATTGATCCCGCAAGGGTTTACCGCCTGGAGGGCCTTTCTCATTTCATAATCTGTATAAAAGTTCAGGGCCATACCGTGATAGGTAGTGAGCTTATCAATCGCGATACCCATACTCGCTAATTTCTTATTCCCTTTCCAAAGACCAAGAAGTTCGTTGTTCGTATCGGTATCATTTACTCCCCAGAGAGCGAGAGTTTCACTCGCCATAGAGAAGATATCATCTATCATTTTAGAAAGAGACAGGACTTTGGGATTTAACTTCACGATGGGATAAAAAATTAATTGACCTGGATGATGGAATGTCAGTCCTCCGCCGCGTTCAATAGTGTGAAGCGGGAAGGGGAGTTTCGCTCCATCCCCATCAAACTCGAAAAGAGTGAGGCTTTGACCTTTCTTCGGTCTCTGAAGTCCTCGCCCCATAGTAAAGAGGCGCGGATGATTGCAAACAATGAGCACACGAAGTTTTGGATGTTCCTGAAGAAGAGCGACACTCGCTTTTTGAAATGCGTGTGCTTCTTTATAATCCCAGTTCCACTTAACCACCACGAGAGTCCGTTCATCCATGAGACTCGTGTCTTCAATGGATAAACCGAAAGAGGGAAAATTTAGCGACAGAAAAGGATTCTTCATGGAGTGGGTTTTCCTTCAACGTAATCAAGGAAATCACCCGCTTTATAAGAAGATCTGACGAGGGCCCCACTGGCGACGAATTTAAAGCCGAGCTTCAAGGCCATGCGTTTTAATTCCTGAAACTCATCAGGAGTATAATATCTTTCAACAGCGAGATGTCGTTTACTCGGCTGGAGATACTGGCCGAAAGTTACGATGTCGACTCCACGGCCGCGTAAGTCCACGAGTGTCTCCTGAATCTCTGCCCAGGTTTCTCCGAGTCCTACCATGATGGAAGTCTTGGTTTGAATGTGGGGATAATTTTTCTTATAGAACTCGAGAGCATCAAGAGTTTTACCATATCCAGCGCGCGGATCGCGAACGGGGTGAGTCAGGCGTTTCACAGTTTCGATATTCTGAGCAATCACAAAAGGATTCGATTTTGCGAGAGTGTGCATTCTTTCTTCAACAACAGCAAAATCCGGAATAAGCACTTCAACTTTTGTCTCAGGATGATCTTTGTGAACGCGTTCAACGACTGCTGCAAAATGGCCCGCACCGTGATCTGGTAAATCATCGCGATCAACACTCGTGATCACAACGTAACGAAGATTCATGGTTGAAACCATTTGTGATGTGTTTGCGATTTCATCAAAGTTTACGAAGCCCTTAGGATTTCCGGTTTTCACATGACAGAATTTGCAGGCGCGTGTGCAAGTATCTCCGAGGATCATGACAGTTGCCGTACGGGCACTCCAGCACTCAGAAATATTGGGACATTTCGCTTCTTCGCAAACAGTAGAAAGACCTTTTTCGCGAAGACTATCGCGGATCTCTTTAAAGTCCTGTCCTTCAGGGAGTTTTACCTTGAGCCACTCGGGCTTACGCTGGTAAGTCTCTTTATCAAAATAAGTAACGGCCATGAGGTGTATCTATCACGATCGGGGGTTTTTCGACTAGTCGTGTGTCGCTTTTGAGTGGTGGGTAAGGTCCTGAAATTAAAGGCTCAGAGCTGGATAAGAAAGCACTCTTTCATTCGGGGATGAAGACTCAGGAATTCTCCGGGACTACAAGGGCGGTTTCTCGTTTGGATCGTAAGGGATTTTCCTTCAAACATTCCTTTCGAAGTCCAGAAAGTGTCGCGAAGAAACTGCTCTTCAACTTGAAAGCGAACTGGTGAAGAGGAAACGATTTCCCAGGATGTGTCGGGCACTACCAGGATCGCTTCATCGCCACCTACAAAATCGAATGAATCAGTTCCCCAGAGAGTCATCCACTTATTGCCGTCTTTTTTCACCGGAAAGAAGTTATGAAAGCCTGTGAACTGAGCAACAAAAATGTTTTTGGGTTTTGTGATTAATTCTTCCGGTGAACCCATATGTTCAATCTTTCCATGCTGAAGAAGAACAATTTTGTCAGAGAAGCGAGCCGCTTCATTCATTTCATGTGTCACCCAAAGAAGAGTGAGATTTTGTTTTCTTACGTAATCGAACAGGGCGCTTAAAATGTCTTTTCTCGTATGAGGATCGAGGTGAGTAAATGGTTCATCAAGAAGAATGAGGCGGGGATTTCGGATGAGTTCACCGGCAAGAAAGACTTTTTGTTTCTGGCCCGCGGAGAGTTCGCCCATCTTCTGACGAAGTTGAAAGGTAAATTCGAAAATGTCAGCAAGATCCCGGGAAAGCTGAATCGCCTTATCTTCTGGAATATCCTCTCTCACCCGACTAATGAGGTATTTTTGAACATTCAGGTCCGGAGAAACCGAAGGGCTCGTGACAAAAACGACATCAACTTCTTTGGAGATATTACCGGAATCGGGAAGGATTTCTCCCGCGAGAATTTTTAAAAGTGTCGTTTTTCCACTGCCATTAGGGCCCATGAGAGCGGTGATGGTCCCTTCCTTAAGTGTCAGGCTCACCCCTGACAAACCGGCGATGCCCCGTGAATCAAATCTTAGACGTACGTTTTCAAGTGCAATCATGTATGGTTCAATTATCACGTTCTAGTCCACCGCTCCAAGGAATTTTTATGACTCTGACCCAGCTGAATTACATTCTTGCCGTTGACCGCTGCCGCAATTTTGCCCAGGCGGCCCGGGAATGCTTTGTGACCCAGCCAACTCTTTCCATGCAAATCCATAAGCTGGAGGATTATCTTCAGATTCAGATCTTTGATCGAAATAAGTCGCCGGTGGAACCCACACCGATGGGTAGGAAAGTTCTCGAATATGCCAGAAAAGTTATGCAACATTCAACTGCCCTGGAAGAACTTTCGCGCTCACTTCGCGGAGAAGTTTCCGGCGAGTATATTTTGGCGGTAATTCCGACTCTCGCCCCTTATGTCCTTCCGCTTTTTGTCAGTGAATTCGTAGCGAAGTATCCCAAAGTGGAGCTTAAAATTTTCGAATATCAAACAGACGAAATTATCCGGCATCTCAAAGAGGGAAAAATTGATGGCGCGATCCTGGCGACTCCACTGGAAGTGAAAGAACTCACCGAGGAGCATCTTTTCTACGAGCCTTTTAAAATTTTCCTTTCGCCCACGCATCCCCTGCTCAAGAAAAAAAATCTTGATGAAAAAGAGCTCGACCTAACGGAAGCATGGCTTTTGAAAGAGGGCCATTGTATGCGCACACAGGCGCTCCAGCTTTGTTCAGTAAAAAAAGATGGCGCTGGGAAAAATTTATTCTTTGAGGGCGGAAGTCTTGAAACTCTTATCAATATGGTGAAGGCGAATAAGGGATTCACGGTTCTTCCGTATCTCGCTACTCAAAACCTTTCGAAAGCTGATTCAGAACTGCTTCGTGATTTTAAAGCTCAGGTGCCGGTTCGCGATATCAGCTTTGTGACGGGACCAATGGCAATGAAGTCATCCATTAAAAATGCTTTGGTGAAGGTGATTACTTCTGTGATTCCAAAAGAATTAAAAAAAGCGAGTGCGAAAGCAGAAGTCATTTCTATTCATTAGTCACTTTCGCTAATCCGCGAGTTGCGAAGCGATATGACTCGATGGTGTACCAGATAAGGGCGAGCCAGATAAGGCAGAAGGCCTGAAGTTTTTCCTGACTTAAAGCCTCGTTAAAAAGAAATAATCCGCAGATAAATTTAAAGCTCGGACTTAGATACTGAATCATTCCCAGAGTCTGGAGGGGAAGTCTTTTTGCACTGTAAGCGAAAAGAACAAGGGGGAGAGTTGTGACGATTCCCGAAAGCATGAGAACCAGATTCCGATGAAGAGGAAGTTCTCGTACCATACTCATAGGCCCAGCCTCTCTTGTCTGCCAATAAATAAGAACGGGCACTATCACGACCGCTGTCTCAAACAAAAGCCCTTCCATCGAACCGACTTGCACGAGCTTTCGGATAAGACCGTAAAGTGCAAATGTTATAGAGAGAAGAAGTGCGAGCCAGGGAAAGTGATTAATATCCGTTTCGATCGCCAGGAGAACTATCGCAATAATCGCCAGAATAATCGCGGGCCATTGATTGAGACGAATTTTTTCTTTGAGAATCAACCAACCCATAAAGACATTGATGATAGGATTCAAAAAGTAACCCATACTCGCTTCAAGTACGCGGCCGATATTCACAGCATGGATATACATTAGCCAATTTGAGGAGATGAGAAGGGCGGAGATGATCAGGAGAATCCGATTCTTCGGAGAGGCCCAAATTTCTTTTATCAGATGAAGCTTTTTCCGGAATCCCAGAATGAGAAGGAGACTTAAGAATGACCAGAAAAGTCTGTGGCCGAAAAGATCCCAGCTATCTACATCTTGAAAATACTTCCAGTAAATCGGAAATAATCCCCACATGGTGAAGGCGAGCATGGCAGCGAGATGGGCGCGGGAGATTTTCATACTATTTAAAATTATACTTTTTGCGGATATTGGAAGCAATGTAAACAGCCAAGAGACTTGTTCCGATGCAGATCCAACCGACAATGTTGTAACCGGTAAGGGCACCAGCTGCAGTTGAACCGATAATGAGACCAGCAGTTTGAGATGCAAGACCGGAAGCAAACTGTCTCCCTGCATTCTCAAGACTCATGAACGTTCCACGTTCTTCTGTCTTCACAACTCCCGACACCATTGTCATCGCCGGAATAAATCTTGCTGATCCGAACATCGTGAACAAAGTGGTAATGGTCAGAGCGACTGCGACACCAACCGGAGGCATGTTGGTGAGAGCAATGATCGGAAGAATAGAGATAAAGACGAGAAATCTGAAAACCTTGAAACCACCAATTCGATCAGTGAGTTTTCCCACAATCCGTGCCGTGATGATGGTGCAGATTCCTCCAAAGAGATACATCAGGGGAAGATTGGATTCTTTAAAGCCCACATTCCTTACCAGATAAGGAGCAATAAAAGGAATGACATGGAAGATGCCGAAAGCAAGACAGCTCGTTAAGCAGAAGGCTTCCATATAATCCCGCTTAAAGACGCTGCGGAATTTTTTTAAGTTTTCCGTGAAGCTCTTCGGTCGATTTACTTTCACTGAAGGAAGAAAAATAAAGGACATGATCCAGAAAACGGCACTCACAAGGCAAATGAAATAAAAAGTGTAGTGCCAGTCAAAAGTATTGGCGATGTAGAGACCGATGGGAATGCCCACAACACTTGAAATTGAGAATGAAGACATCACCACACCCATGGCATTTCCCCGCCTTTGAAACGGTATGAGATCCGCAACCAGCGAGAGAATACAGGCGTTCAAAATTCCGCCAAAGGCTCCGGCAACAATTCTCGCGATGAGAAGAGTCGTGAAGTTCGTGGAGATGGCACACATGTATGTACCAAGAATAAATCCCGTGAAATTAAAAAGAAGGAATTTCTTCCGGTCAAAATGATCGGCATAGAGAGCGCCAAAAAAACCGACAATCCCTGCGCTGAAAGTATAGGCGGAAACGAGAGTGGAGAATTCGACTGGTGAAATATTAAACACCCGCATAAATCGCGGGCCCAGGGGCATCATGATGACGAAGTCCATGATATGGGCCACCTGAATGGCAGCGAGAATCACAACGTAGACTTTCTCTTTGCGGAGAATGGCCTTGAATTCGAGATCTGTTGTTTCGGTCATCGAGTTTCTTCAAGCCCCACAACATCAGTCATTCTCGAGCTGTCGTCATCCAGTGTTTCCAGGGAAGCGACGGCATGTACGCAATGATCAACCATGGAAACAGCAGCAGGGCGATGGTTACCGGAATTTTTCACACCACCAAAAGGAAGTCTGGCGGTAGCACCAACAGTGGAACGGTTAAGGTTAATGAGACCTGACTCGATATCCGAGAGGCAAAGTTCATACACACTCTTATCGCGGGTGAATACAGAAGCAGCAAGGCCATAAGGTGTGCAGTTAGCGATATGAATCGCTTCTTCAATTGTATCGTAGGGAATAAAAAAGCAGTTTGGCCCGAAGATTTCTTCCTGAATAAATTTGCCGTTAAGATCAGGCTTCTTCGCATAGTGAATCGATGGAGAAACGTAATGGCCTTCAAAACCGACATCTAATTTTCTCGGTTTTACAATTTCTTCAGCACCTTCGCGAACACCGGCTTCGCAGAAATCAAAATACATTTTTACTGCCGCTTCATCGATGAGTGGGCCCATGAAAGGTTCAGGCTTAGCCAGAGTCGGATGACCCACACGTATGCGTTCAGTGACCTTGCGGAATTCTTCAATAAATTGTTGTTCAATCTTTCTGTGAACAAGAATCATCGATGTAGAAGTACATCTTTGACCAGTTGTCAGAAAGCATGCGCGAAGAAGTTCAGGAAGCGCGTGAGACATATTCGTGTCGTGATGGATGATGGAAGTATTTTTTCCCCCAAGCTCAAGGGCCACGAGTTTATCCAAATCCTTCCAGGTATTTTCAAGAATTTTAAGACCAACGGGACGTGAACCAGTAAAAAACACACCTTTGATTCGCTTGTCACCGGTAATACCCGATGCTGTTTTACCAGTTCCGTTGATGAAGTTAATGACACCTTCTGGGAAACCCGCTTCGTGAAGACATTCCACCATGAGCTGGGCAGAGTAGATCGTTTTTTCTGAGGGTTTGAAGATGATTGAGTTTCCAGCGAGGAGAGCAGAGAGAATCTGTCCGTTCGCTAGGTGACAGGGAAAATTAAATGGGCCAATGACAAATGTTGGACCGAGTGGTTTGTAGACAATGTGGCCATCGATCTTTGCCATCACATCTTTAATCGTCTTGAGTTTTATTCTTTCCAGAGAATCAGTAACGGTAACTGTGACCTTCGAATCAAGAGCGGCTGCTTCAGTGAGAGCTTCCCAAAGTGGTTTTCCCACTTCGAGAGCAAGGGCTTCCGCGATTTCTTGTTTCTTTGAACGAACAATTTGCTGATACCTTTTGAGGTCCTTGATACTTTCTTCGATAGAAATCTTTCTCCAGACTTCGTAACCCTGAACGGCTGATTCGATCACTGGCTGAATGTGATCATAAGAAACCTTGGCATCCCAAAGTTTAACCGTGAGATCGGCCGGGCACTTTTTAGAAATGGTTTCGTCGGCCTTGGATGGCATAGTCCACTTACTATTAAAGTAATCGCCTTTCAGAATCATGGATGTCATGGGAGTCCCCTGGAATTGAGATGACCCATCTTACACTTTTTGTGATGAATATCCCATATTAATACGGAGAGTTAATGCCGTGACCACCTACCGCTTTCAGGCTCTTTCTGCTAAATTGATCGCCTAAGGAGATCGTATGATTAAAACTCTACCGGCTTTGTTGGATAAGATGTGGACTGACTATGTGGCCATCAACCCATTGGCCAAGAAGATTCATGATCTTTTTGTGAGTGAAGGGGAGAAGATCCAGAACGATCATATTGCCTTAAGGACTTTTAATCATCCGCGCGTGAGTGTGGATGTCATTGCAAAACCCTTTTTGGATGCCGGCTATACTTATAAGGGCGACTATCAATTCACTGAAAAGAAATTGTACGCCAAACACTACGAACACTCAGACGAAACACTTCCCAAAATTTTTATCTCAGAATTAAAACTCGAAGAGTTTTCTCCGGCCCTTCGTTCTACAGTTGAAAGTTTTATTTCGCAGATTCCTGTAGGTAAAGAGAAGGAATATGATTTCAGTTCTCAGGGCCGTCCGTGGAAAGTGACAACCACTCAGTACAATGAGCTTCTCAAAGAATCTGATTACGCGGCCTGGGTTTCAGCTTTTGGATATCGCCCGAACCATTTTACTGTCTTCATCAATGCTCTGAAAAAGTTCTCCGATATTAAATTTCTCAACGAGTGGCTCAAGAAACATGGCTTTCAACTGAACTCGAGCGGGGGAGAAGTGAAAGGGACGCCTGAAGTTTTCCTCGAGCAGTCGTCTACCCTTGCGAACAACATTGAAGTCACTTTCGATGATGGGAAGCTTACGATCCCAGCATGCTATTACGAATTCGCTAAACGCTATCCGCTCCCTGGTGGAAAGTTGTATCAGGGATTTGTTGCTGCTTCGGCGGATAAGATTTTTGAGAGTACAAGTCGGGGTCAGTAAGCTTCGAATACCCAGAAATTCATTAAACAAAACCCGACTCAAAGAGTAAGGTAGCGTTCTTTCGCGCAGATTCTTCCCATTCTCAACTCTTTGAATACAAAAAGAATTTCTTGATAAAATCAGAGGATATTAATTCTTCTGGAGTTCATCATGAGAAAAAGAATTTTAGTAACCGGTGGTGCGGGATTTTTAGGCTCGCATCTGTGTGAGAAATTGCTCGCGGGCGGACACGATGTCATTTGCCTGGATAATTTATTCACCGGTCAGAAACAAAACATCGCTCATCTCATGGGGAATCCATATTTTGAGTTCGTGAGAAAAGATGTGACCTTTCCCTTCTTTGTAGAGGTTGATGAAATTTACAATCTAGCCTGTCCCGCTTCACCTGTTCACTATCAGTTTGATCCGGTTCAAACGACGAAGACCAGCGTTCATGGTGCGATCAATATGCTGGGACTCGCGAAGAGAACAAAAGCAAAAATCCTTCAGGCTTCTACCAGTGAAGTTTATGGGGACCCGGAAGTTCATCCACAACCAGAATCTTATTGGGGAAGAGTCAACCCGATAGGAATCAGAAGTTGTTATGATGAAGGGAAACGATGCGCGGAAACACTCTTCTTTGATTATCACCGCCAACATAAAGTGAAAATCAAAGTCGCGCGGATCTTTAATACCTACGGTCCACGCATGCATCCGAATGATGGACGTGTTGTGAGTAATTTTATTATGCAGGCCCTGAGAGGGAAGGACATTACCATTTTTGGCAATGGCCAGCAGACGAGATCGTTTTGTTATGCTGACGATCTTCTCGAGGGACTCGTGCGCTTAATGGGAACTTCAGACGATGTGACGGGTCCCATGAACATTGGAAATCCCGTTGAATTTACCATGCTGGAGTTAGCACAAAATGTCTTAAAGCTGACCAACTCAAGTTCAAAAATTGATTTCAGACCACTGCCTTCCGATGATCCCAAACAGAGACAACCCGTCATCACAATGGCGAAGGAAGTTTTGGGTTGGGAACCGAAGATAAAACTGGAAGAGGGTTTGAAAAAAACCATCGCTTACTTTGATGATCTCATTAAATCTGATCTCATTAAGATTTATGATCTAGACCAAAGGAAGTAATTTGCTTCTTCTCACGACCCCTGATTACCTTCCCAAGCTTGGTGGACTGAGTAGCCATACCTTGAATGTTGAGAAAGTTCTCAAGGAGATCGGCGTTGAGTATGAGTTATTTCATTGGAAAAACTACAAGGATATCATCACATTTCCCAAAGAATCTCTTTCGAAATTTGATTACATACTAAACATTCACTCCGGCTTTCATATGTATATGCCCGAGTCGAAAGCAAAAGTGATAAATTTTGTAAACGGGGCAGAAATATTATTCTATTCTCCGAATCTGTTAAAACACCTGGTAAAGCAAGTTCTCCGTTCCCGAAATATAAAGCGGATGGAGCAGGCGGAATTTAACATTTTTATTTCTGACTTTACTTTTAAGACTTTAATCAAAAAAGGTCTCACGCCCGACTATGCCCGAGACCTGATCTTTCATATGACCATTGATACAAGTTCTCACCATTTTGTTGAGAAAAAATGGAATCAAGATCCGTTAAGATTTGTCTGCGTGGCGAGAGATGTTCCTCATAAAAATTTCAAGGGTGCCATTAAATTCTGCGAAGATGTGCGTGAGATCTCAGGGCGCGAAGTTGAATTTGTAACGATCACAAATAAGAAATTTACTTCCGATAAGATCAAAATCACTTCGGCCATCAATCCAGATAACAATACGAGGGATGAGCTTCTCACGAACTCTCATATTAATTTACTCCTCTCCCTGGATCACTCCCATCGGGGGTTTTTCGAGGGATTCGGACAGGTGGTTCAGGAAGCAGGATGCCTGGGAACACCAAGCCTCGTGCTCAAGACGGGGGGACTACCGGAATCCGTCCACCACAATGAAACAGGATGGGTTTTACCCGATCTGAAAACGGAGACTGTGAAATCATGGTGGGCCGGAATGAATGAAGATCATTATGGGAAAATTTCAAGGAACTGTTATCAGCACACTCTTGATTCTCATGGACTGAATAATTGGGTAAAACTATTTAGGTCTCTCCTGAAAAAAACATGAAAACCAAAGTCGCAGTCATCTTAAATACAAATCAACTTGGCGGGGCGGAAAGAAGCATCGTTGAACAGTTGCATTGTATGAAAGAAAAGAATGATTTTGTCTTTTTTATCCCAAAGCTCGAGATGCCTCCGGTCAAACTGCTCAACTTTCTAAGTGAGAAGGGATTCAAAGAAATTGAAGAGTACTTATATCCGGACTTCATTTACAAATTGTCCAAGCGAAATCTTTTAAAGACCATTCTTTTACTTCTTTATCTTCCCTTCGTGCTCATTTTGCCTTTTATCTGGCATGCAAAGTTTTCAAGGTTTGAAACTTTTTATGCGAATGGAAACAAAGCAAGTTTTCCAGTTCTTGCATGGGGGACTCTCTTTCGGCGCAGGATTAAGATGTATTGGCATTTTCGTGACTTTCCAGACTCTGGATTCTTTCGCGTAATTAAGTTTTGCTTGAAGGCCGGTCGCATTTACACAAAGGGGATTAATTTAAAACTCATTGCCAATTCCCATGCTGTTGCACAGGAGTTGAAGCCATTTTTTGAGAATGAGAATATTCAGGTTATATATAATCTGGTGGGTGAACTTCCATCGCGATCTGAGGTCAGACCTGTTCGAACGATCGGGATTGTTTCAATGCACGCTCCGTGGAAGGGGCTTCATTCAGTGGTGTGGACAGCAGGATTATTTGAAAATGAATTAAAAGATTTAGGGATTGAAAGAATCATTTTCTTTGGAAGTAGTATTTATCAGACCGATAAAGAAGCATCTTCTTACTCAAGTGACATCAAACGACTTTCAGAGAAATTGAAGTGTCATCTCATCGAGTGGAGAGAGAACAAGCATCCTTCGGAAATATTTTCAGAAATTGATCTTCTCATTCATCCGTCGATTGCACCGGAGCCATTGGGGAGAGTGATACTGGAAGCTCATAAAGCGAAAGTACCTGTGATTTCTACTTGTCTGGGGGGAAGTGGAGAGCTCATTGGTGATAACGAGTTCGGTCTAAAATACCTGGCCAATGATCCCATTGATCTCTTTCAGAAAATAAAGGCCATAGTCATAGACTCTGAAATGCGGAGCAGTTTAGTCAGGAATGCTTGTTCCAGAAATAATTTTATCGATAGTAACGTCAAAAAATCCCTGAAGAATCTTTAACTTACTTAAATCATATAAATTCAGTATTTGTGGAAGATTTTACCCTTATAGGTCCGATTTATTACCTTTGCTAAAATTTGATGAGGTTATTAAAGGCGTTCTTAATAAAACCGAAAAGTCTTTTTATGAGCAACCAATCTGCAAAAAAAATTAACTCGACTATCTACGCAGATAACTACTCGTGGCACCAGGAATTGTACCTAGATGGGAATCTGGTTGTATTCACCGTGAATAATAAGAACGTGATTGATCAGCTTTCCACTTCGCTGAAAAAGAATAAGTTTAGTCTTGTTGATACTTCGAAAGAAAATTCAATCACTCTACACAATAAGAACATGATTGAAGCCACTGAGTTTCAGGAAGTTCATCTGGAAAAATTGAGAGTCACTGAAGCAAGTATCGTTAGTCATATAGGTCCTGATGGAAAGAAAAATCAGGTTTATATAAGTGAAGTTGGTCCTACTCTGGCCAATACCAGCAAGGCAGACGAAGTGCCAGCGACTACTGAAGTTCTCCGTGCAGATTTCACAAAAATTGAAAATGAACGGTTTGTTTACAGACAGGAAGTTACTCGAAATAAAAATAGCTATTTCTTTCGCGCTAAGGACAGTGCAGCTCTCTTCAAGTTAGGAAGCACTTTCTACGAATTATATAAAACAGGCATAAATCATTTCTCATTCTCTCATCTGAGAGACAGTGATGCTCAGAAAAAATCTATCCTTGGGATTGCTTCATTTTTTCATTATCATGAGAATCTGAAAATTTTAGTCGTGACTCAATCTCTTTTGAATTCCTGTTTCTCTGAATTTCGTGACGTAAAAAATCTGGAATCGGCAACTGTTCCTTCATTCACCGAATTTGAATACAACTTCTATCGTCATGAAGGGATTAATTATCTGGAGATTGATGAGATCATAGAGAAGTCCAAGACTCATCAGATTAAAGATCAGGTCTATCTTCTGCAAAATTTAATTTCAGCATTCGACGTTGTGCTTTTTGATCTGCCAGAAGTGAGTCAGATGAAAGAACATTACGATACTTATTTTCCGATCCTTCAGATCGTGCAGAACGTAAGCTTCGTCATAGGAATGGAAAAAGCAACTTTTACTGAAATAAGCTCCCTAAAGAGTTTTTTTGAAAACTATAAAGTGAAAATAAACGGTGTCATTGTGGGTAGGAATTAGTTTTTATGGCCAAAGATCTTAAAATTGATTTCAACGACGACATTAGCACTGAAGGTGATGCTCCTAAGATCACTCAACGCGAGCGTCATCTAAAGCTTCTCAAAGACAAACAGAATCCACCATCCGACTATTTTTATCAGATAGGGAATCCGCTTGAACTGGCGAAAATCGGCAGATCTTTTCTGGATGATTTCAAGCAAGGGATAAGAAGTTTTGCCATTACTTCGACGGATTATAAGGCATCCCAGCAACGAACTGTCCTGGCACTGGCATGCTATTTTGATCATCTTTACGACATGAAAATCCTTGTGATCTCCGATTCACTCAATCACGGCATGTTTGGAGAGGTTATTCAGGGTTCAAAGAAAGAGCAAATTCATATCGAGGGAACGAGTAAGCACATAGAGGTTAATCACTTCCATCATCATTTTGACCTGATTGATTTGAACAAGCTCCAGGAGCTTAATCAGCAAGAAAAGCCAAATTATGATTTTGAACATACCATCCAAACACTCTTGAAGGGCTACGATATTATTTTTTGGGATACTCCGACGTTGGGAGTCTTCCGTGGGAAAGCAAGCTCATATAGTCAAACACTCGGGTTTATCGAGTCACTCACGATCATCGTTTCTCAGGCAGTGAGCCACTCTAAAGATGTTAACGATCTTAAGGAATATTTTTCCAGTTTTGGAGTTAATATAAAAGGTGTAGTTTTTGATAAACTAAATACCGAAGATGTGAAAAAGAAAACCAAGAAATGGGGGATATTCGCATTCTAAAGAAATTTAATGCACTTCTTCACGATGTGACATTGCTAAATTTCGTTCTGGTAGCGAGCCTGACTAAGAGATACAAGTCAGTCACACTCGTTGCATGCGCTGTCGCTGTTCTAAGTGTGCTCTATCTAAATTTCAGCCAGACGACCATTTACAGTAAAAAAGTATATTTTCGTTTCAGCTCGCAAGCTGATTTGACAGATACAACGGGAAGAAAGCTCACAGACATTGTGAGTGAAGTAGCTGACTCTTTTAATAGTCAAAATGAAGTCAATGTTCTTGTTACCAATTATAAATTTGTAAGAAAAATGGCCGAGAAATTGGTCGATTCACCTGCATTTGCCTCGTGCCAATGCTCTCAGAAGTGGTGCGGATGTTTTCTCTGACTGTGAAGACAGAGAGTGCAAAGTTAAAAAGCTCGAAAGCATACTTCCAAATCTATATACCATTGAAAGCGAGGCTGGAACTGGAAGGTTCATCTTAAGTATTATTACAAGATCACATCAGACTACTGCTCATGTTACGCAAAATTTTATTTCGGCCATAAAAGAAAACCGTGTGGAAGCAATCCTTATTGAGTATGACAAACAAATTGCCCATACGGACGAGCTCATTGGAACAAGTCGAAAAGACATTAGCCAAAAGGGTGGGCTTAACAAGCTTGCGAAGCTGGATTCTTTGGTGGCGATGATTGAGCGACAACACGATAAGATGAAAGATATCACTTATCGCCTGAACGCTGAAGTTCATCAAAATCATTATCAAGAGATCAGACTTAAGACGTCTGAAACAACGGCCGGC
>JACCDH011015817.1_pt1 | contig 15369 bp, 14 predicted proteins | sample 7442481 | NCBI WGS metagenome assembly JACCDH01 (sample SAMN15323433, study PRJNA562643) | freshwater metagenome | isolation source: river surface water | place: USA:Blue River Watershed | collected 2017-08-15
AGCCGCCCATCGGGCACCGAGAGTGCCCCCAGCCGGTCAAGCTGGGCCTGCACGCGCGGATGTTCGGAAGTGGCGAAGTCGCGCACCGGAATCAGGCCGCCTTGCTGGCCCCCAGGTAATCGAGCACCAGCGCCAGCTGCGTCTTCAGATCGCGGCGGTGGACCACCATGTCGACCATGCCGTGCTCGTGCAGGTATTCGGCGCGCTGGAAGCCCTCGGGCAGCTTTTCGCGGATAGTATCCTGGATCACGCGCTGGCCGGCGAAACCGATCAGGCAGCCCGGTTCGGCAATCTGGATGTCACCCAGCATGGCGTAGCTGGCGGTGACGCCGCCCGTGGTGGGATCGGTCAGCACGACGATATAGGGCAGGCCCGCCGCGTTCAGGCGGCGGATCGCCACGGTGCACTTGGGCATTTGCATCAGGCTGAGGATGCCTTCCTGCATCCGCGCGCCGCCTGCGGCAGTGCAGATCACATAGGCGCACTTTTCCTTGATCGCCTTGTCCGCACCGGCAACGAAGGCCGCGCCCACGGCCATGCCCATCGATCCGCCCATGAAGGCGAAGTCCTGCACGCCTAGCACCACCTTGTTGCCATCGATCGTGCCAAGTGCGTTGGTCAGGGCATCGGGATGGGGATTGGCCGCACGGGCAGCCTTCAGCCGGTCCGGGTATTTCTTCGAATCCTTGACCTTCAGCGGGTCTTCCCTCACCTCGGGCGCCGGCAGAACCGTGAAGGCCGGATCGAGCAACTGGGCAAACCGCGCATCCGCGCCGATGCGGCCGTGGTGATCACAGCGCGGGCAGACGTTCAGGTTTTCCTCGTACTCCTTAGTGAACAGCATTTCGCTGCACGAAGGGCACTTGATCCAGAGATTATCCGGGGTGTCGCGCTTGTCCTGAAAGGGCAGCGCTTTGCGAACGCGATCGAGCCAGCTCATGCGCTCGTCCTAGCCGAATGGACCGCCTGCGCCAATGCTGCGGTCAATTCCTGCACAGGTCCGGCAGCATTCGCGCCGTGTTCACCGACAAGATCAACCAGTGCCGAGCCAACCACCACGCCATCGGCCACCTTGGCGAAGGTCGCGGCCTGTTCGGGGGTGCGCACGCCAAAGCCGACCGCGACGGGCAGGTCGGTCTTGGCCTTGATCCGGGCCATGGCCTCGGCCACGCCGCTGGCGGCGGCCTGCTGCATGCCGGTAATCCCGGCGACCGAGACGTAATAGAGGAAGCCGGACGAGCCATCGAGCACCGCGGGCAGCCGTGCCGCATCGGTGGTGGGGGTAGCCAAGCGGATCAGCGAAATGCCCTTGGCGCGCAGGGCGGGGCCAAGCTCCGGGTCTTCCTCGGGCGGGATATCAACGCAGATCACGCCGTCGATCCCGGCATGCGCGCAGGCATCGGCAAACCAGTCCGCGCCGCGGATCGTCATCGGATTGGCATAGCCCATCAGCACCAGCGGCACGTCCGGATGCCGGTCGCGGAAGTCGGTCGCGATCTTGAGGATGTCGGCGGTGCGGGTGCCCGCGCCGAGCGAGCGCAGGTTGGCCTTCTGAATCGCCGGGCCATCGGCCATCGGATCGGTGAAGGGCATGCCCAGCTCGATCACGTCAGCCCCGCCAGCCACCAGCGCGTCGAGGATCGCAGGCGTGGCTTCTGGCGTCGGATCGCCTCCGGTCACGAAGGTAACGAGGGCCGGGCGGCCCTTGGCGAAAGCAGCAGAGAGGCGGCTCACAGCGAGACCCCCAGGTGTTCCGCGACCGAGAAGATGTCCTTGTCGCCGCGCCCGCAGAGGTTGACCAGCACGATCTGGTCCTTGCCCATGGTCGGGGCAACCTTGGTAACCGCGGCGATGGCGTGGCTGGGTTCCAGCGCAGGGATGATCCCCTCGGTTCGGCAGAGCAGCTGGAAGCCTTCAAGCGCTTCGGTATCGGTCACGCTGGTATAGTCGACCCGGCCGATCTCCTTCAGCCAGGAATGCTCCGGCCCGATACCGGGATAGTCCAGCCCGGCGCTGATCGAGTGGCCTTCGGTGATCTGGCCGTCCTCGTCCTGCAACAGGTAGGTCTTGTTGCCGTGGAGGATACCCGGGCGACCGCCCGCCAACGAAGCGGCATGCTCCTTTTCAAGGCCATGCCCGGCGGCTTCCACGCCGAGCATCTTCACCTCGGGATCGTCGAGGAAGGGATGGAACAGGCCGATGGCATTGCTGCCCCCGCCGATCGCGGCAACCAGCAGGTCAGGCAGCTTGCCGGTCCGGGCCAGCATCTGGGCGCGGGCTTCCTTGCCGATCACGCTCTGGAAATCGCGCACCAGTTCCGGATAGGGGTGCGGGCCAGCGGCGGTGCCGATGATGTAGAAGGTATCGTGGACATTGGCGACCCAATCGCGCAGCGCCTCGTTCATCGCGTCCTTCAACGTCGCCGCGCCCGAAGTGACCGGCACGACTTCCGCGCCGAGCAATTTCATCCGGAACACGTTGGGCGCCTGGCGGGCCACGTCGGTCGCGCCCATGTAGACCACGCAGGGCAGGCCGAACCGGGCACAGACCGTTGCCGTGGCAACGCCGTGCTGTCCCGCGCCGGTCTCGGCGATGATCCGGGTCTTGCCCATGCGGATCGCCAACAGGATCTGGCCGATGCAGTTGTTGATCTTGTGAGCGCCTGTGTGATTGAGTTCGTCGCGCTTGAACCACACTTGTGCGCCGCCTAGCTCTTCGGTCAGGCGCGGGGCGAAATAGAGCGGGCTGGGGCGGCCGACATAGTGTTCCAGCAGGTCATCGAACTCGGCCTGAAACGCCGGGTCGGCCTTGGCCGCGCGGTAGTTCTGCTCAAGATCGAGGATCAGCGGCATCAGCGTTTCGGCGACATAACGACCGCCGAACTGGCCGAAATGGCCACGCTCGTCAGGCTGATTGCGATAGGAATTGGCCGTGCTCATGCCGGGCCGCTTGGCACCGAATTCAGCCGCTGTCCAGCGGTCCACTGGGGTAAATGGCTCAGGATCGCGCGGCCAGGCAGAAGGCCGCGATCAGCGCGGGGTCCTTCACGCCCGGAGCAGTTTCAATCCCCGAGGCCGCATCAACCAGCGGAGCTCCCGTCAGCCGTGCCGCTTCTGCCACGTTGCCCGGGTTCAGGCCGCCGGCCAGCCCCCAGGGCAAGGCCAGCTTCAGGTTTGCCAGCAGCGACCAGTCAAAAGCCAGGCCCATGCCACCGGGCAGGGTGCCCTTGGGCGTCTTGGCGTCAAACAGGATAAAGTCTGCCGCCCCTGCGTAATCCGCTGCCTTGGCAATGTCCTGTGCCTTGGCAACCCCAACCACGCGCCAGACGGGCAAGCCGAAACGGCTGCGCAATTCTGCCGCCCGCTGCGGGGTTTCGCTGCCGTGCAGCTGGATCGCGTCCAGTCGGGCGGCCGCCACGGCTTCGGCAATCGCTGTGTCATCGGCATCGACAAAGACGCCGACGCGGCCAATCCGGCCCGCTGCTCGCGCGCCAAGTTCGGCTGCCTTGTCCAAGCCAAGAAAGCGCGGGGAAGGGCGATAGAAATTGAAGCCCGCATAGTCCGCCCGCGCGGCTATCGCCGCATCAAGGGCGGTGCCGTCAGTCAATCCGCAGAGCTTGATCAAGGGGGCGGGCATTGCCGCCCCCTAACGCGTGCAGCCCTAGGGTGCCAGTTCGAACTGCACCGAGACGGTGGCCGTCAGCCCCACTTCACCCGGCGCAACAGGGGTTGGCGCAGCATCAGCCATGGCCATCTTGGCATAGAGAACCGGCATCGGTTGCGGACTATAACCGCCGCCCTCGCTGATCGAGACGATCCGTTTGATCTTCAGCCCTGCCGCGCGGGCGTAAAGCTCAGCCCGCTGGCGGGCCTTGGTCATGGCCGCGGTTCGCGCTTCGTCCATCGCAGCGTCACTGTCATCCAGTTCAAAGCTGGGGCCGTTGATCTGGTTGGCCCCGGCACTGACCAGCGTATCAAGGACGCGGCCATAATCGGCCAGCTTGCGTTGACGCACGGTGACCTGGTTGTTGACCTGATAGCCGATGATCCGGGGGGCAGTCTCTTCAACCCGGCCGTCGCTGCGCACGACCTGCTGCGAATAGGTTGGATTGATGCTGAGATTGCTGGTCTGGATATCGCGATCAGCGATGCCCGCCGCCTTCAGCGCCGCCATGACGCGGTTCATGTCAGCGGAGTTCGCTGCCAGCGCGGCGGCAGCGGTCTTGCCCTGGCTGGTCACCCCGGCATTGAAAACGGCCAGATCCGGCTTGCGGAATGAGCGGCCTTCGGCGTTCAGGGACAGCAGCGTGGTGGCTGCGGCCGGCGCTGTGGCCTGGGCCTGCGCGAGAACCGGGGCAGCTGCCGTCAACGCAATCGGAGCCAGTGCGAAGCGAAGCAATTTCATGGTCTTCTCCTTGTCCCGCAGCAATGCGTGTTGCCAGCTTTCGCTTGGCTGAACCAGAGACAATACTAAAGCGTCGCCTCAATTGCGCGCGCCGCCGCTACAGGGTCTTCGGCGCGGCTGATCGGGCGACCGATCACCAGCACCGATGCCCCGGCATCGCGGGCTTCACGGGGAGTGACCGCACGTTTCTGGTCACCCATCGCGCCGCCTGCCGGACGCAGCCCGGGGACGACGAAATAGCCGTCCTTCCACTGCCGATGTACCGCGCCAACTTCATGGCCCGAGCAGACAATCCCATCGAGCCCGGCCGAATGCGCAAGGTCCGCCAGGCGCATGACCTGATCGTGGGCGGTCCCGCCGATGCCAGTGGCGGCCATATCGCTTTCATCAAGGCTGGTCAGCAGGGTCACGCCGACCACCTTGGTGCGCTCTCCTGCTGCGGCCTTCGCGTCTTCCATCATCGCCCGGCCGCCCGAGGCATGGATGGTGACGATCGCCGGTTCCAGCACGTGAATGGCCTGCATCGCCGCGGCAACGGTGTTGGGGATGTCATGCAGTTTCAGATCAAGGAAGATTGGCAGGCCGATCTTGGCGATCTCATGCACGCCGTGGTGGCCATGGGCGTTGAAGAACTCAAGCCCCAGCTTCAGCCCGCCGACATGGTCCTTCACCTTGCGAGCCAGTGCTTCCGCCGCATCCAGCTGCGGAACGTCGAGCGCAAGGTAGATCGGGTTCGACATGGTCAGAGCGGGTCCTTATCGGCTTCGTCGAGCTGTGTGGTGGTAGCATAGGCAGCGGGCTGGCCCATCGAGCTGGCCTTGACGGAGTTCTCCATCATCCCGATCCGCCGGTTCAGCCGCCAGCGCACGCCCTTGTGCAGCAACCACATCGGCAGGAAGCCCATCAGGAAGGAAACGATCACCAGCGCGGGCAGCTTCGTTTCAAGGATGATCCCCTCCCACAGCTTGACCTGCACGGGCTGCCAGTTGTTGAGCGTGAAGAGGCCCAGCGCGACCAGCACCAGCACCCAGATGACCGTGCGGATTATCTGCATTGGTCCAAACCTCCATAACCGCCCGTGGCTTGTCCGGCGATGCTAGGCGCGATGCCGGACAAGGGCAAGTTACTCCCCGAAAACGCGGGCGAAGATCGTGTCGATGGCCTTGAAATGGTAATCGAGGTTGAACTTCTCATCGAGCTCAGCGGGTGAGAGCGCAGCCGTGACTTCCGGATCGGCCTTGAGCAATTCGAGCAGGTTCAGCTGGCCATCGCTTTCCCACACCTTCATCGCGTTGCGTTGAACCAGGCGGTAGGCGGTGTCACGTTCCAGCCCGGCCTGGGTCAAGGCCAGCAGGACGCGCTGCGAATGGACCAGGCCGCCCATCTTATCGAGGTTCTTCTGCATCCGCTCCGGATAGACCAGCAACTTGTCGACCACCGAGGTCAGCCGGGCCAGCGCGAAGTCGAGCGTGATGGTGGCATCGGGGCCGATGAAGCGTTCCACCGAGGAATGCGAAATGTCACGCTCGTGCCACAGCGCCACGTTTTCCAGCGCCGGGGTCACGGCCGAACGGACCATGCGGGCCAGGCCGGTGAGGTTCTCGGTCAGGATCGGGTTGCGCTTGTGCGGCATGGCCGACGAGCCCTTCTGGCCGGGCGAGAAGTATTCTTCTGCCTCCAGCACTTCGGTGCGCTGGAGATGGCGGATTTCGATCGCGAGGCGTTCGATCGAGCTGGCGATCACGCCCAGCGTGGCAAAGAACATCGCATGGCGATCGCGCGGGATCACCTGGGTCGAAACCGGCTCAACCGCAAGGCCGAGCTTTTCGGCGACATATTCCTCAACCGACGGATCGATATTGGCGAAGGTCCCGACCGCGCCGGAAATCGCGCAGGTCGCCACTTCAGCCCGGGCGGCCAGCAGGCGCACCTTGCAGCGGCTGAACTCGGCATAGGCCTCGGCCAGTTTCTTGCCGAAGGTGGTCGGTTCGGCATGGATCCCGTGGCTGCGGCCGATGGTAGGGGTGAACTTGTGCTCCAGCGCCCGGCGCTTGATCGCGGCCAGCAGTTCGTCAAGGTCAGCCAGCAGCAGGTCGCTGGCGCGGGCCAGCTGGACCGCCAGCGTGGTGTCGAGCACATCGGAACTGGTCATGCCCTGGTGCATGAAGCGCGCTTCCGGGCCGACCTGCTGGGCGACCCAGTCAAGGAAGGCTATCACGTCATGCTTGGTGACCGCTTCGATCGCGTCAATCGCGGCCACGTCTATCGCCGGGTTGGTGGCCCACCAGTCCCACAACGCCTTGGCCCCACTTGGCGGGACCACGCCCAGTTCACCCAGCTTTTGCGTGGCATGGGCCTCGATCTCGAACCAGATGCGATAGCGCGCTTCTGGCTCCCAGATCGCGACCATTGCGGGACGGGCGTAGCGGGGGACCATGTTCGACTCCTAGCGGCTGTTGTCGAGCCGCTAGGGGGCGCTGGCCGGTAAGGCAAGGGGGTGGACGCCGCCCACCCCCGATGCGATCAGAGTCCCTCGACGCTCTTGCTCACAAGAATGTTCACGGCAACGCGGCGGTTCTGCGCCTTGCCTTCCTCGGTCGTATTGTCGGCCAGCGGATCGGCCTCGGCCATGCCGGTGGGGGTCAGCACGCGATAGGGTTTCCAGCGGCAAGCCTGCTGCAGGTAATTGATCACGCTGCTCGCGCGCTTTTCGCTCAGCGTCTGGTTGTATTCCTCGCTGCCTACCGAGTCCGTATAGCCAACCACCAACAGCAGGGCATTATTGGTTGCCTCAGCCTGAGACGCGGCATTGCACAGCTCCATCTTGGCCTGGGGCGAAAGCTGCCACTTGCCGGTATCGAAGAACACGTTGGTCGTGCCCTTGATGTTGTAATTGTCGATATCGGCCATGCGTCCGCGCAGCGCCTGGGTGGCGGCGGTTTGCTCGGCAAACTGCTGTTCGGTGCCGTTGCGGATCATCATCGCAGTCTTGAAATCGCCAGCCTTGTAGCTGACCTGGCTGGCGAGCAGCACTTGCCCGGCCTGCATGGTCTTGACCGTGACCGGCAGCCCGTTGAGCAGTGCATTCAGCGTCGGCTTCTCACCCTTGCCGCCGAACAGGCCACTGCTGGCCTTGAGCCGGGTGGTCTCGTTGACTGCAACGACGGTGCTGGTGCCATCTGCTGCGGTGATCTTCATTCGATCACCCTTGCGGGCGGTGATCACGCCCTTGATCTCTGGCCCCGGGGTCATCGCGCTCATGTCAGGCAGGGGTTCGCCGGTGACGACGATGTTGGGATCGTTGTTGGTCTGGGCGGCAAGGCTCGCCGGGATCGGCAGGGTCAAAAGGCCCAGCAGGGTGATAGCCGCCGGCTTGTTTGAAAGAACCCGCATCAAGTTACTCCTCAAATGCGCAACTGCGCCCCCAACCGCGCTGCGAGAACAATGGTGGCGACGGGTCAATAGCTTGCGCGAGGGTTTGGTGCGGAGTTGCGGTGAACCGATTTTCTGCGCCTGGCGGGGCGGCGAGTTTGCACGAACAGCAGTTCATCTACGGCACAAAGGGTAGTGCAGCAAAATGACTTCCCGCAACGGCTTGCGGGCCGCGGCATGGCGGTTTAACCAATCGATTAAATCGTCGTTGCGCGGCCTGATTCCGCCTCCAGGCGATGGCACCGAAAGGGACAGGAAAGTCATATATGTCAATCCTTTACGATGAAGGGCAGCAGGCAATCGTGACCGAATCGCGCCGCGTGCTCGATGCCCGGGCAAGCAAGGATCGCCTGCTCAAATTGCTCGAACAGGTCGGCGAACATGACACCCCGTTCTGGGACACGGCGGTCGAGCAGGGCTGGACTGCGCTGGCCGTGCCGGAAGAGCATGGCGGGCTGGGCCTCGGGCTGGTCGAACTGGGCCTCGTTGCCCAGGCGAGCGGCGCGGCAACGGCCGGTGCGCCGTTCCTGACGCCCGGCTATGGCGTAACCCATGCGCTGGTCGCCGCGGGCAATGCGGATGCAGCAGCCAAGTATTTGCCGCAAATCGCTGCGGGCGAAGCGCGCGGGGCCGTGGCTTTTGCCGAAGGGACTGACATTCTTCCCGCGGCGCCGACCACGAAGTTTGCCGATGGCAAGCTGACTGGCGCCAAGCCCGCCGTCCCCGGCGGCTTGAAGGCTGAACTGGCACTGGTCTGGGCGAGCGGCACGAATGGGCCGGTCCTTGCGCTGGCTGAACTCGCCGGGGCAGAGCGCAAGGCGGTTTCGAGCTTCGATAACAGCCGGCTCTATGCCGACCTGACCTTCGCCGGCACCCCGGCGACCGTCCTGGCCGAAGGCGCGGCGGCCACCGCGTTGGCCCGCGAAGTCCTGGCCCGGATGGCTGTGGTCACCGCGCATGAACAGGTTGGCGGGGCGGAGGCATTGCTCCACATCGCCCGCGATTATGCCGTTACCCGGAAGGCCTTTGGCCAGCTGATCGGCGCGTTCCAATCGGTCAAGCACCGCATTGCCGAGATGTACGGTCTGGTCGAGATCGCCCGCGCGAATTGCATTCACGCGGCTGCCAGCGCCGGGACTGAAGAGTTCCTGCTGGCCGCGGCCGACGCGCGGCTGACCGCCACCGAAGCCTATGACACCTGCGCGCGCGACTGCGTGCAGATCCACGGCGGGATCGGGGTGACCTGGGAACAGGGCCTCCACCTCCACATGCGCCGGGCCCGTAGCCTGGCGATCGAGCAGGGTAACCTGCTGTTCTGGGAAGACCTGCTGGTCGAAGCGCTGACGGGAGAAGCAGCATGAGCGAGATCGAAACCTATCGCGCCCAGGCCCGCGCCTGGCTCGAAAGCGTTGCGCCGAAATATGCCCGTGCGGCGCGTGGGCGTCTGAACCTCTCGGTCGAGGAAGACCTGGCGCTGGGCCGTCAGTACATGGCCGAAAAGTATGATGCCGGTTATGCCGGGATCAACTGGAAGACCGAGATCGGCGGCCAGGGCCTGTCGAATATGCACAAGATCGCCTTCGATTCCGAAGAGATGCAGTTCGGCATGCCGAACGTCTATTTCGGCATTTCGCTGGGCATGCCGATCCCGATCCTGATCCAGTACGGCCAGGACCGCGCCTGGGTGAAGGAACGCGTGGTCAAGGCACTGCGCGGTGAGGAAATCTGGTGCCAGCTGTTCTCTGAACCTTCGGGCGGGTCTGACCTTGCTGCGCTGCGCACCAAGGCCGAGCCCGATGGCAATGGCTGGCGCATGACCGGGCAGAAGGTCTGGACCTCTTGGGCACAGTACTGCGACTACGGCGTGATCGTGGTCCGCACCGACCCGACCGTCGAAAAGCACAAAGGCCTGACCTATTTCTGGGTCGACATGAAGGCCGAAGGCGTCGAAGTCCGCCCGATCAAGCTGGCCGGCGGCGATAGCCACGTGAACGAAGTGTTCTTCGATGCCGTTCGGTTGGAAGACAGCCAGCGCATGGGCGAGGTTGGCGGCGGCTTCGGCGTCGCGCTGCACACGCTGATGATCGAACGCTACATCGCCACCGACAGCGCCGGGTTCGGGCCGCATCTCGACCTGTTCGTCGATACGGCCAAGGACCTGACTATCAACGGCAAGCCGGCGATCAAGGATGGCCGCATCCGCTCCGCCATTGCCCGCAATCACGCAATGCGTGCCGGGCTCGACAGCATCACCAAGCGTGCTTTTGCGATGATGCAGGCCGGGATGCAGCCAGGACCGGAAGGGTCGTTGCAAAAGCTGGTCGCGGTGCGCAGCCGCCAGAAGCTGTCGGAAATGGCGCTCGACCTCCAGGGCAACCAGGCCTTCGATTTCGATCCGCATGCCTATGTGAAGGAAGACTGGGGCACCAGCTGGCTCAACGCGCCAACCGGCCGCATTGCCGGGGGATCGGATGAGGTGCTGCTGAATACCATCGCCGAAAAGGTGCTGGGCCTGCCGCAGGACCACCGCCCCGACAAGGGCGTGCCGTTCAACGCCATTCCGGCATAACGACAGCATGACCGAAAGCGAGGACCTGGCCGAGATCCGCCGGGCGGTGCAGGCGCTCTGCGCCGAGTTTCCCGGCGAATACTGGCGCGAGAAGGACCGCACTCGCGACTATCCGGGGGAGTTCGTCGATGCGCTTACCCAGGCCGGGTTCCTCGCCGCGCTGATCCCGGGTGACTACGGCGGCTCGGGCCTCAAGCTCGATGCCGCCGCGGTGATCATGGAGGAAATCCAGGCCGCTGGCTGCAACGGGGCCTCGGCCCATGCGCAGATGTACATCATGAACACGCTGCTGAAATATGGCAGTGAAGAGCAGAAGCGCGCCTATCTGCCGGGTATCGCCGATGGCTCGTTGCGGCTCCAAGCCTTCGGCGTGTCAGAACCGACGAGTGGGACCGATACGCTGTCCTTGCGCACTGTCGCGGTGCGTGATGGCGATGAATATGTCGTCAACGGCCAGAAGATCTGGACCAGCCGGGCGGAGCACTCCGACCTCATGCTGCTGCTGGCCCGCACCACCCCGCGTGAGCAGGTCGAGAAGAAGACCGAGGGCCTGTCGATCTTCCTGGTCGATATGCGCCAGGCCGTGGGTAGCGGGATGACGATCAAGCCGATCCGCACGATGATGAACCACTCGACCACCGAGGTGTTCTTCGATGACCTACGCATCCCGGCAAGCAGCCTGATTGGCGAGGAAGGGAAGGGCTTCCGTTACATCCTGTCGGGCATGAATGCCGAGCGGATCCTGATCGCGGCGGAATGCATTGGCGATGCCAAGTGGTTCATCCAGAAGGCCAGCGACTACGCCAAGGAGCGCAAGGTCTTCAACCGCCCGATCGGGCAGAACCAGGGCGTGCAGTTCCCGATTGCGCGCTGCTATGCGCAGATGCGCTCGGCTGAGCTGATGGTCCACCACGCCGCGCAGGTCTATGACAGCGGCGGCAATCCGGGGGCCGAGGCCAACATGGCCAAGATGCTGGCAAGTGAAGCCAGCTGGGCCGCCGCCGATATGTGCGTACAAACCTTTGGCGGCTTCGGCTTTGCCGAGGAGTACGATGTGGAGCGCAAGTTCCGCGAGGCACGACTTTATACCGTCGCGCCGATCAGCACGAACCTGATCCTGTCCTATCTGGCCGAGCACGTGCTTGGCCTGCCGCGTTCCTACTGAGGGGGAGAACACCGATGGCTATCAAGACCCGCATCACCGAACTGCTCGGCATTGAGCATCCGATCGTCCAGGGCGGCATGCAGTGGGTTGGGGTGGCCGAAATGGCCAGCGCCGTCTCCAATGCTGGCGGCCTTGGCATCCTGACTGGCCTGACCCAGCCCGATGCCAAGGCGCTGGCTGCCGAAATCGAACGGTGCCGGTCGATGACCGACAAGCCGTTTGGCGTGAACATGACCGTGTTCCCGACCATCAACCCGCCCGATTACAAGGCCTATACCCAGGCGATCATCGATAGCGGCGTCAAGATCGTGGAGACCGCCGGTACGCCGGCCGTGCGCGAACTGTGGGAGATGATGAAGCCCCACGGCATCAAGATCCTCCACAAGTGCACTGCCGTCCGCCACGCGCTCTCGGCTGAGAAGGCCGGCGTCGATGTAATCTCGATCGACGGCTTCGAATGCGCCGGCCACCCCGGTGAGGATGACATTCCCGGCCTGATTCTGATCCCGGCAGCGGCAGACAAGGTCAAGATCCCGCTGCTCGCCAGCGGCGGCTTTGGCGATGGGCGCGGCCTTGCCGCTGCGCTGGCGCTGGGCGCAGACGGGATCAACATGGGCACGCGCTTTACCGCCACGGTTGAGGCCCCGATCCACCAGTCATTCAAGGATGCCATGGTCGCGAATGACGAACGTTCGACCGATCTGATCTTCCGCACCTTCCGCAACACCGCCCGCGTTGCGAAGAACGAGATCAGCCAGCAGGTCGTCGCCGCTGAGCGCGAAGGCAAGGACTTCAGCGCCGTGGCCGACTTGGTCAAGGGCGTACGCGGCCGGGAAGGGTTGAGCACTGGCGATACCAATCACGGCATCTGGTCGGCCGGGATGATCCAGGGCCTGATCCACGACGTGCCGACCTGCGAAGTGCTGGTCAGCCGGATCGTCAAGGATGCCGAGGCGATCATCACCCAGCGGCTGGCCGGGATGGTGCGTTAGGCGAAACGCCAGGTCCGCAAGGGTTCACCATCGGTAATCGTGCCGCTGGCCCTGACCGGTTCCGCCCCTTCGCCCTGCAAACGCGCAATAGTCGCCGTGTCGCTCGCCGGGACATGGGCGAGGGTGCGCTTGTCCGTGTCCGTCCGCGCCACCACCACGCCCGAACGCGGCTGGCCTTCGCGGTCGTAGAACACGGTATAGCTCTCGACGCTCGCCGGGCCGGTATAGTCCTGATCCAGTTCGGGCACCGGACCGCGCTTCGCATCGGCTTCGGCCTGGAAGTCATAGGTGCGGGGGAAGCTGGCCGCCGGGATCGGCTGGGCGCTGACCGCGATGGTGTGGTTGTGGGTGGCATAGCCGCCGTTGGCAAAGAGCAGTCCGGTACCGCCGGTTTCGCGCAGCTTCAGCACCATGCTTGCGACCGCGTGGCTCATGTAATTGCCGATCGGACCGCCGCCGAAGGTCAGCCCGCCGAATACCGTCGCGGCCTTGTCGACCGGCCAGCCGAGCACCCGCCGCGCCATCTTCGGCACGCAGGGGAAGCAGGAATAGAGCTCCACCGCGTCGAGATCTGCAACCGAAAGCTGGTTCAGCTCCATCGTCTTGCGGATCGACACTTCCATCCCGGCGCTGTGGACATAGCCATCGCGTGCCAGGACCGAGTTCGCTTCATGCGCCGCTGCGCCATTGCCGACATAGATCCATTGGGCTTCGGGAATGCCACGCGCCCGCGCTTCGCCAGCGGCCATGACAATGAACCCGGCCCCCTGGTTGACCGCCGCATTGGCAACCTGGAGCTTGGTATAAGGGAAGGCGATCGGGCGGTTCTTGTCACCCGGCGTGATCACATCCGCGGCGCTGACCGGCTTGCGAATCCAGGCCGCAGGATTGCCGGCGGCGACTTCGGAGAAGCGACTCCAGATTTCGCCGCTCTCGGCTTGCCCTTCGGCGAGCGTCTGCCCCAGCGAGGCGCGCAGGGCGTTCTCGTAAAGCGGATAGACATCGGTCGGCACGACCAACCCGTGGCTTTGCGCATAACCCACCTTCACACGGTGCGTGGCATCGCGCAGCGCATCGCCCTTCTGACCGCCGCTGGCCGCAGCCTTGCGTGCACCGGCGGTGCGCAGCGCCTCTGCGCCCGTTACCAGTGCGATCTTGATCTCGCCCGCGCCGATCTTGTTGGCGGCTTCGTTCAGCAGCAGGATCGGGCTGTCGCCATTCGGGCCTTTCGACTGGACCAGTTCGGCATGGGCCGCACCCAGGGCTGCGGCCACCGGGGCGCTGGCGTCGGCAATCTCGGGAAAAGCGATCTGCTGCACCACCCCGATCCAGTCCGCATCGGCCAGCAGCGCGGTGCCGGCATCCGCCTCGGCCGCGCGCAGGGCATCGGCCATCAGCGTCACTGGATCACGGCCATCGAGGGGGTTCTCCGGCCGGTCGTTGATTTGGCCCACGCCAACGATCACGGGCAGGAAGTCGGGGTGCATGTTCTATCCCTTGCGCTATTTAATTGATCGGTTAAACCAGTGTCAAAGCAGGTTTGAACCTGCCCCGCAACTGCATTTCACTTTGAGGAGGAGCCACCATGGCCGAAGCCTATATCATCGATGCCGTCCGGACCCCGCGTGGGGTTGGCAAGCCGGGCAAGGGCGCCCTGTCGCACCTCCACCCGCAGCACCTCGCCGCAACCTGCCTCAAGGCGATCAAGGATCGCAATGGCCTCGATACCAGCACGGTTGATGACATCATCTGGTCAACCTCCAGCCAGAACGGCAAGCAGGGCGGGGACCTGGGCCGCATGTCGGCGCTGGCCGCCGGCTATGACATCTCGGCCAGCGGCACCACGCTTGACCGGTTCTGCGGCGGCGGCATCACCTCGGTCAACCTGGCCGCAGCCACGATCATGTCGGGCATGGAAGACTGCGTCATCGCCGGCGGGACCGAGATGATGAGCTTCACCGCCTCTTACGGTGCGGAACTCGCCAATGCGGGCATTCGTCCGCTGGGCATGGGTTCGGGCAACCCGGCGCTCGACGCGATCCACCCGCAAAGCCATCAGGGCGTTTGCGGCGATGCGATTGCCGCGCGCGAGGGGATCGATCGCCAGGCGCTCGACGCCCTGGCTCTGGTCAGCCAGGAACGCGCCGCCCGCGCCATCCGCGAGGGCCGTTTCGACAAGTCGGTGGTCACCGTTTACAACGAGGACGGCACCGTCGCCCTCGATCATGAAGAGTTCCCGCGCCCCGAAACCACCATGGAAGGGCTGTCCTCGCTCAAGGCCAGCTTCGATGCCATGGCCGATTTTGACCTGGGCGGCGGGGTGACCTTCAAGAAGCAGATCCAGCGCGTTTACCCTGAGCTGGACTGGAAGGGCGTGCACCACGCCGGCAACTCTTCGGGCGTGGTCGATGGTGCTGCCGCCATCCTGATCACCAGCAAGGACTATGCTGACAAGCACGGCCTCAAGCCCCGCGGCCGGATCGTCGCCTATGCCAACCAGGGTGATTGCCCCACACTGATGCTCAACGCGCCAGTCCCGGCGGCCAAGAAGGTTCTTGAAAAGGCGGGCCTCAAGGTTGAGGACATCGACGTCTGGGAAATCAACGAAGCCTTTGCCGTTGTGGCTGAGAAGTTCATCCGCGATCTCAAGCTTGATCGGGACAAGGTCAACATCAACGGCGGTGCCATGGCGCTGGGCCACCCGATCGGCGCGACCGGCTCGATCCTGATCGGCACCGCGCTGGATGAGCTGGAGCGTTCGGGCGGCCGCTATGGCCTGGTCACCATGTGCGCCGCTGGCGGCATGG
>JACCDH010320502.1_pt1 | contig 15365 bp, 15 predicted proteins | sample 7442481 | NCBI WGS metagenome assembly JACCDH01 (sample SAMN15323433, study PRJNA562643) | freshwater metagenome | isolation source: river surface water | place: USA:Blue River Watershed | collected 2017-08-15
CTGTGAGCCTGAGTTGGCCTGCACATTGGCGAACTTGGCGCCGTAGAGTTCTTTCAGGCGATCGATCGCCAGCTGCTCGGCGATATCGACGAATTCGCAGCCGCCGTAGTAGCGCTTGCCGGGGTAGCCCTCGGCGTATTTGTTCGTCAGTTGCGAGCCCTGCGCCTCCATCACGGCCGGCGACGCGTAGTTCTCGGACGCGATCAGCTCGATGTGATCCTGCTGGCGCTGGTTTTCTTTCTGGATGGCGGCCCACAGTTCGGGGTCGATGCGGGCAATCGTATGGTCTTGGGAAAACATCAAAAGCTCCTATCACTCAGGGTGCGAAGGTCGATCGAGAGAGAGCCCGGCAGAAGTGACACGGGCAGCCTCGGTTCATCCATCAGGCTGCCCAGGCGTACGGCTGAAGAAATCCCGCGCTTCACGGTGGTGTCCCACCCCTCCGAGAGTAACAGCCCCGGAGTTGCGCCAGTCACGCGAGACGAAATGGCAAGAAATTTTAAAGCGCGCGCGGCCTTTGGGCAAGGACGACGAGGCGAAACGGCAAGGCTTTCCGCTAAAATTGCGGCCATTCAGCGTTCCGGGACGCGACCGGGCAACCGAAGGCGCAGCGCGCGCCAGAAAGCACACACATGATCGTACTGATTACCGGCGCCAGCTCTGGCTTTGGCGCGGAAATGGCCCGCAAGTTCGTCTCTCACGGGCACCGGGTGATCGCCGCCGCGCGCCGCACGGACCGGCTCGACGCGCTGGCGTCGGAACTGGGCGAGGCCGTGCTGCCCATCGCTATGGACGTGACGAGCAAGGCGTCCATCGATGGCGCGCTGGCGGCGCTGCCGGCCGGCTGGCAGGCCATCGATGTCCTGATCAACAACGCCGGGCTGGCGCTCGGCCTCGAGCCCGCCCATCAGGCGCATCTCGAGGACTGGGAGACCATGATCGCGACGAACTGCCAGGGCCTTGTCATGGTCACCCGCGCGATCCTGCCGCAGATGGTCGCGCGCGGCGCCGGGCTGGTGATCAACATCGGATCGGTGGCGGGTGCCTATCCTTACCCGGGCGGCAATGTGTACGGCGCGACGAAGGCCTTTGTCGATCAGTTCACGCTGAACCTGCGCGCCGATCTGGTGGGCACCGGGGTGCGCGCCACGAATATCGCGCCCGGACTGGCCGGCGGCACGGAATTCTCCAACGTCCGCTTCAAGGGCGATGACACAGCCGCCGCCAAGGTCTATCAGGGTGCGGTACCGCTGACCGCCACCGATGTGGCCGAGGCCGCCTACTGGGTGAGCACCCTGCCCGCGCACGTGAACATCAACGGCATCGAGATGATGGCCACCTGTCAGGGCTTCGCGCCCTTCACCGTCAAGCGCAACGGATGAGCGACAACTTCCGCTGGCCGCTGCGCGTGTATTACGAAGATACCGACACAGGCGGTATCGTCTATTACGCGAATTACCTGAAATTTTTCGAGCGCGCGCGCACCGAATGGCTGCGCAGCGCGGGCATCGGCCAGCAGCTGATGACTGAGCAAGAAAATGTAATGTTTGTGGTCAAAAGCACGGCCATCGATTACCATGCGCCAGCAAAACTGGATGACCGGCTGGAGGTCAGCGTGACACTGGAAAAACTCGGTCGCGCGTCGGTGAATGTGGAACAAGCCGTGTGGCGGCTCGATGGCGCAGCGCCCGAGCTGCTGTGCAGCGGTCACATCCGCATCGGCTGCGTCGATACTCGTTCGCTGCGGCCCGCACCAATTCCCGCCACAGTGCTGGACAAGATCAAGGGTCTTTCTTCCGACGATGCGGCTGCCCACGGCGGCCGACAATAATTTCTCACTGAGCGACCTCCTAGCGCCATGACTGTGACACAAGACCTTTCGTTCGTTTCAATGATCAGCAATGCCTCGCTGCTAGTGCAGCTGGTGATGGCGCTGCTGATGCTGGTGTCGGCGATGAGCTGGACTTACATCTTTCGCAAGATGTTCACCATCCGCAGCGCCATCGCCCGCACCACCGAGTTCGAGAACATCTTCTGGTCCGGCGCGAACCTGAACGCGCTGTACGAAGAAATCACCTCGTCACGTCGCCAGCACAGTGGCCACACCGGTGCGCTCGAGCGCATCTTCGAGGCGGGCATGGAGGAATACCGCAAGGCCCGCCAGACCTTCAGCGGCAAGGACGTCGATACCAGTGCGCTGCTCGATGGCGCGCGTCGCGCGATGCGCGCGGCCTATCAGCGGGAGATGGACGCCCTCGAATCGCACCTGGCCTTTCTGGCCTCGGTCGGCTCGGTCTCGCCCTACATCGGCCTGTTCGGCACGGTCTGGGGCATCATGAATTCCTTCCGGGGGCTGGCCAACGTGCAGCAGGCGACGCTGGCCTCGGTCGCGCCGGGCATTGCCGAGGCACTGGTCGCCACCGCGATCGGCCTGTTCGCGGCGATTCCCGCGGTCGTCGCGTTCAACCGCTATTCGCATGACATCGACCGGCTCGCCATACGTTTCGAGAGCTTTATCGAAGAGTTCTCCAACATCCTGAACCGGCAGGCCCGCTGATGCCAAACGTCTCGTCGATGCGCGGCGGGAGAAGCCGCAAGTTCAAGTCGGAGATCAACGTCGTGCCGTACATCGACGTGATGCTGGTGCTGCTGGTGATTTTCATGGTGGTGGCACCCTTGTCCACGCCCAGCATGATCAACCTGCCCAAGGCGGGCAAGTCCACGCAGGCCCCCACCGAGTATCTCGAGATCGAGCTCAAGCCGGACGGCTCTGCGACGATCGGCGTGCATGGCAAGAAGACCGTCGCGACCAAAAAACGCGAAGAACTCGGCCGGCAGCTGGAAACGCTGCATGAAAAACATCCCGACCTGCCGCTGATGATCTCTGCCGACAAGGACATCAAGTACGACGAGGTCGTGCAGACCATTTCTCAGGCCAACAAGACCGGCATCGCCCGGGTGGGCCTGTCGACCCGCTGAGCCTGCATTGAACGACGCAACGACCCCTTACCAGATCCCTCGGGAGCCGGGACGGCTGCGCGCGCTCGGCCTCGCCGTACTGGTTCACGCGCTGCTGCTGGGCTTCCTGTGGTTCGGTGTCTCATGGCAGAGCGACGTACCAGTCGCCGTCGAAGCCGAGATCTGGAACCCGGTCGTGCGCGAGGCTGCGCCCCTGCCGCCCCCGCCTCCCGATCCCGCACCCGCCCTACCGAAGCCGGTGCCAGTGGCCGAACCACCCCGGCCGGCGCCTGCACCGGAACCCGCCAAAGCCAGCTTGCCCAACCCGGACATCGCGCTCGAAAAAGAGAAAGAGAAAAAGCGCAAGCAGGACAAGGAAGAGGCTGAACGCAAGAAAAAAGCGCTGATCGAGGAAAAGCTCGCCGAGAAAAAAGCGCACGACGAAGAAGAAAAACGCAAGAAGCTTGCAGAGGCGCAGGAAAAAGAAAAGAAAAAACTCGCCGAGCTGGAAAAGCAGAAACAGGCAGAAGAACAGAAACGCAAGGAACAGGCGGCTGCAGAAGAGAAAAAGCGGCTGGCCGAGGAACAGCAGCGCAAACAGGAAGAGGCTGCTGCAGAGCAGCGCGCGAAAAAACGTCGCGAAGATGACCTGCGCCGCCAGATGCAGCTGGCCGGCGACGGCGGTGCTGGCGATGCGGAAAAATCCCAGGGGCCACGCAGTGATGGCAGCTATGCGCGCCGGGTGGCGGGTTTAATAAAATCGCATACAATCCTGCCGCAGAGCGACATCCCCGGGAATCCGGCCGTCGAGTTCGTGATAGAACTGCAACCTGATGGCGGGCTTCGCGGCGAACCGAAGATGACACGTTCGTCCGGCATACCGGCCTTCGATCTGGCCGTGCGGCGTGCCATTGAAAAATCGACGCCCTTCCCGCCTGATCCGGCGACCGGCAAGGTACCGTCCAGCATCAGTATTTCTCATCGACCGAAAGACAGCGAGAACCGATGAAACGATCTTTCCTGAAGCTTATCGCGCTGCTGAGCCTTGCCTCCGTGCTGCCGCTGGCGCAGGCGCAGCTGAAGGTCGATATTTCCGGGGTGGGCGCGAACCAGATACCCATTAGCATTGCCGGCTTCGTCAATGAATCCGTCAGCGGACAGTCGGTCAGCAGCATCATTCGCGCCGACCTCGAGCGCAGTGGCCTGTTCAAGCTGGTCGATACGCAGGAGGCCATTGCCGAGAGCGCGCAGGTTGATCTGGCCGCCTGGAAAAGCAAGGGGGCCGATGCACTAGTGACGGGCAGTGTTGTCAAGCTCGCCGATGGGCGCATCGAGCTGCGGTACAAGCTGCTCGATACCGTTCGGGGAGGCAGCCTGACCGCGCAAAGCCTTGCAGTACAGCCCCAGTTCACCCGACTGGGCGCTCACCGCGTGGCCGATGAAATTTTCGAGAAACTGACCGGCATACGCGGTGCGTTCGCGACCCGTATCGCCTATGTGAGCCGCTCGTCTGGCGAGTACCGTCTCGAGATCGCCGATTCGGACGGCGAGAATGCCTTTGTCGCACTGCGCTCGTCCGAGCCCATCATCTCGCCGACCTGGTCACCGGACGGCAGCAAGCTGGCCTATGTCTCGTTCGAGAGCAAGAAGCCGGTGGTCTATGTGCAGGAACTCTCGACCCGCAAGCGCGTGATCGCCGCGAATTTCAAAGGTAGCAACTCGGCACCCGCGTGGTCACCGGACGGCCGCCGGCTGGCGATTGCGCTCTCGCGCGAGGGCCTCACGCAGATATTCAGCGTCAATGCCGATGGCAGCGACCTGAAGAAACTCACGCATTCAAACGGTATCGACACCGAGCCTTGCTACTCGCCCGATGGACTGGCGATCTATTTCACCAGCGACCGCAGCGGCGGCCCGCAGGTCTACCGGATGAATGCCGACGGTGGCGAACTTCGGCGCGTCACGTATGGTGGAAATTACAACATCAGTCCGGCGGTCTCGCCAGACGGTAGAATGCTGGCCTATATCTCGCGGCGCGAGGGCCGGTTCCAGCTGTTTGTTCTCGATCTGGCAACCTCGCAGGAGATGCGCCTATCCGACACAGCGCACGATGAATCACCGAGCTTTGCGCCGAATAGTCGATACATCCTGTACGCCACCGAGTCCGCCGGCCGGGGAACACTGGCCGTGGCAGCGGTTGACGGCAGCGCGAAATATACGCTCTCGGCACGAGGCTCAAACCTGCGCGAACCCGCCTGGGGACCGTTTACCAAATAAGCCGGGCCGAGCGGACGCTTTTTGATCAATCAGGGGGAATACAACATGCAAGGAACCAAATACATTGCCGCTGCGCTGATGGTGCTGCTGTCGGCATGTTCGACCGTGAAGCTGGACGAGGCCGCGCCGGTCGAGGACCGTGCCGGCAAGGATGCGCCGCAAGCCACCGCGCCCATCAGCTCCAGCTCGTCCAGTGCGCCGTCGTCGCAGAGCAGCCAGACCGCGCCGAGCAAAGACAATGATCCGCTGAACGATCCTTCCAGCGTACTGGCCAAGCGCAGCATCTACTTCGATCTCGACAGCTATGTCGTGAAAGACGAGTTCAAGCCCGTAATCGATGCGCACGCGAGATACCTGATGTCGCGCAAGGATCGCAAGATCATCATTCAGGGCAACACCGACGAGCGTGGTGGCAGCGAGTACAACCTTGCGCTCGGCCAGAAACGTGCCGAGGCCGTGCGTCGTTCGCTGCAGGCGCTGGGCGTGCAGGATTCGCAGATGGAAGCGATCTCCTTCGGCAAGGAAAAGCCCAAGGCACAGGGCAGCAACGAGAGCGCGTGGGCTGAGAACCGCCGCGCCGACATCGTTTACTGATGCCCTTCATGAAGCGATATCATTCTTCGCTTGGCGCCGCCCTCATGGCGGCGCTTTTCATTGGCGCGCCGATGCAGGCCCATGCGCTGTTCGAGGATGCCGATGCCCGTCGCGAGATCATCAAGCTGCGCAAGCAGATCGATGACCTCGGCAACCGCATTGACAACCGGCTGCAGCAACTCGACACCAAGGCGGACAAGAAAGGCCTGATCGACCTGATCGGCGAGATCGAGAAGCTGCGCGCCGAGATCGCGACGCTGCGCGGACAGGTCGAGATCGTGTCGAACGATCTCGCCAATGCGCAGAAACGGCAAAAGGATTTCTATAACGATCTCGATCAGCGCCTGCGCAAGCTCGAGCCTCAGCGTCTGTCGATTGATGGCCGTGACGTCGAAGTCGACAAAGCGGAGCAGGCCGCATTCGACCGGGGGCTCGCGGAGTTCAGGGCCGGCAATCACTCGTCAGCGAATCAGAGCTTCACCGCTTTTCTGCAGCGCTATCCCGAATCGGGCTATCTGTCGCAGGCCTATTTCTGGCTGGGCAGCACACACTTTGCGCAGCAAGATTGCGCGAAAGCGATACCTGCGTATCAGACTGTGGCGACCCGCTTCCCGAGCAGCCAGAAAGCCCCTGAGGCGCTGCTGAACATTGCGAGCTGCCAGCTTGATCTGAAGGACAAGGGCGCGGCACGTGAAACACTCGAGCAGTTGCTGAAGAAGTACCCGTCCTCATCGGCAGCCAGCATGGGCAAGGAGAGGCTCGCTGAGCTAAAATAGCAACGTTGATCACGCAGTGACAGTAAGCATGACAGACAGCCGTTCAAGCATTCACGTTCACGATGTACCCAAGAGCATGTTTGCGTTTGACAAATCTTCTTCGCACTGCGTATAATCTTGGTCTTTCGGGTCGTTAGCTCAGCTGGTAGAGCAGCGGACTTTTAATCCGTTGGTCGCTGGTTCGAATCCAGCACGACCTACCAAACAAAAAAAAGCCCCACTCACAAGGTGGGGCTTTTTGCATTGTCGAGACTCTTTTCGGCATGCTGTCCAACACCCCCTCACTAAAGCGGTGAGCGGTGGGCGCTGAACCTGTTTGCCCGACAGTTCAACAGTCACGCAGGCAAACGCTCATCAAGCACTTTGCGAAGTCCTCGCAAAGTAACCGGTGCTGATTCCGGATCCAGCGCCTGACGTAATGCTTCATTGATCATCGTTTGGTAACCACGGCCTGATGCTTCCGCTTTCTTTCTGAATGCCTCGATGATGTCATCGTCGAGCATGATAGTGATGCGCGTCTTTCCGGGAGATGCGATCACTGCACCACGCTTGCCTTTGGCGAAATCATATTCTTTATCCATGATAATTCCTTGTCTCGTTGGGACTTGCCTTGCGAGCAGAGATCAAGCGCGTCCGCTCCCCGCGCTGCGTATGGCAGACAACAAGTACGCGCCCGATGGCATCCATACCCAGGGTCAGGAACCTTTGTTCGTCATGATGCCCCCGGATCATGAATCGTCAACGCAAACTCGTCGCGTAACGCCTGCTCAGCGTGAGCAAAGCTCACACCGTGCTTTACATAATTCGCTCTGGCTTTTTCTGGGTCAAATTCGATGTCCACCCTCGAATTATACATATATTATGCATATACGCAAACCTGACTTTTACCCCATCATAGAGCGCATGATCAACTGACTGGCTCACCATGACCGGACTCTTTCGTCTTCATCCCGGCAACTTCGGACACCTCTGCCTGCTGGGACTCGCCTGCCTGCTGGGACTCGCCTGCCTGCTGATGCCGGCCACGTCCCGCGCCGAGCCTTTTTTCGCAGACAGTAATGCCACCGGCTTTTTCATCTCCGACAACGGTCATCTGATCACCGCGTATCACGCGGTAGAAAACCGCAAGGTCTCCGTTGTCATGCCTGATGGTCGCGCACTGGCTGCCGAAGTCGCCAAGTTCAACAAGGAATCCGACCTCGCTTTGCTGAAAGTCGCCGCGAGCACCGCGTATCTTCCGATTGCCCTGCCCGGCAATCTGCAGCCGGGCACCGAGATTCTCACCATCGGTTATCCGATGATGTCGGTGCAAGGCCGCTCAGCGAAACTCTCGCGCGGCATCATCAACAGCCTGGTCGGCTTTCATGAAGATAAAACCAGTTTCCAGTTCGACGCCGCCACCGCGCGCGGTAATTCCGGCGGGCCGGTGATTGGGCCGGGCGGGCTGGCCATTGGCGTCGTCAATGGAAAGCTCCATACGACCAAAGTGCTGGAACGCACGAAAGAGTGGATCGTCAACGTCAACTATGCGACCACGACCGACTCGCTGATCCGCTTTCTGGACGGTGTACCGGGCCTGCCCGCGCCGCAGCCACTGAACCTGGACGCGCCGCTGGAACCGCGAAAGATTTTCAATCAGCTGAAACAGGCGATCGTGCCGGTCGTCTCGGATATGTCGGCCATGCGCTCGTCGGAGAACGCGCCACAGGGACAGTAGGCATGCAGGGCGTCCGGCACGGCGCTCGCCGCACGCCAAGGGGCTGGCGGCCTGCCCCACCCGCACCGCGTGACAAAGACCGCCCAGCATCGCCCTGCGCTCGCCACAGGACGCGACGACTTTAGCGCGTTGCAATCTCGCCAAGAGTTCCTGAAGGCAACTACAATGCACGTATGCGTTCTTACCGATATGGCTATCAACTGGCGCTGGCCCTGTGCTTTGCGTTGTGCACGCTGTCAGCGCAGGGTCTGACGCTTAGCAAAAATGAAAGCTCTTATCGGCTGTTTGCTGAGGTATCACTGCTGGAAGACCCTGCGGGCCAGTTAAGCCGCGAGGAGGCCAGTTCGCCTGCGATGCGGCAGCAGTTCCGGCGCTGGACGGGTTCGGGAGATATCAATCTCGGCTTCAGCGAGTCGGCCTACTGGCTCAGGCTGACCCTGTCACGCGAAGAGGATGCGCCGGGCAGCTGGCTGATCGAGATCCCTTACCTCAGCCTCGACACGATCGACTTCTACGCGCAGGACGAGCCCCCCGTCTTCACCGGCGCATCACGGCTGTTCTCGACCCGGCCTGTCGCCCACCGGTACTTCCTGTTCCCGGTCACCGTCACGACTGAACCACGCGACATCTACCTACGTATCAGGAGCCACTATGCGCTGACCGTCCCGTTGAATCTCTGGACGCCCGAGAGCTTCTACGAAGACGCGCAGCAGACGCTGACGATTCAGGCACTGTATTTCGGCGGTCTGCTCGCCCTGCTGGTGTACAACTTCTTTTTGTGGGTATCGCTCAGGGACCGCCGCTTCCTGTACTACGTGCTGTTCTGCAGCCTGCTCGGCATGGGTATCTTTGCCGGCAATGGCTTTGGCCGCCTGTTCATCTGGCCGGATGCGCCCGGATTCGATGTCGTGTCGCAGTCACTGCTGATCAGCACTGCGCTGATCTTTGGAATCGAGTTCGCAGTCACCTTCCTCAAAGGACGGGAAGTGGCACCGCGGGCGACGCAGGCGCTGCGCGTCGCTGCCGTCACCTGCGCTGTCGTGGCCGTGCTCTTGCTAGCCTCGCTCTGGATCTCCCTGCCGATGGTCTGGATCTACCAGGTGTTCATCCTGACGTCCATGCTCGCCACACCGCTGATCCTCTGGATTGCCGTGCGTGCGTGGCGCGCGCGCGTGACAGGGGCACGGTTTTTCATGCTCGCATGGTGCCTGCTGCTGGGTGGCGGCATCGTTGGGAGCCTGCGCGCTCTCAGCCTGTTTCCAACGAATGTCTTCACTGCCTACAGTGTGCAAATCGCCTCTGCCGCCGAAATGCTGCTGCTGGCGCTGGCGCTGGCCGATACCGTTCGCCATGAGCGGGAGGAACGCGAACAGGCGCAGCGGCGGGCACTGGCCACCAGCGACGCACTGATGCAGGTGATGAAAGAAAGCGAACAACGGCTGGAGCGCGCCGTTGCCGACCGGACCGGGCAGCTCAACAGCGCACTGGCGAATGAACGGGCGATCCTCAGCCAGTACCAGCGATTCGGCGCGCTGATCTCGCATGAGTTTCGCAACCCGCTGGGCATCATCGACAGCCAGGTCGCGCTGATGCGCAAGACCTCGGCCACAGAGGACAGCCGCCTTGGCGGGCGACTGGACGTGATCTCCGGAGCGACACAACGACTGGTAAAAATGTTCGACCAGTGGCTCTCGGACGGACAGGTGCGGGCCGACATTCGGCCGATGAAACGATCCCGCATCCTCATCAGCGACTGGCTGCCGCAATGCCTGCAGGAGAACCGGATGTACGCCGAGCAGCATGTGATCGAGATCCGTCTCGATGATAGCGCGATGCAGCTGCAGGCAGATCAGGAGCTGCTCGATATTGCGCTGGTCAATCTGCTCGACAATGCCTGCAAATACTCCCCGGCCGGCAGCCGGATCGTGATCGCTGCCACCCGCAAGCCCGGCTACATCGGCATCAGCGTGATCGATCAGGGTAGCGGTATCGCGCCCGAACATCATGAGCGCATCTTCGATGACTACGTCCGCATTCCCTCGGCTGGTGGTGCGCGAGGTACCGGACTAGGATTGCCGTTTGTAAAAAATATCGTGAATAATCATCTGGGGCATATCAGCCTGACGAGCGCATCGGGTGAGGGAAGCAGCTTCACGCTATGGTTCCCTGAAGAGCCAGGACCCGATACCACCCAGAGCGCCAGCGAGGCTGTCCCTGCCTGACGAATGTGAATGACCTCAGTGACATAAACGACATGAATGATATGAACAACGCCAGTGGCATGACCGAGTTGACGGAACCAACAAGCATCAGAACTGCACCGCACCGCGCGGGCAGCATCCTCATCGTCGAGGACGAAGCCCCGTTGCGGGAGGCGATGATGACGTATCTGCGGATGGATGGTTTCGCCGCCGAAGGCGTCGGCAGTCTGCAGGAGGCGACGCAGTGGCGTGCGTCGCACGCGATGGATGTGCTGATCCTTGACCTCGGTCTGCCCGACGGAGATGCGCTCACCTGGTTGCAGAGCCACCCGGTCGGACACGCAGGTCTGGTCATCAGCACCGCGCGCGGCCACGCGCAGGAGCGGATCGCCGGCATGCAATCCGGCGCAGATGCCTATCTCGTCAAGCCCGTGCAGCTTGAAGAGCTGTCACTGCTGGTGCAGAAGCTGCTCCAGCGCCTGAAGAACGCCGAGACGAACGCCGAGACGAACGCCGAGACGAACGCCGAGACCTCGCGCTGGACACTGGACAAGGTGCACTGGACGCTCGCCGACCCCGCCGGCCGGCTGCTGAAACTGACGCACTCCGAAGCGCTGATCATTCACAAGCTCGCACAGTCACCGGGAGAGGCCGTGTCCAAGAACGAGATTGCGCTCGCGCTTGGCCACCAGCCTGCCACCTATGACATGCGGCGGATGGAAATCCTGATCCGCCGCCTGCGCAACAAGGCCCGTGACGTGCTGGGCAAAGACCTGCCGCTGGAAACGGCACACCGGCTAGGCTATGCGTTCACCGCGCCGGTGGAGATGCGCTGAGTCACTGAGCCGCCCGCGTGGTCCTCTGCGGGCGCTACAGACCGGCGATCGTGCAGCCCAGCGCCGCCAGCGGCGCAGCCTTCGCACCCGTCTCGACCGCATCCTGCGCATTCGCATTCCCCTGCGCTGCGCGCTCGGCGATGCCGTGCAGGATGGCCGAGATGCGAAACAGATTGAATGCCAGATAAAACCGCCAGGCGGCCGCATCGACAGGACCATGCGCCTGTGCATACCACGACTGATAGGTCGCTTCATCCGGCAAGCCCAGTGCCTGCCAGTCCAGTCCCTGTATCCCGCGCCACAAGGTGTGAGGGATGTGCCAGCTCATGCAGTGAAACGCAAAGTCTGACACCGGATCGCCGATCGTTGACAGCTCCCAGTCAAGCACGCCGATCACGCGCGGCTCGGTAGGATGAAAGATCAGGTTGTCGAGGCGATAGTCGCCATGAATCAGCGCGGCGCGCTGCGGCGCAGGCAGGTTTGCGGGCAGCCAGTCCATCAGGCGTGTCGCGCTCTCGGACACCGGCAGCGATGAGGCCTGCAGCTGCGCTGACCAGCGCATGATCTGCCGCGACAGATAATCTTCCCGCTTGCCAAAGCCATCGAGGCCAACGGCATCGATATCCACCTTGTGCAACGCTGCGAGCACGCGGTTCATCTCGCGATAGATCGCGTGACGCTCCGACGGCGACAGGCCCGGCAGGCTCTGGTCCACGAACACGCGCCCGTCCAGAAAATCCATCAGATAGAACGGCGTGCCCACGATCTCTGCATCATCGCACCACGCCAGCGCCGCAGGCACAGGGACGTCGGTCGCTGCAAGCGACTGAATCACGCGATACTCACGGTCGATCGCATGCGCGGACTTGAGCAGCACACCATCGGGCTTCTTGCGCAACACAAAGCGCTGCTGGCCGGCCGCTACCAGGAAGGTGGGATTCGACTGCCCGCCGGTCAGCGCCTTCACACACAGCGACGGCACGATGCCCGGTCCGGGGATCAGCTGCTGGTCGGCCATCCATGCGCGCAGGCGCGCGACTGCCTGATCATTCATAGCGAGCTCAGCAGATGGCCATGATCGACCGCGACACACGCACCGGTCATGCCGATGCCCGCGTCGGAACACAGCAGCAGCAAGGGCCCGTCGAGATCAGTGATCTCGCCGAAACGGCGCGTGGGGATCCGGCTGCGCAGTTTCTCCCCGGCCTCGCTGTGCAGAAAATCACGGTTCAGGTCGGTGACCACATAACCGGGCAACAGCGCATTCACACGGATCTGATAGCGCGCCAGTTCCAGTGCCATCACGCGGGTCGCCTGTAGCACTGCGGCCTTGGAGATCGCATAGGGCGCAACGCCCGCGGCGACACGCTCACCGAGTATCGATGCAATGTTCACGATCGTCCCGGGCTGGCCGGCCGCACGCAGCCGTCGCGCGGCTTCGGTGGCGACCAGCCAGCAGCCTTTGAGGTTGGTGTCGATCACGCTGTCCCAGTCCGCCTCGGTCTGGTCGAGCAAGGCGCGCGTGACGGTGATCCCCGCGTTATTGATCACGATGTCGCACGCGCCGACCTGGTCGAAACAGGCGCTCACGCTGTCGCGCGCACTGACATCGAGGCTGACTGATGTCGCCTGATGTCCGTGCGCGCTCAGCGATTGCTGCAAGTCCGCAAGCTTGTCCGTGCGGCGCGCCGCCAGCACGACCTCGGCGCCGGCCGTGGCCAGCAACTGCGCAAAATGCGCACCAAAACCACTCGAGGCACCGGTGATCAGCGCGCGCTTGCCGTCGAGACGGAAGCGCATCGATACATCATTCGCCGTCATGCTTTGCCGCTCGCGATTTTTTTCGCCATGCTCCAGCGATGCACTTCGCTGGGGCCGTCATAGATGCGGAAGGCGCGCATGTCGGTGAAGATGCGCATCACCGGGGTCTCGCCGGTCACGCCCATGCCGCCCATGATCTGCACGCTGCGATCGACCACGCGCCATTCCGCCTCGGAACAGACGACTTTCGCGCGGCTGGATTCGAATGCGCCCCGCTCGCCCTTGTCGAGCAGCCAGGCCGTATGAAGAATATGCAGACGGGCAGTCATCAGGTCCATGTCGTTATCGGCGATCATGAAGCCGACGCCCTCATGCTCGACCAGCGGCTTGCCGAAGGCTTCGCGCTTGCGCACATAGTCCAGCGCGACTTCGTGCGCGCGCCGCGCCTGTCCGAGCCAGCGCATGCAGTGCGTCAGGCGTGCCGGCGCGAGCCGCACCTGCGCATAACGAAAGCCCTTGCCGATCTCACCCAGCACATCGGTGGCGGGAATACGCAGGTCGCGGAATTCCACCACGCCATGGCCGCCGGAAAAGCAGCGGTCCATCGCGTCGAGATTGCGCACGAGCCGGATCTCGGGACGGTCCATATCCGAGAGGAACATGGTCGCGCTGCCATCTTCCATGCGCGCCATGATGATCGCGTACGACGATCCCTCGGCACCGGTGATCAGCCACTTGAGTCCGTTGATCACATAGTGGTCGCCATCGCGCACGGCCGTGGTGTTCAGCATGCTCGGGTCAGCCCCTGCCCCCGGCGAAGGTTCGGTCATGCAAAAGCAGGAGCGGATCTTGCCCTCGACCTGCGGGCGCAGCCAGCGCTCTTTTTGCGCCGGCGTCGCGACTTCTTCCATCAGATGGATATTGCCCTCGTCGGGCGCGTGGATGTTCATCGCGGTCGGGCCCAGCCACGAGTAGCCGGACTCTTCGAACACCACGGCCTTCTCGACATGGGTGAGACCCAGCCCGCCGAGCGAGGTCGACGCATGCGGCGTCAGCAGGCCGGCGGCGCGTGCGCGCGCCACGAGTTCGTCGCGCAGTTCGGGATGCGGGCCGTGACTGTCCTGCCGGGCATCATTCTCCAGCGGGATCACCTGTTCGGCGATGAATTGCCGGGTCTGCTCGCGCAGCGCCTCGGCTCTGGGGGTCAGCGAAAAATCCATGGCGGTTTGTATGTAAATTGAGTTGGGAATAACAGTGTAAAGCCTCAGCGGTTGACGACCGCTGCCGGCAGGCGCAGCACCAGCACCGCACCCAGCACGGCCAGCGCCGAGAACAGGTACAGGCTGCTCGAGGCACTGCCGGTCAGGTCGGTCAGCCAGCCGACCAGCGAGGTACTGGCCATGCCCGCGATATTACCGAGCGAGTTCACCAGCGCGATGCCTGCGGCGGCAGCTGCCCCAGTCATGAACGATGGCGGCAGGCTCCAGAACGACGCCTGTGCAGCCGAGGCGCCGGCGGCTGCGAGCGTCAGCGCCAGCATCGCAACCGGCAGACCGTAATCAGGCGTCGCGCACAAGGCGAGTCCGGCGGCGGTCACCAGCGCAGGCACGGCGGTGTGCCAGCGGCGCTCGCGCAGACGGTCGGCGCTGATGTTGGTCAGCACCATCGCGATGATGGCGACGGTGTAGGGAATCGTGGTCAGCCAGCCGATCTGCAAAGGATCGGAGACGCCGAGCTGCCGGATCAGGGTCGGCATCCAGAAACTGGCAATGTAGATCGAGCTGGCGATGCGGAAGTAGGCCACGCCCAGCATCCACACGCGCGGGCTCCGGATCGCATCCATCACATTAACCTGCTCGCTCTGCGCGGCTTCGCGCGACACATCTTCCTGAATGACGCGCTTCTCGTCATCCGTCAGCCAGCGGGCGTCGTCCACGCGATTGTCCAGAAAGCGCAGGATCGCAATGCCGAGCAGGATGGATGGCACGGTCTCGAGGATGAACAGCCACTGCCAGCCGGCGAGGCCTGCCGTGCCGCCAAAGCTTTTCAGTATCCAGCCCGACAAAGGGCCGCCGATGATATTCGACATCGGTATCGCCGCGAGGAAGAGCGCAATGATGCGACCGCGCCATGCGGCAGGAAACCAGTAGGTCAGGTACAGCAGCACACCGGGAATGAAGCCCGCCTCGGCCACGCCGAGCAGGAAGCGCAAAATATAAAACTGGGTGGGCGTGGTCACGAAGGC
>JACCDH011324787.1_pt1 | contig 15364 bp, 14 predicted proteins | sample 7442481 | NCBI WGS metagenome assembly JACCDH01 (sample SAMN15323433, study PRJNA562643) | freshwater metagenome | isolation source: river surface water | place: USA:Blue River Watershed | collected 2017-08-15
AGATTCTTCCAGTTCGCAGGTTGCTGAGATGCCCAGATATTTTCTGTCGCTGACGGATTATGTTTGTAGATTTTCAAGAGAGTTTTTTTCTCAGTTTGTTCAAGATCCTATTTTTAAAAAAGTACTGGAGGAAAATCCGGCTCTTGGTTGTCTTTCAGGCTCTCCCTTCCTCATTTTTGATCGTGCCATCTACGCGATTGATCTTGGAGAGGGTGCTGATCAACTAATTATTGAAAGCTTTTTTCCGCCAGCCCAGTTTGATACGAGCTTTGAGATGCAAGAGTGTTCTAAAGAAACTATATTTACTAACTCAATTGGTTTGACTTCTGCTTTGCTCGAGCGTGATGGGAAATTCGATATTTTTCCAGTGGTGACTACACGTCCATTTTTTTCGAAATATAGTGAAGATAACAAAAATGCTATTAATAAATTTTTTCAAGAGAATGCCTTGACCTTGATGCGATTGCTTGAAAATGAAACGCAGATTCTTAAGCATTTATCTGCTTATTTTGTAAGCAGTTTTGAATCTTCGGTGCATTTATTAAAAAATCGAGAGGCGTTATTGCCAGTTTCTGTAGAAGGAAATAACGCATGAGTACTCATCATTTTAATTATATTGCCGATATGCTCCAGACGGCATTGGCTCAGGCACATGTGGTTCGAGTCCGTGGCAGGGTCGTACAAGTGACCGGTACGATCATTCGCGCAGTTGTGCCTGCAGTGAAAATCGGTGAAATCTGTGAGTTGCATAATCCAGGCGACGATAGATCAATGAAGGCGGAAGTCGTCGGTTTTTCGCAAGGGTCTGCATTGTTGATGCCTATGGGCGATATGCAGGGTATTTCTGGTGAGACTGAGGTCATTCCAAGCGGCCATGTTCACATGGTGCCGGTTGGAAATGCTTTGTTGGGCCGAGTGCTCGATGGTATGGGTGACCCTATCGACACGGCGACCCATGGGCCTTTGCCGGTAACCCGTTTCTATCCTGTATTGACGGGTGCGCCCGACCCCCTCAAACGTCGAATTATTCAACACCCGTTGTCTTTGGGCGTGCGCGCCCTGGATGGCTTGTTGACCTGCGGCGAGGGGCAGCGTCTTGGTGTGTTTGCGGCTGCAGGTGGTGGTAAATCGACGTTGATGGCTATGCTGGTCAAGGGGGCGGACGTTGATGTGACCGTGGTTGCGCTGATCGGCGAACGGGGCCGTGAGGTTCGTGAATTCTTGGAGCATGAGCTTGGAGAAGAAGGCCGCCGGCGTGCTGTGATCGTCTGCGCAACCTCGGACAAGTCTTCAATGGAACGTTCCAAAGCGGCGTATGTGGCCACGGCGATTGCCGAGTATTTTCGTGATCAGGGCAAGCGGGTGCTCTTTTTGATGGATTCAGTTACACGGTTTGCGCGTGCTCAGCGTGAAATCGGTCTGGCAGCGGGTGAGCCACCAACGCGGCGCGGATTTCCTCCAAGTGTGTTCGCGACTTTGCCACGCCTGATGGAGCGTGTCGGTATGGGAGCCAAAGGCTCGATCACGGCGCTTTACACCGTACTGGTCGAGGGCGACGATATGACGGAGCCGATCGCTGACGAGACCCGATCCATCTTAGATGGTCATATCATTTTGTCGCGCAAGCTGGCGTCGGCAAATCATTACCCGGCAATCGATGTGCTTGCCTCGGTTTCCCGCGTCATGAACATGGTAGTTACCCCTGAGCATAAGAAAGTAGCCGGGCGGCTTCGGGAGTTGATGGCGAAGTACCAGGAAGTTGAACTGCTGGTGAAGATCGGAGAGTACAAGCGTGGCTCTGATGCTATGGCGGATCAGGCGATTGATCGAATTGATCGCATTCGGGAATTTCTAAGGCAACGGACAGATGAATACGTAAGTTTTGAAGATACCCTTGAATTCATGAAGAAAAGCATTGCTTGAAATCTCTTTATTGCCGCAAAGAAAAGGCCGATATTTTTCTTTTTGGTATCAAGTTATTCATAAATATCTTTCTTTTCCCCTCAGTATATTTTGTGGAACACAACAGATCCATGTGTTACATAAAAACAAATTGTAGCTTTTTCCCTACGAACTCTTAAATTTTTTGATCGTTTTATCGATTCATTGATATTTTTTTGTAGATAAATTTGTGGACGTCCTAAAAGATTTGCTCAGGATAAAAATTTTCCGAGAGGAAAAAGCTGAGTTGGCTGTGGCACGTGCCCGACATCATCTCCTGGATATGGATAGGGTTCTCGATGATGCCCGGCGCGCTCATGAAGATCATTTGCGCGCGTGTGAATCGAAAGAAAAGGCGATGTACAAAGAGCTATGTTCAAGGCTTGTTTTAGTCAAAGACATCGATGAAGTGACACTCGACGTGAAGTTAATGCAGGAAGCGGCGACAGAATTGGAAAAAAAGATAGAGAGGGCTAAAGAAGCCAGGGCGCAGGCAGCCGAGGCAGTTGAGGTTTCACGGCAGGTACATCGGGATGCGGTGCGCATGCGGGAAAAATTCATGGAGTTGGTCAGGACGGTGGATGAAGAGCGAGCTACCGAGTTGTTCCGGATGGAAGATCTGGAGATGGAAGAAGCGGCAGGCAGCCGGTACGCTGGTGCGCAGGTCCGGTCCGATGACTACGCTTTTGATGAGCCGGGAATGTCATGACGCGGCGAGGATCTCCCGTTGATTTCGGCCCGCTTTCCTTACCCGTTGGGGATATGCCTTTTTTTCAGGAATCGCACGTAGCGTCTGCTTCATTTCAGGACGTTGAGAGGTTGGAGGCTTTGTTATCCGATCGTGGCAAAGGTGGGCGGGGTAAAGATGATTCTTTGGTCGAGCTGCCCAGAGCCTCTGCAACGCTCATGGCCAGAGATTCGATGTATCTCCTTTCCTCGTTGGCCGAAGCGCTCCCCGGTCTAGCGGCCTCACCCACTTTCAAAGCCCAACAACATACCGAGATTCAGATCAGCCCTGAGCTTCTGGCGAACACGCATCTTTCCGTCACGGATACGGGGGGGCATGTCGAATTTGTGTTCCGTGTTGCTGGCGATAGTGACAGAGACTGGCTCCGCCAACACTTACCTTGGTTGGCGAAGACCGTTGGTGAAAAGTTGGCACGGGATGTTCGTATAGCAGTTCTCGATTCGGTCGAATCGGATTTATCAGACGACTTCGAAGAGTGGCACGTTGGGATGCAAGTGTGATTCAACCTGTGACGTTTCGGCGGTTATCCAGAGACCAACTTGGGCATTTTCGTCATTTGGGCGTCAGCCGCCGCCAGATTGACTTTACGGCCGCCGATACGGACTGGGCGCTCAAGTTCCAGACTGAGGGTCGGACTGCACCGGGGCGCCTGAGCATTCGGGCTGACTGGGGCGGCGCCCAGATTGTGTTGAGGATTGATGAAAGCATTATCGCGTCTTTGGCGGCTCGGTTTCTCAATTGTGAGTATGCAGCTGGCATGGCTGAACCGCTGCGAACAATTGTTCTTGAAGCTGCTTTGTCCGAAATGGCGGGCATTTTTGAGGACGCAACGCGTAAACGATTTAGTGTGCTATCGCTGGATGAAACTGGCAGCATCGCAAACAACTTCTCAGGATTCGTATTTTCGCTGGATGACGGCGAATTTGTTTGCGAGGGTGAACTGTGGGTAGATGAGCTTGGACTGGGATTTCTTGCCGCAGTGGTTCGACAGGTTTATATCGAAAAAAGAGCGATGTCGGCCTTCGATGATGTGCCGGTTCGATTGTCTCTGGATGTCGGCTGGACTGATTTGTCATTCGCGACGTTTAGGCAGCTGGAAAAAAGAGATCTCATCCTGCTTGACGACTGCTGGGTCGTGCCAGATGGCCGAATTTTTTTGCGTGCCGGTCGAAAAGTTGGTCTGCCTGCCGAAATTGAAGGTGCCCGAATCGTTATCACGGGTGAACTGGAGGAAATCATGTACGACGATGCAGAAGATGATCAGGATGATGATAACGAAAGTGAAATTGAAACCGAGAAAACATTAGACGGCATTCAGATGCGCGTTAGCTTTGATCTCGGGCAGCGTTCGATGACGCTGGGTGAGCTGCGCAAACTGAGCCCTGGGTATGTCTTCGAATTGGGCCGACCCGTACGCAGCGCTGTCAATATTCGGGCAAACGGAAAATTGATCGGCGAGGGTGAGATGGTTGATGTGGATGGCCAAATGGCCGTCTCGATCCTGAATCTGTCTTTCACTGCCGAATGAGCTGGTCCAGCTACCAGAGCGAAAGGAGCTGACCATGAAGCCATTAGATCCGGTAGCACTCGCGTTTGCGCTGGGTTTGCTGGCACTGGTGCCACTGATTCTGGTGACGACCACCTCCTTTCTCAAGATAGCGATCGTACTTTCGCTGATCAGAAATGCACTGGGTGTGCAGCAGGCTCCGCCGAACCTTGCAATCTATGCGCTGGCCTTGCTGCTAACGGCCTATGTTATGGCGCCAGTTGGATACAAGATCTCACAGTCGATATCAGATTTTCCCAATGCAGCTATATCAGTAACCTCGATGTTGTCTGTTGCGCGAAAAGGTGCGGAACCCATCAGAGAATTTCTGATTGTAAATAGTAAGCCTGAGCAGAGACGATTTTTTTTGAGTACGGCTAAAAAGCTCTGGCCATCTGAATTGGCGGATGAGGCAACAGATCGGGATCTGTTGATTGTGACGCCAGCATTTGTTGTGTCGGAGCTGACAGCAGCATTCGAGATTGGATTTCTTCTCTTTTTACCTTTTGTGGTGATTGATCTGGTGATATCTAATATTTTTATGGCGATGGGAATGATGATGGTGTCGCCAGTCACGATATCTCTGCCACTCAAGCTTTTTCTTTTTGTGATGGTCGATGGCTGGTCGCGTCTCATTCACGGTCTTGTATCAACCTACGTGGGGTAGCGCATGGAAGTGGCTGACATCACGTCGAATGTAATTAAAGCCATGTTGCTGGTTCTCTGGCTTTCATTGCCTCCAATTGTGGTTGCATCATTGGTGGGAATTTTATTCAGTCTGGTGCAGGCGTTAACGCAGATTCAGGAGCAAACACTGTCATTTGGTGTGAAACTGGTTGCGGTTGGTTTAACCCTTTATCTGACCGCACGATGGATTGGTGGCGAAATCTATAACTACACACTGATGCTGTTTGATACCTTTCCCTTGATAGTGCACTGACATGGAATATGCACTGGTCGAGTATCCCTACCCGTGGCTGACAGCGATTTTTTTGTCTATGCCTCGCTTTCTCGCCATGTTCTCGGTGCTTCCCATGTTCAATCGTCAGGCTTTGCCGGGGCTGCTGCGTGTTGGTGTTGCTTTCAGCATGGCGATACTGATTGTGCCTTCTCTGAGCAACGAGGCACTCTCGGTCGTTCGTGGCGGCGGGACGATCATGATTCTTTTGCTGAAGGAAGCTGGTATCGGATTTCTGATTGGCTTCATCGTTGCGTTACCACTTTGGGCGATGGATATTATGGGTGCATATGTTGATAATCAGCGAGGCGCCAGTATCGCAGCAACCATCAATCCACTGACTGGTCATGACACATCACCTCTCGGTGAGATATTCAGTTTGGCCGCCATGACATTACTGCTGGTCAGTGGCGGTATGTTCTTGATAATTGACATTGTGTACGAGAGCTATCGCATTTGGCCAGTGCTCGAAATGCTGCCTAGATTCAGTCCTGAAATGCCCGTTGAGCTGTTGTACCTGATGGACAAGCTGATGCGTATGGCTGTTTTGTTTAGTGCGCCGGTGATTTTTGTGATGTTTCTCGCTGAAATTGGATTAGGGCTTGTCAGCCGGTTCGTACCGCAGCTTCAGGTGTTCTTTCTTGCCATGCCTATCAAAAGTGCACTGGCGATGTTTATGTTCTCGGTCTATACCGCGGTTCTGTTGGGCTATCTTGCAAAAGAGCTTGAGGTACTCCGGCACACGGTGTTACCTAGCATTCGCGCAATGTTTAGCTAGAAATTCGCCAAGGATTTTTCATGAGCAGCGAAAAGACCGAACAGCCAACAGAACACAAGATTCGAAAGGCGCGCGAAGAGGGTCAGGTCGCAAAAAGCAAGGACTTTACACAGACGCTTTTGATGGGCGCATTGCTCGGCTATATGCTTGCTGATGCAGAGAGCCTGATTAAAACTTTCGTTGAAATCATGGTTTTTCCGTCGCAGCTTTATGGATTGGCTTTTCATGACGCAATTCGAATCGCATTCGATCAGTTGCTTTTGAATGCTGTAAAAATACTATTTCCTTTTATCTTACTTGTAATATTTTTCGCTTTATTTGGTGAGCTGATGCAGACCGGATTGCTGCTAGCGTTCAAGGCCTTGATGCCCAAGGGTGACAAGTTGAATCCGGTGTCGAATCTGAAGCAGATGTTTTCGATGAAAAACATCATCGAGTTTGTCAAATCAATCATCAAAGTTATTTTTCTCAGTATTTTGGTTCTTTTTGTTATCAGGGATGCGATTCAGCCGCTGATCCTGATTCCAGCAAGTGGCCTGGCCGCGGCGGGTGTGGCGCTGGCGGACATGCTGACGACCTTGGTGATCTATGCGTTCATTGGATTTGGAGCTTTGTCTCTGGGCGATTTGGTCTGGCAAAGATATCAGCATCGCAAGCAATTGATGATGTCGATGGATGAGATCAAACAGGAATACAAGCAGCTTGAGGGTGATCCGCATGTCAAAGGCCATCGCAAGAGCATGGCCAAAGAAATCGCAATGGGTGAAATGGTCGTCAAGACCCGGAAGTCTTCAGTGTTGGTCACCAATCCTACGCATCTGGCGATCGCTTTGTACTACCAGCAGGGCGTGACGCCTTTGCCTGTGGTTCTTGCCAAGGGCAAGGATCCTGTCGCACATCAGATGGTGTTGACGGCGCGCGAATGCGGAATACCTGTTATGCAAAACATACCATTGGCGCATGCGCTGATGGCTCAGGCATCGATTGATCAATACATTCCCTCGGATTTAATAGAGCCAGTTGCTGAAATTCTGGTCGCGCTGATGCGCTTGAAAAAAGGTAGTGAAGAGGAGGGTATATGAAACTTGAACATCTCCACTCAGGGCTTTCTGGATTTATCGATAGGCAGCAACTGAATTCTCGTCATGCGATGCAGCCACGAGTTGACGGCGCAATCGTGCTCTCGATCGATGCGCAAAACAGGGTCTACTGTCGTCCCGCTCCGCACGGCGATCTTGTGCTGGAGTGTCGGTTGGCTGAATTGCCCGCAAAAGCAGCGGATGCAGAGGAGATGATGCGACATTGCCTGATCGCGTCATGGGTCAGGATGTACCAATACGCTGACGTTCCTGTGTTGGATTCAACGGGCACTTATATTTCATTGCAACAGCGTATTCCGTCGGATGCTACGACGGATGAGTTTTCTGAGGTTCTAGAAAGATTTGTTAATTCGCTATCGGACTGGCGCAAAATTTTTCGTGTTTTGTAGAGACAATAATATGAAAATAATTAAGAATTTTTATAGCTCCTTTGTTTTGGTATTTCTTTTGATCTGCGGCCTGCCTTTGAAAAGTGGTGCGGCTCCGGTGCCCTGGCAAGAGGCGACATTTTCATATTTTGCTGAAAAACAAGAGCTACACAAAGTTCTTGAGAGCTTCGCGCAAACATTTGGTCTTGAGCTCCAAGCGACTGTTGCTGTGTTGGCTAAAAAAGACCTTGTTACGGGCCGACTTACCTCGGCGAGTCCGAGCGATTTCCTGAATCAGCTGTCATCGTCGTATGGTCTTCAGTGGTTTTATTATGGAGGCACTTTGTATGTCAGCCGTAACTTCGAGACTGCCACGCGATCGGTTGCGGCATCAGGTATCAGCTTGCAGAATTTTCGTAAGGCGCTCACGGATTTGGGTGTTGTAGAGCCGAAATTCGGATGGGGTGAGGTACCCGATCGCGGGGTTGCGATGGTATCCGGTCCGCCGGCGTATGTCGATCTGGTGGCATGGGCGGTTGCAACCTTGCCTCTGCCGCAGCAAGATCAGCAGTTTAAGGTATTCAAGCTTAAATATGCGACGGTTAATGATCGAGTAATTTCTTATCGAGATCAGCAAATAACGACGCCAGGCGTTGCTGCGATTTTGCGTAATCTGATCAGTCCAGAGGCAAGCCGATCCGGACTGAACAACCCGACACTTGCAGCCGTTGCTGCGCCCCTGCGCGGGATGACACCCACACCCGCGCCTGATTCAGGTCCGACAGGGGCTGAAACACCAGCGACTTACAGATCTATTCCTGAGAATCAGCGGCTCCAGCAGGGCGCGGCAGACGCGTCACGTCCCGTGATCCAGGCTGATTCCCGTCTTAACGCCCTCATCATTAAAGATACGCCGCAGCGAATGGTGATTTACGAAGAGTTGATTGCGCTTTTGGATGTACCTAGCAAGCTGGTAGAAATCGAGGCAGTCATTGTTGATGTGAACTCAAGTCGCGTCTCAGAGCTAGGCATTGACTGGGGTGCGCGGGCAGGTAATGTTGTTGGCAGCTTTGGTCAGCCTTCCTTGTTGCCGGATTCAATGACGAGCATCGTGGCTGCTGGCCAAGGCGTTAGCCCTACGACCGTGATCCCGAACGCAGGCAGCTATTTGATGGCTCGGATTAAGCTGCTGGAGGGCGATGGGGATGCCCGTATCGTGTCCCGACCATCGGTGTTGACGATTGATAATCTCGGCGCACTGTTGGACTTGTCAGACACTTTGTATATCCGCACTACCGGCGAACGGGTGGCTACTGTGGTGCCGATCACTGTGGGAACGACGCTGAAAGTGACGCCCCACATTATTCTGGCCAATGGTGCTGAATCTATACATCTGATTGTCGATATCGAAGATGGTGCTATTCAGGATGACCGTAAATTTGACGGTTTGCCTACAGTCAGGCGCAGCACGATAGGTACTCAGGCCGTGATGGGTGAAAAAGAAAGCCTGCTTATTGGTGGATTGAATAGCGAAAGCAACTTGCGACAAAACAATGTGGTGCCAGGTATCTCAAACTGGCCCTTTATCGGGATATTTTTCAAAAAACGATCCACGAAAGTAGAGAAGCGTGAACGATTGTTTTTGATTACGCCAAAAATTATTTCTGAAAGTGCGGGTTCGAAAAAGCCTGATAGCTGATTTTTCCGGAGCCGGGTAAAAAAATGCAACAAATCGCATCCTCAGAAAACAAGTTGGCACCGGATCAGCCACAGGTGGTAAACGCCGTTCTCCGGACAAAGCCAGGATTGGCCGTTCCTAAGGAAGTGGAGCAACCCGATCCTCTGAATTTTAGCCCCAGTGTTGCCCATCATTTGTCCAGTCTCATTATTCAGCACTGGTATGCCTGCCTGGCTTCTAACGAGGTCAGTGTGGATGCGCCCCTCGATATTCTTGATTTTTGTCCGGGACGGGGTTTAACTACCTTGCTTTTAACGCAGGTGTTGCAGCGGAGGCTGCCGCAAATTGCGGGCGTTCGCTGGCGATATTTGCCGGTTGTAACGGACCGAAAGAGTATTGCGGCGTGGCGGTCTTTCGAGGGATTGCAGGCTAACTTGAGTACCGGCAGGGTGGTTCCCTTGCTTTGGCATCCTGAGGGAGATGATCCGTGTTTGCTCCTGCCTGAGGGACGAAAGGAATGGAAGCCAGGTAATCCCGTGATTGCGCTTACTCATGATTATTTCGCCCGACTACCTCACCGTCTTCTTGCCGTGCATTACGGTAAATTGATGGAATACGCGGACGATGGGAGCCCACTGGATTCAGAACCAGAAAACTTCGGCCAACGTGACGGCCAGCGGCAGTGGACTGGTATCGATTACCACTCGCTGGACGGTGACTTGCATGACCTTTTTGAATTGTATCTGGCCAAATTTAATAGCGCACCCGTCCCTTATCCTGAAGGCGTGCTCCGCCTGATTCATTCAATTAGTAAGAAATGTACACAGGGTTGCTTGCTGGTCTCGTCGGCTCAGGGTGCCACGACAGAAATTCAGTTGCGACTGGCAAGTTTTCCTGATCTGATCAAAGTCTTTCAGTCCCGGCAGGCATTGCCAGTGAACTTTCATTTGCTTTCCTACAAGCTGAAAAATTCCAGTGCAGCGACGGGGCATATCAGCTTGCAAAACGATCAGGTAATTCAGTTGACGCTTTTCAATCACTGCGACGCGGACGCGCGATTATCCGGACTATTGCACGATATTGAACCGGGTATGTTTGGTCATGCATCAGCGCTTTCACAAGCTATGCAAGGCGTGGCCGGAGACTCTGCTTTTGAACATCGTCTCACTTTACTGAAACTGGCAGCTTTCGATCCCAAAGTACTTGCGGCGATTCACGCACCAAATTTCTCGAAGGCGTGTAAATTTTCAGCATTCAATCGAGGGGCATGGCAGCTGGCACTCGATCAGGTCTGGTCTAATTTTTTGCCGGATGGTGACCAGGATTTTTTTTATGAGCAAGTCGCCGTGATGGCAATGCACTGCGGGCATTGGGCGTTGGCCCGGCGTGCTCTTAAGTCAGGTTTGCTGCGTCGCGGTCGAAATGCGACTGATCTGGCCCAGCTTGCGTGGTGCGATGCGCGGACCGGAAATCTGAACAAGGCTGCCGAAATTGTGGCAGAGGCGCTTGTTCTTGAGCCAGACCATGGCCTGGCTCGGGAAGTCAGCAACCGAATTCTTAGCCGATTATCGCAATGGGACAGTGTGTGGAGACAGCCCGTCTATCACCCTGAGTTACCCCTCGTATTGGAGCCTCTGGACAGCAGTCATGCTGAAGCCATGCTTCATCAGTATCGCGACCCTCAGATTGCGATCATGACAGGGCTTCCCGCCATTACCTCCCTTGAAGCTATGCAGGAGTGGATAGATGAGCAGCTCCGTGAAAAACAATGGGCGCACTTCGCTATCATGCATAACGATCAGGGATTTGTTGGCTATATCAATTTGGCGATCTCCGGTCACGCAGCATTTTTTTGTTTTTGGACAGGCGTGGATTTTCAGGGACGAGGGTTGGCGACCGAGGCAGGAAAATTAGCGTGTGAATTTGCCGAGAGCGTAGGCATTACGGTTCTTCTGACGTCGGCCTATACGGATAATCAGCGGTCGATTCGTGCGCTTGAGCGCATTGGATTCTGCGAAATACCCATACGCGCAATGCCGCCTGATCATGAACGGATTTTCTACATTTTGAGATCAGCATTACATACCGGTGTTGATGTTGTGGCGGAGCTGAGAGATTACTACGCGAGAGAAAAAATCGCGCTTGAGTTCCCGGTGCAATAAGTTGAAATGGGATATTAAAGTTTATTAAGGAGAAAATGATGAACTCTCCCGGAATTTTTTTCAGTATGCCGGTGATGAAAGTCGAGTCGGCGCGCGATGATGATGAGCGATCCAGAAAAGAGCAACAAAAGCAACTGGAGCGGCAATTACCGCGCATGCGCATTGCGGACGAAAAAAAATCAGAGAAGTTTCTTGCTGATGCCATGCGGACTGGCAGTGGAAAAAAATCGGAGCAGCGTCCCTCTGAACTGCCGCAGCCAGCGACTGCAAGATCACTTCAGCGCCGCGTTGAGTCCGGAGAGTTACTCAATGAGCGAGTGGCCGGTGAAACGCCCGGTTCAGGACCGCAGGATGTCATAGCGGAGGAAAAGTCGCTGATTTCACAGGATTTCTATAATTTGGAAGAGCGCTTGCAATGTAGAAAAAACCCGCTCTCAGCCTCAGAAATATTGTCAATAATACAAAAATTAAAGATCAAAGCTCTGAATCAAAACAAAACTGAGTGCGAAGCAATGAAAAAGGAGGCGCAACAAAGCGATTTGCTCTGTTCGCTGGATTTTATTGAGGGCTATGTAGGGGCACTGGCCAGCCCGGAGGAGATTCGTGCAGCGATTACGGAGGTCATGGACTCGCTGCGAGGCGTGATCATGATGCCTTTCTCTGAGCGTGCCCCAGACGTTGGATGGCAACAGAATAATCCCACGCAGTTTATCAGTAACACGGATACTAAATGTACTCTGAAGCATGATGCTTCTGGCGATACTCAAGTAATCATCGAAGTGAGCGAGAAGGTATTGCAGGAAAAATACCCGCAGGTGCGTGCGCCTGAACCGACCAACAGAAAGCTTAAACATAATCCTGCGCCGGCAGAAGAAACGCTGCCTTTGGTCGTGCAAAAATCCATATGAGAGGTCCTGATAAAAGCCCGTGCGTCGTGGTAGTCCTTTCGGAGCGTAAACTGGCTTGTGAGCCAGTACATATCTGAGGAAATTTTTTAAAAACGGTATCGCGTTGCAAAAGGCTAGAACTTCAGGGAAACCCCAGCACTTTGAAAATGTGTGCGCAGTACAGAACGTGCACGCGATACTCTGCTTCTCACGGTGCCGAGCGGTATGCAAAGAATATCAGCAGCATCCTGATAAGAAATTTCGTCAATGGCAACCAATCCAAGCACCTCGCTCATTTCTTCGGGCAAATCAGAAAATGCAATTTCAACCATTTGAAGCATTTGCTTTTGTTCCAGTGAGTCACTTGGGTCAAGTTCACTACCAGCGACAGAGCCGAGAATCTCATCTGTTTCGAATTTGTACACGCGATGCGGTGCACGACTAAGGTAATTCCTCACCATATTCATGGCGATGCCAAAAAGCCATGTTGATAATTTGGAGTCGCCGCGGAAACTCGCAATTGTGCGTGCGGCCTCAACAAAAGCTTGCTGAGTAATATCCGCAGCGTCGTCGGGATGGTCAATGTACTTGATGACAAAGCGATAAAGTCGTTTTTGATGCTGCTGTATCAATTCACGAAAAAGTAGTTCCTGGTCGAGTTGAAAGGGAGGTAGGTTTGAATCCTGATCAATGAAGGGAGTGGGTGACATCCCGCTTTGTTTTTCGGTGTTTTCGATTTCCTGATCAGTGAGTTCTTCATCAGTATCGGAGACGATCAGATCGCTATCCATCGTATCGATCAGATCATCCATCAGCAGCAAGGGATCGAATGTGTTCTCTTCGGATACCTGAAGTTGGTCGTTCATTGGATCTTTCCCTCGCTCTGATTTGTGTCAGTCTCGTCTACATCAGATGCCTGATGCGGCCTGAGTTGATCCCATCTATTTTTCAAGCGGGTCTGCGTACAGAACCTGTAATGTTCTGCCTGAAATCCTTATTCAAATCTTTCTTGTAAGATTTAAATTTCTGTTAGGACATCAAATAAATTCGCAAACTACCTAATTCATGGGATTGACAAAGCGAGATTAATTGTTCAATTCCGTGTTGAGAATGGTCATGAAAAAAGAGCCTTTTGCCATGCATAAAACTCATGTGCCAAATAGCCAAAATGGCCTGTTTGTCTGCGGAAACTGACCGAGCGCTTATAATGTTGTCTGTGTTTTTCAGGAGCCGTTTTTGTCATGCACTACCTGTCGACTCGCGGCCATCAGGCCACCCCGTCTTTTTCTGACATCCTCTTGGGCGGCCTCGCGCCTGATGGCGGGCTGTATTTGCCGGCCGCTTACCCGCAGGTAACCGGAGAGGAGTTGTCGCGCTGGCGCTCCTTGTCTTACGCTGAGCTGGCCGCTGAGTTACTGAAAAAGTTTGCGACCGATATCCCGGCTACCGATATTGATCAACTGACGGCGCGCACGTATACAGCCAGCGTGTACTGTAATAGCCGTGTGGGGGAAGATGCGTCCCGCATTACGCCATTGCGTACTCTGGAAGTCTCTGGTGACCAGACAATGCTGTTGCAGGCCTTGTCCAACGGGCCGACGCTTGCGTTCAAAGACATGGCGATGCAGCTACTCGGCAATCTTTTTGAGTACACACTCAAAAATAAAAATGCCGAGCTGAATATTTTTGGTGCCACCTCCGGGGATACCGGCAGCGCTGCCGAATACGCGATGCGCGGTAAGCAAGGTATTCGGGTCTTCATGCTGTCCCCGCACCAGAAAATGAGCGCATTTCAGTGCGCGCAAATGTTCAGCCTGCAAGACCCCAATATTTTCAACATCGCTGTCAAAGGTGTTTTTGATGACTGCCAGGATATGGTCAAGGCGGTCTCTAATGATCTGGAATTCAAGTCGCGTCAGAAAATCGGTACCGTGAATTCCATCAACTGGGCGCGTGTGGTCGCTCAGGTCGTCTACTACTTCCGTGGCTATTTATCCGCCACGACTGACAACACGCAGAAAGTGTCCTTTACCGTTCCCTCCGGGAATTTCGGCAATATCTGCGCCGGCCACATCGCGCGCATGATGGGATTGCCCATCAGTAAGCTGGTGGTGGCCACCAATGAAAACGATGTATTGCATGAGTTCTTCCAGACTGGTGTTTACCGGGTCCGAAAATCCGCAGAAACCCTGCATACGAGCAGTCCCAGCATGGATATCAGCAAAGCGTCGAATTTCGAGCGATTTGTCCATGATTTGCTCGACGGTGACACCGACCGGGTGCGCGCGCTTTTCATTAAAGTTGAAACGCAGGGTGGCTTTGATCTGTCGGGCAAGCCGGGTAGCGATGGCGACGAATTCAAGCGTGTCGCCGGTTTTGGTTTCACTTCAGGAAAGTCGTTGCATTCGGACCGGCTTTTCACAATCCGTGATGTCTATACCCGCTATGGATTGATGATTGATACGCACACGGCTGATGGCGTGAAAGTAGCGCGCGAACATCTTGAGCCGGGCGTACCGATGATTGTCCTGGAAACCGCCTTGCCAGCGAAATTCAATGAAACCCTGCGGGAAGCGCTGGGTCGCGATGCGGAGCGACCCGCTGGTTTCGAGGATATTGAATCCTTGCCGCAGCGTTTTGAGGTGATGGCGGCAGATGTCAGTGCGGTCAAAGCCTATATCGCACGTCACACGGGCCTGTAGCGGTCAGCGCTGTTGAGTACCGGCAGAGACGTTACAATCCGGCGCGAGACCATCATCCCGGCAACAAAAATGACGACAAAAGCCCCCATGCTGAGTGTGCAGGAAGCGCTTGGTTTCCTCCTTAGCGCTGTTCGCCCGATCACTGACACCCAGACCGTATCGACCCTCGACGGGACAGGTCGCGTGCTGGCGGCAGACCAGCAATCGCAGCTGGACGTGCCGCCGATGGACAACACCCAGATGGATGGTTATGCCGTGCGTGCCGCTGATTGTGCGAGTGGGCAGGCCTCTCTGAAGGTCGCCCAACGCATTCCGGCCGGTCACGTCGGTCAGCCGCTTGCTGCCGGTACTGCGGCGCGCATTTTTACCGGTGCGCTGATTCCCGAGGGCGCCGATGCCGTCATCATGCAGGAGCAGTGCTCCTGTGATCAGGCCAGCGGGGTGGTGACCGTGTCACATGCGCCGAAAACCGGCCAATGGAAACGACGCGCGGGTC
>JACCDH010177707.1_pt1 | contig 15361 bp, 12 predicted proteins | sample 7442481 | NCBI WGS metagenome assembly JACCDH01 (sample SAMN15323433, study PRJNA562643) | freshwater metagenome | isolation source: river surface water | place: USA:Blue River Watershed | collected 2017-08-15
CGGTAAATAAAGCAATACCATAAATGATTTTATTTTCATGAAAAGCAGCCGTTAAAATTTCTTCCTTACTAAAGAAGCCTGCAAAAGGAGGGATACCTGCAATGGCTAAGCAAGCAATTAAAAATGCAATATGTGTAATGGGCATTAATTTTCTTAAACCTCCCATATCTTTCATTTCATTGCTATGAATTTTATGAATTACTGCACCAGCCCCTAAGAACAATAAACTTTTGAAGAAAGCATGTGTAAATAAATGAAACATAGAAGCCATATAGCCTAATCCTTGTTCGCCCCCATTTTTTGAGATACCCAAAGCAAACATCATGTAACCAATTTGTGACATAGTGGAGTAGGCCAATACGCGTTTAATATCCGTTTGAGTACAAGCAATCACTGCTGCAAATAATGCCGATGCGGCCCCTACATAGGTAACTATGTTTAAAGCAATTTGGTCCATTGAAAACACAGGGAACATTCTTGCTACTAAATACACACCTGCTACCACCATGGTGGCTGCGTGTATTAATGCTGACACAGGAGTAGGTCCTTCCATGGCATCTGGTAACCAAATATGTAAAGGGAACATGGCTGATTTACCTGCACCTCCCATAAAAATTAAGGTTAAGCCCCAGGTAAGCATACTTGCGCCTAAAAAGCTAGCTCCAGTGATGCTAATATATTGTGCCGAACTTGCCGAAGTAAATCTTTCAATTAATAAGCCAATATCCATGGTGCCGCCATAATAACCCAATATTAATATTCCAATTAAAAAGCCAAGGTCTGCAAAACGGGTTACAATAAATGCTTTTTTACTTGCTGCTACCGCGGATGGTTTATTAAAGTAATAGCTAATTAATAAAAAGCTGGATACCCCCACTAATTCCCAGAACATATATACTTGAAAGATATTAGAAGATAAAATTAAACCCAACATGGAGAAAGTAAATAAAGAAAGGAATGCATAGTAAGTAGCGAATCGCTCTTCTCCTTTCATGTAACCCAAACTAAATACATGCACCATTAATGAAACGGATGTTACCACCACTAGCATCATTACAGAAATAGGATCTACAATCACACCTAAGTCGATAGCAACATTGGGTGAAAATTCCAACCAAGTATATTTTAATGCGACTATTTTTTGAAAAACCCCATTCACTTTGCCGTCCACAAAAAAGTATTGTTTGGCTGCAATAAAAGAAAGGAGGGTGGAAGTGAACAAGCTAGCAGTTCCTATAAGGCCGGAAATGCCCGATAAATATTTACGCCCAAATAAACCCAATAGCACAAAAGTGGCTAGGGGTAATAAGGGAATCCAAAGTATATAAAAATAGTTTGACATCGTAATTAGTATAAATTATAGTGGGTATGTTTCAATGTAATTCGGTTAATATTTTTAGTATTTCATTTCGGTTGCATCCTCTACATCAATCGATTGATGGCTACGGTATAAATTAATAATAATGGCTATGGCCACCGCAGCTTCAGCCGCAGCAATAGTAATGATAAATAAAGTAAAGAATAAGCCGTCTAAATTATCAGGGAATAAATATTTATTGAATGCAACGAAATTAATGTTGACGCTATTTAACATCAACTCAATAGACATTAGCATAGTAATTAAATTACGACGAGTAAATAAGCCATACATGCCTATGAAAAATAGGGCAGTGCTTACAAACAAAATATGGGTTAACGGTATTTCTTGCATCATATTTTTTCTTTTTACTCCTTAATTAGTTTGGTTATTATGTAAGCTACTATTTTCAATGTCATTTTTAGGACGCATGGCAATCACAATACAACCTACCATGGCTGCCAATAACAGCATACTCACCACTTCAAATGGAAGTATGAATCCATGACTGGTGGTACTTAACATTTGTGTACCAATTGCTGACACATTCGGGTTAAAAGGTTTTGCAGAGGGGTAAGTAAATCCTTCATAATGAGCAATAAGATTGGCTACAAAAGCCATTCCAAATAAAGCCGCCATAGCGGAGACTAATTTTTTGCCAACTACAGGACTATTCATTTCTTTTCCCGAGTGCTGCGTTAAGAAAATAGAGAAGATGATAAGCACTACAATACCGCCTACATAGACAACAATTTGAATGGCCGCAATAAATTCTACTTGCATCCAAAAATAGAGGGCTGCTATTCCAATTAAAGAAAATAATAGCCATATCGCCGCACGAAATATTTTAACTGAGGTGACAGCCAATACCCCTGCACCTAAAATGAATGCAGCGATGGCGTAAAATAGGATTGAAGAAATATTCATTATTCGATGCCCTCCTTTATTTTAGATCCTGGTTTATTTAAAATTTTGGTTAGTTTGCTTCTGTCAAAAACACTGTGTTCGAAATTGGGCACCATTTTAATGGCATCACTAGGACAGGCTGTGATGCATAAATTACAAAGGGTACACATTTCTAAGCGATAAATAAATGCGTCAATTGCTTTTTTCTTTTTGCCTTCAGGGCTAATATCAAACTTCGTAATTATTTTAATAGTGCCATTAGGGCATGCTAGTTCACAAGCGGTGCAACCGGTACAAGTATGCTCATTGTTTTCGTCATGTGGCATTACTACTTCGCCTTTAAAACGATCGGCTAATTTTAAAGTAGCCCGATTGTCGGGATATTGCTCCGTGATAATTTCCTTGCTATGTGTAAAATAATACCCTGTTTTACGCATTCCTTTAAGCAATGAACTTACTCCATTAACAACATCCGATATATAGTCTTTCAAAAACATTTTCTAATTTATTTAATGTTAAAAATGCCAACCCATTATTGCAATCACGGTGACTAATAATAGATTAAATAAGCTGATGGGTAATAAATATTTCCATTCTAAGTTTAGTAATTGATCGACACGTAAACGAGGGAAAGTCCACCTAAACCACATGATGACAAAAATCAAGAAAAATGTTTTTCCCATAAACCAAACGCTCGAAGGGATATAATCCATGATATGATTAAAGCTTTCCCAATGCCCAATATGCAATGGCATCCAACCTCCTAAAAATAAAGTCGCACCAATAGCGCATACAATAAATATATTAATGTACTCTGCTAAAAAGAATAAGGCAAATTTCATACCCGAGTATTCGGTGTGAAATCCAGCCGTTAATTCGGACTCCGCCTCGGCTAAGTCAAAAGGTGCACGATTCGTTTCGGCAGTGACGGCAATAATATATAATACAAAGGCAATGATTACAGGGATATGTCCTTTAAATAACCACCAGCCATTTTCCTGTGCCGCTACAATATCAGAAATTTGTAAACTTCCGGTTAGTACTACAATGGTTAATACTGCGAAGCCTGCCGATAATTCATAACTCACTATTTGAGCTCCACTGCGCATGGCACCAAGTAGTGAATATTTATTATTACTTGCCCAACCCGCCATTAAAATTCCAATCACGGATAAGGAAGAAATTGATGAAATATACAAGACACCAATATTGATATCCCAAATTTGAAAGTTTCTTGCAAAAGCAATGGGGGCTAATAACAACATAGCTACCATCATCACTACAAAGGGAGCGAGATTAAATAAAAATTTATCAGCTGAGTCGGGTGTTAACCCTTCTTTCATAATTAATTTTAAGGTATCGGCCGCTGTTTGAAAAATACCTCCTGGTCCTACACGATTGGGCCCAAGACGAATTTGTATTCTGGCAGCCACTTTTCGTTCTAATAAAACCAAGACTAAACCTAAAATGGCAAATAGGGTAATGCACAATACAATCACTATCACACATTCAATCGCCAAAGCAATGGTTGGATCAAACTTGGCTAGTAACCAGTCCTGTGTTGTTTTTGTTATACTTTCTAAACTTAACATTTGTCTCTTTTTATTGGTCTAGTGCTATTGAACTTTACATTTGTTATCCATTCAACTTACTTCCTAATGGTTTATTAAACTATCTAACTAACTATCTAACTATCTATCTATCTATCTATCTATATCTGGAATCACTAAGTCCAAGGTTCCCATTGTCGCCATTAAGTCCCCAATTTTACTGCCCTTTGCTATATGATTTAATACCGATAAGTTAGAGAAACCTGGAGAGCGGAATTTAATCCTATATGGGGTGGTAGCCCCTTCACTTACAATATAAACACCTAATTCACCACGAGCTGTTTCCACTCTTTGATAAAATTCACCCTTTGCTAATTTCAATACATTTTTTGTTTTACCCACAAATTCACCTTCGGGTATATTGTCAATGAGTTGTTCAATAATGCGAATAGATTGATTCATTTCTTTAACACGCACTATATATCTTGCGAAGGAATCTCCAGCAGTTTCAATGACTTCCTCAAATTCTACCCGATCATAAGCATCATAAGGGGCAATTTTTCGCATATCACAACGCACTCCACTTGCTCTTGCCACTGGTCCGGTACAACCATAAGAAATAGCATCCTCTGTAGTTAATACACCGACACCTTTGGTACGACTTTGAAAAATAATATTGCCTGTAACTAAGTCTTCGTATTCGGTTACTTTTTCTTTGAACTGTTGTATAAATGCTTTTACCTTGGTTTGAAAATCGGGATGAATATCATACATCAAACCGCCTGGAACAATATAGTTCATAGTTAAACGTGCACCACAAGTATCCTCCATAATATCGGTGATCATTTCACGTTCTCTGAATGCATAAAAGAAAGGAGTGAATGCACCTAAGTCCATTGCCATCGCCCCAATCCATAATTCATGGGATGCAATGCGTGTTAACTCATTTAAAATAGTGCGCACTACTTTTGCACGCTCGGGAACTTCAATTTGCATTCCCTTTTCAACTAGTAAAGCACAGGCGGTATTGTTAATATGGGAAGAAAGATAATCCATTCGGCTAGTGACATAAATAAACTGACGATAGGTTAAGCTCTCACACATTTTTTCAATAGAGCGATGTATATAACCCAAATGTGGTTCTATTTTTTTAATGGTTTCTCCATTGAGTGTTACCACTAAATGTAATACACCATGCGTTGCAGGGTGCTGAGGTCCCATGTTAACGACTAACTCCCCCTCAGGTCCAAGGTTGGTCGTATCTTTTATGATTTCAGTTTCGTTATACATGGCCTATTTATAATTTTATCATATTGATAGGATCTTCAAAATCTTTTCTCAAAGGCCAGTAGCCCTTTGGTTCATGGCCTGAATCCTTTTTTTCATCGCCAGCTGTCGCTGGCTCATCTTCTAAAATAAGTCTTCTTAAATCAGGATGATTAGCGAATTGAACACCAAACATTTCAAACACTTCACGCTCATGAAATTCAGCTGTACGCCAAAGATCACAAACAGTTTCAATAGTTGGATTTGCCCTATCTAAATTTACTTTTAGCACTAAATTCAAACTGCGATTGGTCGAAGCAGTTAAATGGTACACCATGGTTAAATGCGTTTTATAATCCACGCAGGTTAAACAAAATAAAAAATCCATTTGCATAGGCTGACCCATTAGGGCGGCTGCAATTGGTTTTAATTGATGGGGTTCCACTATCATATTTAACCATTCGCCCGATTCATCATAAATTGCTTCTGGCACGTGCGCGGTTATAAATTCTTTTATTGCTTCGTTAGTCATAGTCAAAAAAGTATCGTTATCTACTGAATTATTCAATATTTTATTATGGTTGTTCTTTAAATGCTGTTCTAATTTGATCACGTGTCATGCCCATTTTAATTTTCTCCTGTAAAGAAATTAAGGAATGGAGCAAAGCTTCAGGTCTTGGGGGGCAACCAGGTATATAAACATCCACGGGAATAATATGGTCAGCACCTTTTACTACTGAGTAGGTGTTGTAAAAGAAAGGACCACCGCTAATGGCACAAGCACCCATCGCAATCACATATTTTGGATCCGCCATTTGATCGTACAAGCGTTTTAAAACTGGCGCCATTTTATTTACAATGGTACCTGCGATAATGATTACATCGGCTTGTCGAGGGGAGGCGCGCGCTACTTCAAAACCAAATCGGGAGAAGTCATATTTAGCGGAAGCGGTGGACATCATTTCAATGCCACAACAGCTTGTAGCAAAGGACAATGGCCATAAGGAATTGCTTCTTGCCCAATTAATTACACTATCAAAAGTACTTACTACAATTCCGCCACCTGGTGTTTCGTGGATAATACCCGGAAAGGGGGGATTACCAGCAATGTTTTCATTTAATTCCATTTGAGTGCGCCTTTTTTATGAGCATATAAAAAGCCCATGAATAAAATAAATATGAATATGACTATTTCAATAAGTGCTAGGATGCCTACTTTTTTCACCACCACTGCCCATGGGTACATAAACACCAATTCAACATCAAAAATTAAAAATAAAAGGGCAAACAAATAATAGCCCACATTAAATTGATGCCAGGGGGAACTGCTGGTTGGAATGCCACATTCATAGGCTTGGCCCTTTTGAGGATTCTTGGATCCTTTCACTAAAATTTTACCAATGATTATTCCTCCTGCAGAAAAAGCAATTGCTGCAATGAGCAATGCAATTAATGAAATCGCTCCCATAAGCTCGCTAATTAGTTGTCCCCTAATTTACGAATAAAAATGCGAATCTTTTCGAATTCAAAATCAGGATTTTTAGGGATAAAAACTTTTTTCTATACTACCTTTACCTAACTGCCAAAAAAAGGGTTTTAAGTTATGCTATTGAGTATTACAATATTGGGGTTTATCGTTACTTTTTTGCTGCTTTTAAATCTTAAGCAGTCCAATAAGGCGAATATTTATTTATTTTTCTTTTTGTTGATTAACAACACTTATTCCTTATCGCATTATGCTACGGTTTATTCGGGCAATAGGTATTTAATTGCGATTATGTTGGTGCATTTTACGCCCCTCTATTTATTAATTGGACCACTCTTTTATTTTTATGTTCGTGGTTTATTAACGGATGACCATAAACTAAGTAAATGGGATTATTTACACTTTATTCCCGCCGCATTATTTTTTATAAATATATCCCCTTATGTTTTTCATAATTGGGATTATAAATTAGCTTATGCTGATAATGTGATTAAAGATCCACATAACTTTTTGAATATTGATTATTTGTTTATGCCAAGTTCAATAAGTTTTTTAACAAGACCTATTTTTGCCATTTTTTATGTAATAGCTAGTATAGTATTGATTTTCAGAAAAGGGCTGAATGAAAATTATTTAACACATCAGGCTAAATTAATTTTTAAATGGCTAGCGCTTTTTATATTGATTTCAATTATTTTATACCTTGGTTTTTTATTTTTCACTATCACATCCTTTATTACTCAAGATGTAAATTTTGCAGACAAGCAGGGTGATTTTATTTTATATTCAACTATTGGAAGTTTATTATTATTGAATTTATCCTTGTTGTTTTTCCCAAATATTTTATACGGTTTGCCTCAATTAGATTATGCTATTGTAACAAAACAAAACAGACAAGAAGAGGAGCGATTGGGTATTGCAGAAGACGTAAAAAAACAGTCTAGGTCCTTTGAAATTTCACCTGAAAAACTGAATTTATTGTCCCTAAAAATTAACCGATATATTGAATCAAAACCTTATTTGAATCCCGATTTTAACTTAACAGTAATGTCCACAGACACGGATATTCCGGTGCACCATTTGTCCTATTATTTTAATGAACATCTTCAAGTGAGCTTTAACACCTGGAAAAATGACCTTAAAATTGACCATGTTATATATTTAATTCGTAATGGGTCGGGTGAAATTTTGACACTTGACGCCCTAGCAAAACAAGCTGGATTTGGGTCAAGAACTAGCTTTTTTAACTCCTTTAAGCTTAAAATGGGTGTTACCCCCTCAGAGTACCTGAATCGACTAGACTAAAATCGATTACTTTGTTTTAGTTTCCCAAATTTGTACAGATTTCTTTCTAAATTAAAACATAGACAATAGTCTTGTTCTTAATTTGCGCCCCCATCCGTTACCCTTTATAGTGTGACATTTTGGCGGTACAAAAGACCCTAATTTTAAATTATAAGTTATCCTAATATGTCAAATTTCAAATCGCTCACATTTATTATTATTTTAATGTGTTTTGTGGGAAATTTACAAGCCCAACAAAAAGATACCACCACTAAGAAATCTCCGTTTTCTTTCAAGTTGCGTATGCCCCAGATAAATTGGAAAAAAACAGCTCCCAAAAAAGTAGTCACAAATAGTACCCAATTTGCGGAAACGACTATTGGAGAGAGTTTGGCCCAAGCAACCCAGGGTACGACCATTTCCTTGATGACTGGGGTGAATTTTACCCAACAATCAGTTGCAAGTGGTGCCTATAATTCCAATTTTAATTATAATATCGCTGACATTAGTCAGGATGCGTATAAAGCCGGATTTTTTGGAGGCGTTCGCTTAGACAGTCGTTATAAAAATAAACACGATTATTCCTTGAGTGCAAGTATTGGTAAATTTAATTCAGGTGCGACTTATACCCAATCAAAAAAATTACCTCCCTTTTCTGGAAATTTTTCCTCTTTCAAAGCGGAGGAAAGTTTTATCCTTTTAAATATTGCAGCACATTATAAAAAGCTTTTACCCATCGGGGATAGGGTGAAGTATAAATTTTATGCAGTTGCTGGACCCAGTATGGATTTTAGATTATCAGGTACTAGTTTAGATAATAAGGTAAATGAAGTTTATAAGAATATGTTTTTTAAGGGCGATATAGGTATTGAATTTTCAAATAGCAAAAACTATAATTTATTTTTTCTTTACCAAAGAAATTTTGGATCTATTACCAATGCAGGGATCAATACAGGCTTGAACAATTTCCAAATTGGTATGTCAGTTAAAGCAACTGATTTATTTTAATAATCAATAATTAAACGATGAATAAAAGAAATAAAACCATATTAATCATTTTATTAATGGTGCTTTCCATTTCCATGGTTGCTGGTTCTTGTTCTAAGGATACGGCAGGGACTAAGGTTGAATTAAGCTACAATATGTTGCAAGACAAAACATGGTATTTGGATAACACCCAAACCATTGTGAATACTACAGTAACCAATAGATCCTATGTTGGGCAGGTCACTTATTTTATTAATTTTTTGTCAAATAAAACAATGACAGATTCTTATGGTGTGAGTGGAAATTATACCATCGCGCATACAGCTGGACAATTGAATATGGTGATTAATGGGAAAACAGCAGGTGGAAATACCGTGAACTATAACTACACCATTGAATCAATAGGGTCAAGCAATTTAGTATTAACCTATACTAACGCAGGAACAATATATAAACAGTTTTATACTGCTAAATAAAACTAATCATTTACAAATCAATTTCATTCAATGAAAATAAAATTCGGTATCATAATATTAGCAGTTTGTGGAGGGTTTAAATTATCTGCCCAGTCACCGATATTTATGATGAGTAGTATTGGGGGAATGGCTGGCACTACAAGTTCGGTTTCTGCATTAAATTTTAAAAGTAATGCAGCTTGTTTAGATGTGCAAAATGGAATTGCAGTATTAAATGGGAAAAGAAACACGGGCACTTTTGCAATGAGTTGCGAAGTGACTTTGAAAATAAATACACTAGGGGTAAAATTATTCCCCAATCCGGTGAATAGTGTTACAAAGGTTAAAATCACCAATGTTCCCCCTTTAAATGAAACCTTCAATTTAAGTATTTGGACCACGGAAGGTGCAATGATTAGCACTTCCAAAGAAACGGGTTATAATTTGTTTCAGGGGATGACTATGGATTTGAGCAGGTTAGTGGCTGGTAGTTATGTATTGAAAATAGAGTCCAATAATTTTATTGATGCAATAAAATTTATTAAAGCGAATTAAAAATTTTTAAGAATAAAAGGAGTATGAAAAAGCAATTTAATTTTAAGCGTTTTGTGATTGTATTAAGTGTAATGTTATTTACAACCTTAAGTACAAACTTATTTGCGCAAGTACCAGGTTCTGGTATATTTTTCCAAGCCGTTGCAAGGGATAGTTATTCTAATCCTGCGAAGGACAGAAAAATAGTTGTTGAAACAAGTTTGATTCAGTCAACTACCACTGGTGTAGTTGTTTTGCGTGAGTCATTTGAAACAACGACCGATGCATCGGGTGTATTTAGTGTAAGTATTGGCGAGGGTACAAGACTGGCTGGTACGGCAGCTAATTTACAAAGCATTGATTGGTCAAGAGGTCCTTATTTCTTAAATGTCAAAGTAGCTATTGCGCCTTTTATTCCACAGTCAGCTTGGGATTATACCAAGGACTTAGTGGATTTGGGTACTAGTCCTTTTGGTGCAGTGCCTTATGCCATGTATGCTGGAACAGTTGCTGGATTTGACACTAAATTAAATGTTACAGATACTTCTAGAATGTTATCGGCTTATGCTAAATCACAAACTGTAACTGCTTTAGGTGTAAATAAATTAAATGTTGCTGATAGTATTACTAAATATGTTACGCCCACTCAGTTAAATGCAAAAACATTTGACCAAACGCCTATTTTAAATTCAATTGCTGCCAAATTAAATATAGCAGACAGTATTACTAAATACGTTACCCCCACTCAGTTAAATGCAAAAACATTTGATAGTACTGCTATTTATAATCAGTTAGGTTTAAAAGCAAACAGTGCAACAGTGACTACTTCTTTGAATACCAAAGAAAACTTATCCAATAAAACAATTGATGTTACCTTAGATGGTACTTCGGATATAAAATATCCTTCTGCTAAAGCAGTTAAAACCTATGTTGATGCATCAATTACTGCGAATACAACGCCATTAACTTTTTCAGCGCCTTTGTCTAAATCAGGATTCAATGTAAGTATTCCACAAGCAAATGGTTCAAATAATGGTTATTTGAATGCAAGCGATTGGACCTCATTTAACAATAAAATTGACGCAACGCAAAAAGCGGCTATCAATGGAGTGGCTACTTTGGGTAATGATGGAAAAATTCCTTCCAATCAAATTCCAGCAATTTCTTTTCAAAGTGCTCAAGTAGTAACTAGTCAAGCAAATATGTTGGCACTATCAAGTGCGGTTGTTGGAAGTATTGCCATTAGAACAGACAATAATAAAAACTATGTTTTGAGTGCAGCTCCTGCAAGTACATTGTCTAATTGGATTGAATTGGCAACGCCCAGTTCAGTAGCTAGTATTAATGGTTTTGCTGGACCTAATGTAACGATCACTACCAATGATGTGAGTGAGGGATCAACCAATAAATATTATACCGATGCAAGAGTAAGAGGCGCTTTAGCTGCAACTGCTCCATTGGCATTTAATAGCGGAACAGGTACATTTTCAATACCTCAAGCAAGTACAACTGCAGATGGTTTTTTAACTGCTACGGATTGGAATACATTTAACAACAAGCAAAATGCTTTAGTTGCAGGAACCGATTATGTAACGCCTTCTGGTAATGCAAGAAACGTAACTGGCGTTGTTGCTGTGGCAAATGGAGGTACAGGAACTTCCACTGCAACAGGCGCTTTAGTTAATTTAGGAGCAGAAGCTGTTGCAAATAAAAGTAACGACGTTGCAGCTGATGCTGCTTCAGTGGTTAAATACCCAACGGTAAAAGCAATCAAGGATTATGTTGATCAACAAAGTGCCAATGCAGGGGTAGCTGATAATAGTATTACATCGGCTAAAATTAATGGAACCATTGCTATTGGTAAAGGAGGTACAGGTGCAACTACAGCAGCTGGTGCTAGAACGAATTTAGGATTGGTGATTGGAACCGATGTAATGTCGGCTACTGCAACTACTACCTTAACAGGTGATGTAAGTGGATCTGGTAATGGAAGTTTTGCTACTACAGTAAATACTGTTGGTGGCATTACTGCTGCGACTATTGGTGGATTACCAACCGCAATTGCAGCCAACACAGCAAGCATTACAGCGAATACAAATAGTATTGCAACATTAAATACCAATGTTGCAGCTAACACAACAAGTATTACTGCGAATACAAATGCGCTTAATGCAGAAATTACAAGAGCTACAACAGCGGAAACAGGATTAGATACAAGAATTACGGCCAATACAGCAAGCATTACTGCAAATGCAACTGCAATAGCTAACGAAGCAACTACTGCTCGTGCCGCAGAACAAGCTTTAACGACAAGTGTAAATGCGAACACCGCAAGTATTACAGCGAATACAAATAGTATTGCAACATTAAATACCAATGTTGCAGCTAACACAACAAGTATTACTGCAAATACAAATGCGCTCAATGCAGAAATTACAAGAGCTACAACAGCGGAAACAGGATTAGATACAAGAATTACGGCTAACACAGCAAGTATTACTGCATTAAACACGGCAATGAGCACTAAAGCAAATATTGCGTCTCCTGCTTTTACTGGGGTACCTACTGCACCAACGCCGGCTACAAGCGATAATTCAACGACTATAGCTACCACTGAATATGTAAAAGCTTCAATCACTGCTGCAAATGCTGGATTGAGTAGCATTGGTGATATTTCTGCAACTTCCAATGCAAAAGGTGCAACCATTAGCGGTAGCACTCAATTAATTTTAACTCCTGCGGATGCAAATTTCGGCGGTGTGGTTACTACTGCAACTCAAACATTTGCTGGATCAAAAACATTCACCAATACGGTGACTTTTGGAAAGGATATTACGGTAAATGGAATGACCATTGGAAGACCGGCAAATCCGTTTGCTTCCAATACACAAAATATAGCCATTGGAAATAATGTAATGGGAAAATATGCACCAACTGCCTGGACTACAGATTATAATATTGGTATTGGTTATTCTGCTTTATTTAATTTAACAAACGGAGGTGAAAACGTTGCAATTGGTTCAACAGCTATGTATTTATTAAGTAGTGGAGATTATAACACAGGTGTTGGATCGAGTGTTTTGTCACTTTTAACAACAGGAAATAATAATACTGTATTAGGAACTTCTGCAGGAAGAAATATTACATCCGGATTGGATAATACATTTATTGGTAGTTTTACAGGTGTAGGCATGACGGGTAATAATAATACCTTAGTTGGATCAAACAAAGCAAATAGTTATGCTGTTGGAACTGGAATTACAACAGGGAACAGTAACACTATTATAGGTTCTGGTATAAGAGGTTTACCCACCAATTTATCTAATAATATAATTCTAGCCGATGGTGATGGTAATATCCGCGCACAACACAACGGAACTACTGGTTGGACATTAGGAACTATTGTTTCTGGCACTTGGAGTGGTACAACTATTGGAAGTAATGTGGGTGGAGCGGGTACAGTGAATGGATTGATGAAAGCAAACGGAAGTGGTGTGGTGAGTGCTGCTGTAGCAGGTACGGATTATTTAACACCTACAGGTAGTGCTGCTTTATTAACAAACTTCCCCGTTTTAAATCAAAATACAACAGGTAATGCATCTACAGCAACAATTGCGGGTGATATCACAGCCACATCTAATACAACATTAACTTCTTTAACTAGTTTAAATACGGTTGGAACGATCACTTCTGGAACTTGGAGTGCAACAGAAATTGCTATTGCAAAAGGCGGTACCGGTGCAACAACTGCTTCAGGCGCTTTAACAAATTTAGGTGCCGAGGCCAGTGCAAATAAAAGTACAGCAACTGATTTAGGCAGTACTAATCCTAGTGATGTTTTATTCCCAACACAAAAAGCGGTTAAAACTTATGTAGATGCTCAAGCTGCTGCTGCTGGAGTTGCGGATGGAAGTATTACCAATGCAAAATTAGCAGGAAGTATTACTGCTAGTAAATTAGTTGGTACTGATATTACAACTGTCGGAACAATTACAACAGGAGTTTGGAGCGGAACTGCAATTGCAAATGATAAATTAGCCAACAGTGCATTAACCATTGGTTCAACCAATGTTGCATTAGGAGCTACTACTACTACATTAGCAGGGTTGAGTACAGTTACTTCAACCAATTTCACAGGAAATTTAGTTGGTAATGTAACAGGTAACGTAACAGGTGACGTAACTGGAAATCTGACTGGAGCTGTAACAGGCAACGCGAGTACAGCAACAGCACTTGCAACTGGAAGAACTATTTCAACAACGGGAGATATTACATATACGAGTGAAAGCTTTAATGGAACAGCAAATGTAACTGGCACTGCAACTTTAACAAATACAGCGGTAACTGCTGGTAGTTATGGATCATCTACGGCGATACCAACCTTTACGGTAGATAGCAAGGGACGTTTAACTGCTGCGAGTACAGTAAGTATTATTGCAGGGGTAAATACAATGACAGCCATTGCTGGAACATCCAATTTAAATGGTGCAACCATTAGTGGTACTGCATTGACTTTAACGCCTGCTGATGCAACGAATGGTGGGGTGTTAACTGCAGGTACTCAAACAATTGGTGGTGCGAAAACATTCACCAACACAGCTACTTTTAATACAAACATTTCAGTGAATGGATTAAGCGTTGGACGTGGTGCAGGCAATGTTGCTTCAAATGCAGCATTAGGTGCTACTGCATTAAATGCAAATACAACGGGTAACTTTAACGTGGCTATTGGTAGTGAAGCTTTAAAAAGTAATACCACTGGTAGTGTGAACGTTGCTTTAGGTGCGGCCACTATTGACAACTTAACTTCTGGAAACAACAATACGGTGATCGGAAGTTTTGCAGGACGAAATTTTGGTCCAAATGGTGGTGCTACCGGGAATAATACAACAATGAATAATGGAATATTATTAGGATATGATGCAAGACCATTGGCAAGTGGTGGAACAGATGAAGTGGTGATAGGTATGAGAGCAATTGGTCATGGAAGTAATACGGTAACATTAGGAAATAGCTCGAATACTAAAACATTTATAACAGGTGATTTAGATGTGACTGGAAATATTACAGGAGCTACATGGAGTGGAACGGCCATAGCAAATAATAAATTAGCCAATAGTGCATTAACCATTGGTTCAACCAATGTTGCATTAGGAGCTACAACCACTACATTAGCAGGATTAAGTACAGTGACTGCAACTAATTTCACTGGTAACTTGGTTGGTAACGTAACAGGAAATGTGACAGGTAACATAACTGGAGCTGTAACGGGTAATGCAAGCACAGCCACTGCACTTGCAACTGGAAGAACTATTTCAACAACGGGAGATATTACATATACAAGTGAAAGCTTTAATGGAACAGCAAATGTAACTGGCACTGCTACTTTAACAAATACAGCAGTAACTGCTGGTAGTTATGGATCATCTACGGCAATCCCAACCTTTACGGTAGATAGCAAGGGACGTTTAACTGCTGCGAGCACCGTAAGTATTGTAGCTGGAGTGAATACAATGACAGCCATTGCTGGAACATC